>Ga0160445_100312_pt1 | contig 29360 bp, 19 predicted proteins | sample HID1972M_E1MG_FD_108215 | JGI IMG/M metagenome (GOLD analysis project Ga0160445, IMG submission 108215) | Enriched pill bug-associated microbial communities from UW Madison campus, WI, USA - HID1972M_E1 MG | ecosystem: Host-associated > Arthropoda: Insects > Digestive system > Unclassified ... | reverse complement strand
CTCGCGTAGAGAAAGTGACAGCCATCCTGAAAGAAGGCCAGGAAGTGGAAGTGCTGGTACTGGACGTGGACAACCGCGGCCGTATCAAGCTGTCCATCAAAGACGTGGCAGCAGCCAAGGCTTCGGGCGTTTAATCACCCCCAGGCCTTAGTGCAATAAAAATGCCCCACCGTGAAAACGGCGGGGCATTTTTTTTGTCTGGCATAAAGATCAAAAGATCGCAGCCTGCGGCAGCTCCTACACAGGCTGCGATCTTTGCTTTTGTGAAAACCGGTGCTAGGTTTAGCCCACCGCCCGTGTAGCTCAGCCGGTAGAGCAGCGCACTCGTAACGCGAAGGTCGCAGGTTCGATTCCTGTCTCGGGCACCACTTTCCTTCGAGGCCTCAACGGTTTTCGCGTCTGACTTCAATTGATTACGGCGCCAGCCATCTCGAAAATCTTGATCGAACCTACCTTGCTCAGATGTCCTTCGTCACGATAGATAGGAACGCGATCTATGATACTGACGCAGGATTTTTCGTCGCAGAGGGTGTCGGAGAGTTTGACGACTTTAGTGTTCAGATCTTTCTCGACGAACTCGTAGAACGCTCTAATGTTTTTAGTTTGTTTGTCGTAAGTCTCGCGAGATTTGTTGCAGTCAGTGTTTTCACCAAAGACAATTTTCTTGCTCAGGGTTCTTTCCATGCAGAGTAGATTTTGCGTGGTGATTCCCGGAGTCGAGGAAATGACCACGACGTTTTTCCCTGTGGATCTAACGGCCTCTACAGTGATTCGCATATTGCTTTTCAAAGAGTCGAGTCCGGTGTCGACAAGTTCGATTTTTCCATCGGCCTGTCTGATCGAATTTTTAGAACCAGGGTTTGCGTGTTGTGCAAATGACGCGGCAATTATGACCGTGTCTATTTCCTTGTGATCTTTCACGAATTGCAGAACCGAATCATTGAAATTGATGCAGTTCTCGGTTTTCTTGGGGTTTGGGTTTTTCGCGTTGTAGGGCGACACCCCCAGGAATGGCGGGCACGCGCTGAACGTAGCCTGACGCAAGTCGATGTGTTGAGCTGTCGCCAGGCCCGGAACCAAATGCATAGCATAAGAATCACCCCAAACAAGTGTTTTTGGTGAGGCGCTGGTTTTGCACTTGGCGTTGTCATTCAGGACAGGACTGTCGCAAGACCTGTCGAGGCCGGTGTTAGGAATACGATTTTCTACAAAATCAATTTCTGGTTTCGAAATGAAAATGATCGCGAAGTGAAGCCCAAGAACGGCCGTCGCTGTACAAGCGTAAGCTGCAAATGTTGGAAGGGGCCGCCTTCCAGCAGAGCGTAGAGGTGTTTCCACCCAATGATGGATGACGATGGCCAGTACGACGGATAACGCAACAACTCCGACTTTGATAACGATCGGTATTGGGCCTATGTAAGAGCTGTTGAGGAACACAATGATGGGCCAGTGAACCAGATAGAGCGGATAAGAAATATCACCTAACCGGGCAAGCGGCTTGAGTGCTACGAACTCGTTAAGCTTCGTACTTGAGGACAGGATGATGATAAGTGTTGCGGTGCAGACGATTAGCGCATCAAGCCCTGGATGTGGGAAGCCCGTGCTGACGAATTGAATTGCGATCAACGCCACTATTGATGGAATGAGCGCCGTCTTTGAGAGCGACCTGACTCTCTCGCTGTGGATGATCAATGCACCTGCCGAACCCAAAAGAAGTTCCCAGGCACGTGAAGGCAGTAAGTAGAAAGCCGCGCTGCGATCGTTCCCCAGAAGGTAAATACAGACTGCCAGGCTGATAACGATAAGCGTACCCAACATCGCCGGCCAGTAACGGCGCGGAGTAAAAATCAGGAAGAAGGGCAGAATCAGGTAGAACTGTTCTTCTACGGCAAGCGACCAAAGATGCAGTAGCGGCTTGAAGCTCGCCGCGACATCGAAGTAACCGGTCTGCCCCCAAAGCACGAAGTTTATGCTGAAGGTCAGCGCGCCGATGACTTGAGATTGAAGATCCGCGAGCTCAATTGAGTTTAGAAAGAAAACTGAACCAATCGAGGTCAGTACGATGGTTGCCAAGGCAGAGGGGAGTAATCGACGAGCCCTCCTCAGGTAGAAATCAGAGAATGAAAAGTCATTGTTTTTTATTTTCCTGGCGATAATCCCGGTGATCAGAAATCCGGAAATCACGAAAAAGATGTCGACGCCAAGGTAACCATTTTTCAGGAATTGAATGCCGATATGGTCGAGGACAACCAAAGCAACGGCTAATCCTCTAAGCGCTTGAATGTCCTGCCTCATCAATGTCATTGCTGTTTCGCTGAAGTGTAAAAGTTTGAATTTTGACGTGAATGGCCATGCAGCTTTCCTTCCTGAAGAAGTTTCCATTCCGGCAAGATTGTCGAGAGGGCTTTGGCGAGCCCCTTTTGAAAAACGGCACACTATACAGACGTGAAGGCAAAATGGTATCGGATGGAGGGCTGGCCAAGCGTGGCTTGAGGTTGTGGACATTGCTCCCCTGCCTCAGACGCTATTGAATTTTACGGCTCGAAATCCGCCTTTATGTTCCGCAGGTCAACTTTTTGTGAGAGAGATGTAAAGACCCGTGTAATTCGTCATGCAAACGTCCTATATTCGGTGCCTGCATGAGCATCGCTTAGCAGTTTTCAGATGATCCCGAATGGTTCCGAAGGCCGGAAAAAACCGCGTCAGAGAGATCCTTGATGATCCAGATCCATCCTCCATTCTTACGATCAGCGAGAACGCCATGACCGAATTAACTCAAGAGCAACGTCACGAACAAGCGCTGGAGAAATACAAACTCGACGCGCCCCAGCTGTTGGAAGAGATCAAGGACTTGAGTCCTGATGATCAGAAAGACCAGATTCAGTGGGCATTCGAAGACGAAGCCGAGGCCCAGGGCCTGCAGCCGTGGGAGCTGACGCTCAAGTACACGAGCACGCCGGAGGAGTTCGAGGCGCAGCGCCTCGTGCTGCACAAAGAGGCGGCTGAAGTGCTGGGTGTCGATTGGGAAGAGTACTGCGAGATGAATAATCTCGTCGTATAAGAGCAGCAGCGAGTCTCAAGCGGCAAGCTACAAGTCGGAGCAAAAGCGCTGTGGCTTGTAGCTTGTAGCTCGCAGCTTGCCGCTGCTGTTAAAGACTCAAGCGCATCGACAGGTCGACCGCTTTGACATCCTTTGTCATCGCGCCGATCGAGATGTAGTCCACCCCGGTTTCGGCGATTGGCAGCAGCGTGCTTTCGTTGATGCCACCGCTGGCTTCCAGTTTCGCCTTGCCGCCGTTCAGGCGCACGGCTTCGCGCATGTCGTCCAGGCTCAGCTCATCGAGCATGATGATGTCGGCGCCGGCTTCCAGCGCTTCTTTCAACTCCTCCAGACTCTCCACTTCGATTTCCACCGGTTTGCCCGGCGCGATCTTGTGCGCGGCCGCGATGGCCTGCGGGATTCCGCCGCTGGCAGCGATGTGGTTTTCCTTGATCAGGAACGCGTCGTAGAGGCCGATGCGATGGTTGTGGCAGCCGCCGCAGGTCACTGCGTATTTCTGCGCCAGACGCAGGCCCGGCAGGGTCTTGCGGGTGTCGAGCAGCTTGACCTGAGTCTCGCCGACAAAATCCGCCAGGTACTGCGCCCGCGTCGCCACGCCGGACAGCAGTTGCAGGAAGTTCAGCGCACTGCGCTCGCCGGTCAGCAGCGAACGGGCCGGGCCTTCCAGGTGAAACAGTGGCTGGTTGGGCTTTACCCGCTGGCCATCGACCACTTGCCAATGCACCGCGACGCGCGGGTCGAGCTGACGAAAAACCGTATCAACCCACGCTGTGCCGCAGATGACGGCTTCGTCACGGGTGATGATGGTGGCTTTGGCCAGACGTTCGGCCGGGATCAGTTGCGCGGTGATGTCGCCGCTGCCGACGTCTTCGAGCAACGCACGGCGCACGTTGGCTTCGATTTCGGCGGTCAAATCGGCGAGACGTAGATTCGGCATAACGGGCTCCACAAACAAAGTGATTCGATTATAGGGGCATGGCGCGAGCCAACCCAAGGCGTGAACGTGCGTGGTTGACTGCATCCGGTCGAATTTCTTTGAGCAAAGGCCGGCCGACGTGGTCAATGCAAGGGGCGAGGTATAGGGGAAACCCTGACGGCTATAGCGGCGGTGACACCTTTTGCAAGATAATCCGCCTTGCATTTGACGTCATGGCTTTGACGATTTTGAGCGCGCCGCATCAAAACTGTGGGAGCGGGCTTGCTCGCGAAGAGGGCGTGTCAGCGACATTTCTTTTTATGACCCACCGCTTTCGCGAGCAGGCTCGCTCCCACAAAGGGCTTGCGCAGAAAGTGACCGACGAATCACCGTTTCAGGAGGCTTGGATGCACAACGACGGGAAAGTAGTGCCTTTGCACAAGGTCACTACGGATCAGGCGAACCATTCGCCGCTCGCCCGCCTGCCTGTGATTCTGCTTCAGGTTCGCGACAAGGCTGCGCAGCAACTACGCCACGGCTTGCAGGAGTTGTTCGATAATGCCGACGACACCCTGTTCGAAATGGCGGATCGCGCACGCAATGACGTCGAACAGAACATCTTTTTCGAAGCCATGCGCGACCTGCGCCTGAAGCGCAAAAACATCGAGCGTGGTTTTCTCGAACTGTTTTTCGAGGCTTTCGTCGGCCTCACTCAATACGACGCCTCACCCAACGCCTTGCCGCCCGCACTGATGTTCGACGAGTCGGCGCCACGCACCGACGACATGGAGCGCAGCGTGGCGATTGAGAACATGGTTGGTCGGGTGCTCAAGCGCGATGGCTTTGCGCTGGATCAATTGAGTGCGCGGCTCAGCGTTTTGCTCGGCAAACCTCTCGACGCGCAGCACAACCCGCTCGCCCCGGCGATGCTCTGTGAGTACTTCTTGCAGGCCGGGCGCAACCTCGGCGTGGAGATCAAGGTCAAGCTGATCCTGCTCAAACTGTTCGAGCGCTATGTCCTCGCCGACACCGAGCAGTTGTATGCCGAAGCCAACCAACTGCTCAGCGTCACCGGCGTGTTGCCCGAACTGAAACCGGCGCCGGCGCGACGGGCGCTTGATCGCGCGATGGCCAACGTGCACAGCGAAGACAGCGACGAACCGCTGCCGGCCGACGAGGGTGTGCAAGAAGTCTTCGCCGCGTTGCAGGAACTGTTACTGCAAGTGCGCGGCAGCGTCGCGCCGACACTCGAGCCCAGCGCCGCTACGCAGCCGATCAGCACCCGCGACCTGCTGCGTCTGCTCTCGCACTTGCAACAATATGTGCCGGCACTCGCGGCGCAGGACGATTTCGATCTGCGCAATCAGCTTGAACAGTTGTTGACGCGGGTCAGCCTCAGAAGTGGCAAATCGCGGATTGTCGAGGGCGCGGACGAAGACGTGATCAACCTGATCGCCATGGTCTTCGAGTGCATTCTGGATGACCGTAATGTGCCGGATTCGCTCAAAGCGCTGATCGCGCGATTGCAGATTCCGATGCTCAAAGTGGCGGTGCTCGACAAGAGTTTCTTCAGTCGCAGCAGCCACCCGGCGCGGCGCCTGCTCAATGAAATCGCCGCTGCCGCAATGGGCTGGGGCGATAGCGACAGCGAAACTCGCGACAACCTTTATGTGCGTATCGAACAAGTGGTGCAGCGCCTGCTCACGGATTTTGTCGATGATCCGGCAATTTTTTCCGAGCTGCTGGCGGACTTCCTCGCGTTCACCAGCGACGAACGCCGCCGCAGCGAACTGCTTGAACAGCGTTTGCGCGATGCCGAAGAGGGCCGGGCGAAAACCGAGCTGGCTAGGCGCGGGGTCGAACGGGCGTTGAATCAGGCGCTGTTGGGCAAAGTGTTGCCGCCGGCAGTGGTGACGTTTGTTGAGGATGCCTGGAGCAAAGTGCTGCTGCTGACCTGTCTCAAACATGGCGAGGCTTCCGCCCAGTGGCGTGACGACGTGCAGACCATGGAGCAACTGGTCTGGAGCGTGCAGCGTCACAACGACGCGGAATCCGGTTTGCGCCTGTTGGCTTTGGTGCCCGGTCTGCTCAAATCGCTGCGAGATGGCCTGACTCGTGCGGCATTCGATCCATTTGCCACTAGCGAATTTTTCAGCGAGCTCGAAACCCTGCACGTGAGGGTGCTGGAGCCCGCCAGCGAGGCCGATCCGATGATCGAAGTTTCGCAGCAGATTGTTTTGCCTTCCGCCGATGAGGGCGCAATGGTGAAAAACTCTACGCATCTGCCGGACGATGCCGCTGGTCTGCGTCAGGTCGATCAATTGCGTCTGGGCAGTTGGGTGGCGTTTCAGGAAGACGAAGAACACAGCTTGCGCTGCAAACTCGCGGCAATCATCGACGCCACCGACAAATACGTTTTCGTCGACCGCACCGGCATGAAAGTCCTCGAGCACAGTCGTGCCGCGCTGGCGGTGGAATTCCAGCGTGGCGCCGCGCGAACACTGGACGACACCTTGCTGTTCGACCGGGCACTGGAGTCGGTGCTGGGCAACCTGCGGCGACTCAATCGTTCCAAGTGATCGCGCGCCGGGTGCCGATCACGGCATACTGGACGCCAACACAGTCGGCGCTGAAGGAATCGTTATGCAGCTGGATCCCGCTAGCGGGTGGTGTCACGGGGTGCAGGTGTGCCCATCGCCCAATTTCAATGAACGCCCGGCGGGCGAAGTTTCCCTGTTGGTCATCCACAACATCAGCCTGCCACCGGCGCAATTCGCCACCGGCAAGGTGCAGGAATTTTTCCAGAACCGTCTGGATGTCACCGAACATCCCTACTTTGCAGGGATCGCCGACCTACGCGTCTCGGCGCATTTTCTGATTGAACGTGACGGCAAGGTCACCCAGTTTGTCTCCTGTCTGGAACGGGCGTGGCATGCGGGCGTGTCGATTTTTGACGGTCGCGAAACCTGTAACGATTTTTCCGTGGGCATCGAGCTCGAAGGCACCGATGATCTGCCCTTCACCGATGCGCAATATCAAGCGCTGACCGTGCTCACCCGTCAGTTGCAAAGAGCATTTCCGGCCATCACCGGCGCCCGTATTTGCGGGCACAGCGACATCGCACCCGGGCGTAAGACCGATCCTGGCCCGGCATTCGACTGGGCGCGTTACCGCGCAGCCCTGGCACAAGAGGAAGGACAATGAGTTTTCTGGTGTTACTGCTGGCCGTCTGGATCGAGAAGTTTTCGGCCCTGCGCCATCGGGTTCAACGCGATGGCGGATGGATCCGCGAACTGAACAAACTCGAAAGCAGCGAGCGACTGGCGGGTAAACCGTGGCTGGTGCTGACCATTCTGGTGCTGTTTCCGGTCGCGCTGCTGGCGCTGTTGCTGGTGGTGCTGGAACCGGTGGCTTACGGTCTGCTGGCGTTGCCGGTGCATTTGCTGGTGGTGATTTACAGCCTCGGGCGCGGCGATTTGCTCGGCGGGCTCGGGCCGTTCCGCGATGCCTGGCGCCGTGAAGATCTGCAAGCGGCGGCGCATGTCGCCAAACGTGATCTGGATATCTGCGCCGACAGTGGCGAAGAGCTGCTCGATCGCGTGCAAGGGCATTTGCTGTGGGAGGCCTATCAGAGCTTTTTCGCGGTGATCTTCTGGTACTTCGTGCTCGGCCCGGTGGCGGCGTTGGCGTATCGCTTGTTGGCGCTGGCTGAAGAACACGGCACGAACCCGGCGCTGGTCGAACGCGCCGCGCAATTGCGCCATGCTTTTGATTGGGTGCCGGTGCGTCTGCTGGCGGCGAGTTTTGCCTTGGTCGGCAATTTCGTTGCGGTTGGCCGGGTGATGTTGCATGAGTTGCTGAACTGGAACATCAGCGCTGCGCAACTGATCAACAAGGTTGGCTTGGCAGCGGGGGAGATCCCGCCTGCTGCGGTCGGGCCGGATGGCATTACTACCCTCGACAGCCTGTGGGAACTGCTGCTGCGCGCGGCGGTGTTGTGGTATGCCGGGTTTGCGCTGTGGACAGTCTTGATCCACTGATTTAAACAAAGATCAAAAGATCGCAGCCTGCGGCAGCTCCTACAGAGATTGGTTTTTGTAGGAGCTGCCGCAGGCTGCGATCTTTTTTTTCGTTAACCTTAAGTTACAAAACCTCCCGCCGATTTGAGCTATACAGTGATGGCGCCGGATAGTGGCTATCTGCTGTCGTCCCGCGCCTGCCAATAAAAACAAGAAAAACCAAGGGAGACTTCCAGTGAAGAGCTTGCTCTATCCCGCCGTCTCGCTGATGAACCGTCTGAGCTTCGGCATGAAGTTCAGCTTGATCAGCGTGCTGTTCCTGGTGCCGATGCTGGTGACCAATTTCTATCTGGTGCGCGATTCCTATCGAGAATTCCAGGGCACCCGCGTCGAGCTGCAAAGCCTCGATCTGCTGGGCAGCAGCCTGACCCTGCGCCGGGATCTGGAAACCCTCAACAATCTGGTGCAGATCAACGTCACCCTTGGCCAGTCCGGCAAGGCGGGCAACATCGAATCGAAAATCACCAGCCTCGAACAAGCCGTGCTGACGCGCCTGCAAGGGCTGACGGCGATGACCGACGATCCCGAGCAGATCAAGGCTTTCGATGGCAAGCGCGATGAAATGATCGCCGCATTCAAAGCCCAGCAAGTGGAAAGCTCCCTGCAAAGCAAAAGTGCGCTGATCGGCAAACTACTCGCCAGTGCGCAGATTTTCAGTCAGATCATCACCAGTCAGGCCGGTTTGAGCCGCGACAATCAGGGCGATATTCGTCAGCTCAGCGAGCTGGTCACCCTGATCACCCCCGGCGTCACCCAGACCCTCGGCGAAGGCCGGGCAATTGGCTCGTACTCACTGGCGCAGGGCTTTCTCAACAGTGCCTCCAGTACGCGGTTCGACGAACTGCTGGTGAAGATCGAAAAACTTCAGGCCGAGTACGGTTTGAAACTGCAGGACGCCCTCGCTTCCAGCAAAGCCGCGCGGGACGACCTCAGCGCCGAGGCCGACAACAGCAAGGCATCGCTGAAGCAAGCCAGCGAACTGTTCGAAGAACAGGTGGTGATGGCCGACACCCTCGATGCGCCGTGGCAGGCGTTTTACGACCAGGTCACCGCGTTGATGGATAAAACCTACGCGCTCAACGAAGCTTCGCTGAAATTTCTCGACAGCCAATTGCAGCAACGTTTGGCGCATAACCGCACGCACATGATCTTGCAGGCGGTGGCGCTGTCGGTGGTGTTTGTGCTGATTTTCTATCTCTATGGCGGTTTCTACGCTTCGACCCGCACCACGCTCAAACGTCTCGGCGCGATGATGGACAAGGTTGCGGCGGGTGACATGACGGTCAACTTCAAAGCCAATAGCCGCGATGAGTTGGGTGAGTTGGGCGAAGTGTTTAACGGCACGGTGAAGAAGATTCATGACCTGATCGAACGAGTCGGCCAGACCGTCGGTGAGGTCGAGCGCCAAGCCGGGCAGGTTGAAAACGTTTCCGCGCAGAGCAATCAGGCAGTCGCCGGGCAACGTACGCAGATCGAGCAAGTGGCGACGGCGATGAATCAGATGTCGGCTACCTCGCTGGAAGTCGCGCGCAGTGCCGCAGCGGCGGTAAGCAGCGCCCACAGCGTCAACAACGAGACCCTCAGCGGTCGCGGTCTGGTCGAGTCGCAACAGGGCAGCATTGCTGCGCTGGCAAGCGAGATCGATCAGTCGGTGCTGGTAATCAATCAACTGGCGAGCGACAGTCAGTCGATCAGCCGCGTATTGGAAGTGATCAAAAGCATCGCCGAGCAGACCAATTTGCTGGCGCTCAACGCAGCGATCGAAGCGGCGCGGGCTGGCGAGCAGGGTCGTGGTTTTGCGGTAGTGGCGGATGAAGTGCGCACGCTGGCCAAACGCACTCAGCAATCGACCGAAGAGATCGAGCAGATGATCGCCAAGTTGCATGGCGGTGTCGGCGCGGCGGTGAAGGCCATGGGCGTCAGCCATCAGATGGCCAATGGCACGGTCGGGCAGTCGGAAAAAGTACAGCAGGCCTTGGAAAACATACTCGGCGCTGTGGGCATGATCGTCGATCAGAACCAGCAGATTGCGGCAGCAGTGGAACAGCAAACGGCGGTGGCCCATGACATTGACCAGAACATCGTCGAGATCAATCGTGCCGGCGAACGCACGGCGCAAGGCGCGCACCAGACCGAAGACGCCAGTCGCGCGCTCTCTGCCCAGGTCGTGGAACTCAAACAACTGATCAGCGCCTTCCGCGTCTGAGTCGTTTCTTAAAACTTGTGCGAACCTTTGTGGCGAGGGGATTTATCCCCGCTGGGGCGCGAAGCGCCCCCAAAACCTGAAAAAGAGTTTTATCTGATAAAACGTGAACTACGGTTTTGGGGCCGCTTCGCAGCCCATCGGGGATAAATCCCCTCACCACAAAAGCCCGTTCCCACAGTAACCGCGTTACCAGCCAAACACTTCGCAGCTGTTGGCGGTGCTGGCGGCGGCGAGTTGTTGTGGGGTGATCTTCATCAATTCAGCCAATGCCGCGCAAATCGCCAGCAAGTGCGCCGGTGTATTGCGGACACCTGGGAACATCGCCGGCGCCATGTCCGGTGAGTCGGTTTCCAGCACGATCGATTCCAGCGGCAAGTCCGCCAATACCCGATGCATACGCAACGCCTGCGGCCACGTCGGCGCGCCGCCCAGACCCAGTTTGAAACCGAGTTTGATGTACTCCCGCGCCTCTTCACGGCTGCCGGCAAAGGCGTGGATGATCCCCGCGCGTTTGAGCTTGAAGCGCTTGAGCGTAGCAATCACCGCTGCATGGCTGCGCCGCACATGGATCAACGCCGGTAATTGAAAATCCGCAGCCAATTGCAGCTGTGCTTCGAACAGCGACTGTTGGCGCTCGCGATCCAGCGTTTCGATGAAGTAATCCAGACCGATCTCGCCGACCGCGCACAACTGTCGATGACCCTTTAATCGAGTCAGCCAATCACCGAGTGCCGTCAAATCTTCAGGACGATGCTGATCGAGATACACCGGGTGCAAGCCGAACGCCGCGTGCAAATCAGCATCGTTCTGCACCAGATCCCACACCCGTTGCCAGTTGCCCTCGTACACGCCCAACACCACCATCCGCCGCACCCCGAGGGCGCGGCTTTCGGCGAGCAACGCCGGGCGATCGGCGTCGAAGTCGGGGAAGTCGAGGTGGGTGTGGCTGTCGATCAGCTCCACGGCTCAGTCCCGGTGAATACGCTGCTTGAAGGTACGCGCAATGGCCTGCACGCCAGGCTTGTATTCCGACTGCTCGACGGCAGCGAGCGCCAGTTCCAGCGCCTTGTCGGCGATCAACTGGTGCTGCTGGGCCATGGCGTTGACCGGCAACGGCAGGAAGTCGAGCAACTGCGTGTCGCCAAAGGTGCCGAGGCGCAGCGGCCGCGATTTCAACGGGAAGTCATGCAGCGCATCGAACACGCCCTGCAACAGCACGTAGGAAGTTGTCACCAGCGCGTCGGGCAAATGCCCCAGACGTTGCAGGAGTTCTTCCATCAATTGCTTGCCACATTCACGGCTGAAGGCTTCGGCGTGCTCCACGAGCACTTCGCCTTTGAAATCGGCCAAGGCTTGTTTGAAACCGGCGGCACGCTCCTGGCTGATACTCAGCTCAGGCCGCGCACCGAGCAGTACGATTTGCTTGAGCTGCGGTTCGAGCAGGCTTTGCGTCAGGTGCTGACTGGCCTCGCGGTCGTCACTGATCACCGAGCAAAAATGCTCCGGCTCCATGACCCGGTCGATGGCGATGATCGGCGTGCCCTTGGCCTGCAACTGCCGATAACTGTCATCACCGGCCGGCAGGCAACTGGCGACGATCAGCGCATCGCAACGACGCGCGCGGAACAGTTGCAGCAACTGGCGCTCGCTGTCCGGCGCATCGTCCGAGCTGGCGATCAGCAACTGATAGCCGCGCGCCCGCGCACCTTGCTCCAGCAGCTTGGCGATCCGCGCGTAACTGGGGTTTTCCAGATCCGGCAGGATAAAACCCAGCGTGCGCGTATGCCGACTGCGCAGCCCGGCCGCTTGAGGATTGGGTGTAAAGCCATGCAGATCGACCACCGCGCGCACACGTTCGACGGTGGCGGTGCTGATGCGCTGCTGTTCGGCCTTGCCGTTGATGACGTAGCTGGCGGTGGTCACGGACACTCCGGCCAACCGCGCGATATCACTGAGTTTCAACCCGGGATTTCCTTGTTTTTTCGAGCTTGCCGCAACATTTTCGCCAATCCTACCCGATTAGGGCAGACGACTATTGTCGCAACGCATCCGACAAGTTGGACTTCAAGGATGGGACATTATCGAGTAACGTGCCGATCAATCTAGATTAAACGTTTCAGCAAGCGTATTTTCTACGTTTTAGACGCCTTTGGCCGGTTCTGCCGTGAAACCGCCAAAACTGCCGCTGAAAAGCGAAGCAATCCAGCGCCTAAGCTGTGACCATTCAAAACAATACCTGGCGCATCCAGCGTCAAAAAGGAGATTGCATGCTCGAGCTCACTATAGAGCAGATATCCATGGGCCAATCGGCTGTGGATAAACCCGCTGCCTTGCAACTGCTGGCCGATCATCTGGTGGCGGATGGTCTGGTCGCCGACGGTTACCTCGCCGGTTTGCAGGCCCGGGAAGCGCAGGGCTCGACCTTTCTCGGTCAAGGTATTGCCATCCCCCATGGCACCCCGGAAACCCGCGATCAGGTGTTCGCCACTGGCGTGCGCCTGATGCAATTCCCTGAGGGTGTGGATTGGGGCGATGGCCAGATCGTTTATCTGGCGATCGGCATCGCGGCCAAATCCGACGAACATTTGCGTCTGCTGCAATTGCTGACCCGCGCCCTCGGCGAGACCGATCTGGGCCAGGCCCTGCGTCGCGCCAGTTCGCCTGAAGCGCTGCTGAAACTGCTGCAAGGCGCGCCGCAGGAACTGGCGCTGGATGCACAGATGATCGGCCTCGGCGTATCGGCTGACGATTTCGAAGAACTGGTCTGGCGCGGCGCGCGTTTGCTGCGTCAGGCTGATTGTGTGAGCAACGGTTTCTCGGCGGTGCTGCAACAAGTTGAAGCGCTGCCGCTGGGCGATGGCTTGTGGTGGCTGCACAGCGAACAAACGGTGAAACGCCCGGGCTTGGCGTTCGTCACCCCGGACAAACCGATGCGCTACCTCGGCCAGCCGCTCAGTGGTCTGTTCTGCTTGGCCAGCCTTGGCGAATCGCACCAGGCGCTGCTCGAACGTCTGTGTGCGTTGCTGATCGAAGGTCGCGGCCATGAATTGGGCCGCGCCACCAGCAGCCGCAAAGTCCTCGAAGTGCTCGGTGGTGAATTGCCCGCCGACTGGCCGAGCGCGCGCATTGCGCTGGCCAACGCCCACGGCTTGCACGCGCGTCCGGCGAAGATCCTCGCGCAACTGGCGAAAAGTTTTGATGGCGAGATTCGTGTGCGTATCGTCGACGGTCAGGACAGCGCCGTATCGGTGAAGAGTTTGAGCAAACTGCTCAGCCTCGGCGCCCGTCGCGGTCAGGTGCTGGAGTTGATCGCCGAACCGAGCATCGCTGCCGACGCCTTGCCGGCGTTGCTCGCTGCTATCGAAGAAGGCCTTGGCGAAGAAGTCGAGCCGCTGCCCGCCATCAGTGAGCACCGTGAAGTCTTTGCCGACATCGCCGAAGTGGTGATTGCCCCGGCGTCCGGCACTCAGTTGCAAGCCATCCCCGCCGCGCCCGGCATTGCCATCGGCCCGGCGCACATTCAAGTGCAACAGACCATCGATTACCCAATGCGGGGCGAGTCCGCCGCCGTTGAACGCGAACGTCTCAAGCAAGCGCTCAGCGACGTGCGCAACGACATTCAAGGCCTGATCGAACGCAGCAAAGCCAAAGCCATCCGCGAGATCTTCATCACCCATCAGGAGATGCTCGACGACCCGGAACTCACCGACGAAGTCGACACCCGCCTCAAGCAAGGCGAAAGCGCCGAAGCGGCGTGGATGGCGGTGATCGAAGCAGCGGCGAAACAACAGGAATCGCTGCAGGACGCGTTGCTCGCCGAGCGTGCGGCGGATCTGCGTGACATCGGTCGCCGCGTGCTGGCTCAACTGTGTGGCGTGCAGACCGCGAGCGAACCCGAGCAACCGTACATTCTGGTGATGGATGAGGTCGGCCCGTCCGACGTCGCGCGGCTGGATCCGGCGCGTGTGGCGGGGATTCTCACCGCACGCGGCGGCGCCACCGCGCACAGTGCCATCGTTGCGCGAGCGCTCGGGATTCCGGCGCTGGTCGGTGCCGGCGCCGCAGTGTTGTTGCTGGCGCCAGGCACACCGTTGCTGCTCGACGGTCAACGCGGTCGCCTTCACGTCGATGCGGATGCTGCGACCCTGCAACGCGCCACCGAAGAACGCGACACCCGCGAGCAACGCTTGAAGATTGCCGCCGAACAGCGCCATCAACTGGCGCGCACCACTGACGGTCACGCCGTCGAAGTCTTCGCCAACATCGGTGAAAGCGCCGGCGTGATCAGCGCGGTGGAGCAGGGCGCCGAAGGCATCGGTCTACTGCGCACCGAACTGATTTTCATGGCCCATTCGCAAGCGCCGGACGAGGCCACGCAAGAAGCTGAATATCGTCGTGTGCTCGACGGCCTCGCCGGGCGTCCGCTGGTCGTTCGCACGCTGGATGTCGGCGGCGACAAACCGCTGCCGTATTGGCCGATCGCCAAAGAAGAAAATCCGTTCCTCGGCGTGCGCGGCATTCGCTTGACCTTGCAACGTCCGCAGATCATGGAAGCGCAATTGCGCGCCTTGCTGCGTTCGGCGGATAACCGTCCGCTGCGGATCATGTTCCCGATGGTCGGCAGCGTCGAAGAATGGCGTCAGGCTCGCGACATGACCGAACGTTTGCGTCTGGAAATCCCGGTCGCCGATCTGCAACTGGGGATCATGATCGAAGTGCCGTCCGCCGCATTGCTGGCGCCGGTGCTGGCCAAGGAAGTCGACTTCTTCAGCGTTGGCACCAACGACCTCACGCAATACACCCTGGCCATCGACCGTGGTCATCCGACCTTGTCGGCGCAGGCGGACGGCCTGCACCCGGCAGTGCTGCAACTGATCGACATCACCGTGCGCGCGGCCCATGCCCACGGCAAATGGGTCGGTGTTTGCGGTGAGTTGGCGGCGGATCCGCTGGCGGTGCCGGTGCTGGTTGGTCTCGGTGTCGATGAGCTCAGCGTGTCCGGGCGCAGCATTGCTGAAGTGAAGGCGCGCATCCGTGAACTCAGCCTGACGCAGGCGCAAACCCTTGCTCAACAGGCCCTGGCCGTGGGCAGCGCCAACGAAGTGCGCGCATTAGTGGAGGCCCTGTAATGGCCAAGATTCTTACCCTGACCCTCAACCCGGCGCTCGACCTCACCGTCGAACTGCCACGGCTGGACGCCGGTCAGGTCAATCGCAGCGACGAGATGCACACCCACGCTGCGGGCAAAGGCGTGAATGTCGCGCAAGTGCTCGCCGACCTCGGTCATCAACTGACGGTCAGTGGCTTTCTCGGCGAAGACAATCTGCAAGCGTTCGAAACCCTGTTCGCCAAGCGTGGTTTTGTCGACGCATTTATCCGCGTGCCGGGTGAGACGCGCAGCAACATCAAAGTCGCTGAACAGGACGGCCGCATCACCGACATCAACGGCCCGGGGCCGGTGGTCGATGCTGCCGCGCAGCAGGCGTTGCTTGATCGTTTGGGGCAGATTGCACCGGGTCATGACGCGGTGGTGGTCGCCGGCAGTTTGCCGCGTGGCGTCACGGCGCAGTGGTTGCGTGAGCTGATCGAACGGCTCAATCAGCTCGGCTTGAAAGTCGCCCTCGATTCCAGCGGCGAAGCGTTGCGCGAAGCATTGAAAGCCAGTCCATGGCTGATCAAACCGAACACTGAAGAACTCGCCGATGCGCTCGGTTGCGAGGTGGTTTCGCACACGGCGGAAGCGCAGGCAGCGGCGCGTTTGCATGCGCAAGGCATCGAGCACGTGGTGATCTCCCACGGTGCTGACGGCGTGAACTGGTTCAGCGTCGGTTCGGCACTGCACGCCACGCCGCCGAAAGTCAGCGTCGCCAGCACGGTCGGTGCCGGTGATTCATTGCTGGCCGGCATGCTCCACGGTTTGCTCAGCGCCGACACGCCTGAACAAACCCTGCGCACGGCCACCGCGATTGCCGCGATGGCGGTGACCCAGATCGGTTTCGGCATCAACGATGCTGCGCAACTGGCGCAGCTCGAACAGGGCGTGCGCGTGCGCCCCCTGACAGAACAATAAGAGGGTTTGTCATGAAATTAGCCATTGTTACGGCTTGCCCGAACGGCATGGTCACCAGTGTGCTGTGTGCGCGTTTGCTTGATGCGGCGGCGCAGCGTCAGGGCTGGAGCACCAGCGTTGAAGTGGTCGATGCGGCGCACCCGGAACGCGAATTGTCGGCGGCGACGATTGCTGCGGCGGAGTGGGTTTTGTTGGTCGCCACGGGTGCGGTCGACATGACGCGTTTTGTCGGCAAGCGGGTTTTCCAGATTGCTCCGGCGCAGGCGTTGCAGGACGTTGAAGCGGTGCTGCGTCGTGGTGCTGAAGAGGCTGAGGTTTACGTTGCCAGCGAGGCTGAACCGGTTGCTGATGCGTCGCGTGTGCCACGCATCGTCGCCATCACCGCGTGCCCGACTGGTGTCGCCCATACCTTCATGGCCGCCGAAGCGTTGCAGCAAACTGCCAAGCGTTTGGGCTATGAGCTGCAAGTCGAAACCCAAGGCTCAGTGGGCGCAAAAACCCCGTTGAGCGCAGCGGCGATTGCTGAGGCAGACGTGGTGTTGCTGGCGGCGGACATCGAAGTCGCCACCGAGCGTTTCGCTGGTAAGAAAATCTATCGTTGCGGCACCGGCATCGCGTTGAAGCAGTCCGAAGCCACGCTGAAAAAAGCCTTGGCCGAAGGGGCTGTGGAAAGCGCGGCGAGTGACGGCAAAGCACCGGCCAGGCAAGAGAAAACCGGCGTCTACAAACACCTGCTGACCGGCGTGTCGTTCATGCTGCCGATGGTCGTGGCCGGCGGTTTGATGATTGCGCTGTCGTTCGTCTTCGGCATCACCGCGTTCAAGGAAGAAGGCACGCTGGCAGCGGCGCTGATGCAGATCGGCGGCGAGACCGCGTTCAAACTGATGGTGCCGCTGCTGGCGGGTTACATCGCTTATTCGATTGCTGACCGTCCGGGCCTGGCGCCGGGGATGATTGGCGGCTTGCTCGCGAGTACGTTGGGCGCCGGGTTTATCGGTGGCATCGTCGCCGGTTTTATCGCCGGTTATGCGGCGAAGGCGATCAGCCGTTATGTCGCGTTGCCGCAGAGTCTTGAAGCGCTGAAACCGATTCTGATCATCCCGTTGTTCGCCAGTTTGTTTACCGGGCTGGTGATGATTTACGTGGTCGGCAAACCGGTCGCCGGGATGCTGTTGGCGCTGACGAGTTTTCTCGACAGCATGGGCACCACCAACGCGATCCTGCTCGGCGTGGTGCTTGGCGGCATGATGTGCGTCGACCTCGGCGGGCCGATCAACAAAGCCGCTTACGCGTTCTCGGTGGGGCTGCTGGCGTCGCAGAGTTATGCACCGATGGCGGCGACGATGGCAGCGGGGATGGTGCCGCCGATTGGCTTGGGTATCGCCACGTTTATTGCGCGGCGAAAGTTCGCCCAGACCGAACGCGAGGCGGGTAAAGCCGCGCTGGTATTGGGGCTGTGCTTTATCTCTGAAGGGGCGATTCCGTTTGCCGCGAAAGACCCGTTGCGGGTGATTCCGGCGAGTATTGCCGGTGGTGCGTTGGCCGGTGCGTTGTCGATGTATTTCGGCTGCAAGTTGATGGCGCCGCACGGTGGCTTGTTCGTGTTGGCGATCCCGAATGCGATCAATCATGCGCTGTTGTATCTGCTGGCGATTGTCGCGGGGAGCCTCTTGACCGCCGTGGTCTATGCCACAGTCAAACGCCCCGAAGCCGTCGAACTGGCCCTCGAACCTGCCAAGGCTTAACCAACACCACCTGTGGGAGCGAGCCTGCTCGCGAATGCAATCTGCCAGCGACATGTATGTTGACTGGCACACCGCCTTCGCGAGCAGGCTCGCTCCCACATTGGTTAGTGGTGTCATGTCTGTTTCATGTGGGCGTGCTTAAGTTTTCCTTTTTCCAGGGAGAACCCCATGAGCGATTTCAATCTCGGTCGCCGGCGTGTCATGCAGGGGATCGGCGCCGGGCTGTTGCTGCCGGGGCTGGCGCCGGCGGTGATTGCTTCGGTCAAGGATCGTCCGCAGTTGACCGATGGCGTGCAGTCCGGTGACCTGCTCGGCGATCGCGCGATGATCTGGAGTCGCAGCGATCGCCCCGCTCGCATGGTGGTCGAGTGGGACACCCGCAGCCTGTTCGGTAACCCGCGTAAATTCATCTCGCCACTGGCCGACGCGCGCACTGATTTCACCGCCCGCGTCGAGCTCACCGGGCTGCCCGCCGATCAGGCGATTTTCTATCGCGTGTATTTCGAAGACGCCCAGACCGGCGTCGCCAGCGAGCCGTGGTTTGGCCATTTGCGCAGCGTGCCGACGGCCAGACGCGATATCCGTTTTGTCTGGAGCGGCGACACTGTCGGCCAAGGCTTCGGCATCAACCCGGACATCGGCGGCATGCGCATCTACGAAGCCATGCGCTTGCGCCTGCCGGACTTCTTTATCCACAGCGGCGACACCATCTACGCCGACGGCCCGGTGCCTGCGCAGCTCACCACCGAAGGCGGGCGTATCTGGCGCAACCTCACCACTGAAGCGAAGAGCAAAGTCGCGCAAACCCTCGACGATTATCGCGGTAACTATCGCTACAACCTGATGGACGAAAACATCCGCCGCTTCAACGCCGAAGTGCCGCAGATCTGGCAGTGGGACGACCATGAAGTGGTCAACAACTGGTCGCCGGGCAAGCAACTGGATGAGCGTTATCAGGAAAAAGATATCCACACCTTGGTGGGACGCGCGCGGCAGGCGTGGCTGGAAAATGCGCCGATGCGTTTGCAGACTGCCGATGGTGGCGGACGGATTTATCGCAAGCTCAGTTACGGGCGGATGCTCGATGTATTTGTGCTGGATATGCGCAGTTATCGCGAGGCGAATGACGACAATCTGGGCGCGGAAAAACCGTTTCTCGGGCGTGAACAACTGGACTGGCTCAAGCGTGAATTGAAGGCGTCGAAGGCACAGTGGAAAGTCATTGCTGCGGACATGCCGATCGGGCTTGGCGTGCCGGACGGTGAAGTCAGTCCGGGTGTTGGGCGCTGGGAAGCGGTGGCCAATGGCGACCCGGGCCCGGCGCAGGGGCGTGAGTTAGAGATCGCCGAATTGCTCGGATTCCTGCGCGCGCAGCAGGTGCGCAACTTCGTCTTCCTGACGGCGGACGTGCATTACTGCGCGGCGCATCACTATCACCCGGATCGGGCAGCGTTTCAGGATTTCGAGCCGTTCTGGGAATTTGTCGCGGGGCCGTTGAATGCCGGGAGTTTCGGGCCGAATCCGCTGGATAAAACCTTTGGGCCGCAGGTGGTGTTCGAGAAGGCACCGGCGGTGCAGAACACCTCGCCGTTTGCCGGGTTTCAGTTTTTTGGTGAGGTGAATATTGAAGGGCAGAGCGGGGAGATGAGTGTGGTGTTGCGGGATCTGGATGGGGTGGCGGTTTTCGAGCAAAAACTACAACCGGTTTGACCACCACTGTAGGAGCTGCCGCAGGCTGCGATCTTTTGATTTTGCTTTGGAAAAGATCAAGATCAAAAGATCGCAGCCTGCGGCAGCTCCTACAGGGAAAGCGGTGTGTCAGTAAACGTCACGGCGATAGCGGCCCTGTTCGATCAGGCGCTCGACTTCAGCGCTGCCGAGAATGTCCTTGAGTACCTGATCCACGCCTGTGGCCATGCCCTGAAGGCTGCCGCAGATGTAGATGACGGCACCGTCCGCCAGCCACTTCTTCAACTCACCCGCCGATTCACGCAAGCGATCCTGCACATAAACCTTCTCCGCCTGATCCCGCGAAAACGCCAGATCCAGCCGTTCCAGATCGCCATTGATCAACCACTCTTCCAGCTCCGCACGACAGAGGAAATCGTGTTCACGGTTACGCTCGCCAAACAGCAACCATTGACGCTGCTGACCGTCGGCAATCCGTGCCTTGAGCAAACTGCGCAGCCCGGCCAGACCGGTGCCGTTGCCCAGTAGAATCATCGGCACCGGCTCGTTCGGCAGGTGGAATCCGCTGTTGCGACGCACGCGCAGGCTGATGCTGCCACCGACCGGCGCATGCTCGGTCAACCAGCCGGAACCAATGCCCAGCGTGCCATCGGCATGCTGTTCCTGACGCACGATCAGCTCCAGCACACCGTCGGCGGCAATCGAGGCGATCGAGTATTCGCGCATGGCCAGCGGCACCATCGCATCGACCAGCGACTGCGCATGCAAACCGACCAGATGCGCGCGATGCTCCGGCAATTGACGCGAAGCCAGTGCGACTTCCAGCGGCTCGTCGAGGCCGTTGATTTTCACCATGGTCTCGCCACGAATGCCGAGGCCGTCGAGGAAATGTTCGATGACCCACGGGCAGTTGCGCGGTAGCACTTCGACCAGATCACCAGCCAGCCAACTGCTGGTGTTCGGTGCGCTCAGGCCCAGCAGATAAACCGGCGAACCGCTGCTGTCCGGGTTCATCAATTCGCGGCGGGTCAGCGTCCAGTTGTCGTAGCTCGGCGCTTGCCAGGTATCGACCGGCGCTTGTCCGGTGAGCAGACCGAGTTGCGTCTGCCAGTGACGCAGCGCATAGGGATCGCCGCTGTCGACTTCCACCGGCGCAAACAGTGTCTTGCCACCGTGCTCGCCTAGCCACTGATGCAGACGTTTGGCAAAGCCGCAGAAGTGTTGGTACTGACGATCGCCGAGACCGAGTACCGCGTAGTTCAGGCTTTCCAGTGTCGAAGCTTTGCCCAGCACTTTGCGCTCGAAACCACGGGCGCTGTCCGGTGCTTCGCCGTCGCCGAACGTGCTGACCACAAACAGCGCGTTGTTCGATTCACGCAGATCCTGCTCGCTGACATTTGCCAGCGGCTGCACCTTTACCGGCAATCCGGCGGCCTGCAATTGCCCGGCGGTTTGCCACGCCAGTTGCTCGGCGAAACCGCTCTGGCTGGCGAAACCGATCAGCCACGCCGGTGCATCGCCCGCCGGTTGTTCGAGGCCTTTACGTGCGTCCTTGATCTGCTTTTTCTTGCGCCGACGATCGAGGTACAGCAGCCACCCAGTGATGAAAAACAGCGGCATGCACACCGCCGCGAGGGTGACGATGATCCGTCCGATCAGGCCGAAATAGCTACCGACGTGCAGCGCATAGATGCTGGTCAGCAGTTGCGCCTTGAAGCTCTTGTCGGCGTAGCGGTCGACGCGTTTGACGATGCCGGTGGCCGGGTCGAGAGTGATCTGGTTGAGCGCGCGCTCATGCGGCGAGTTTTCCAGCAGATAAAACACGGTCGCCGGTTGGCCGGCCACGGGCGGCATACGAATGTTGTAGGCAGACAGGCCAGGGCCGGCGGCGCTGTAGATGCTGCTCCACATCGCCGCGTAATCGGCAGTCGGCGCCGGGCCTTGCGGTGCCGGGCCACGACCACCGCGCACGCGTTCGTTTTGCGGCGCATCGGAAAGCAGTTTGGTCAGGCCTTTGTTGTACCACTCGTACGACCACGACAACCCGGTCAGCGCCAGCAGCAAATAGACCAACAGGCACCATGTACCCGCCACCGAGTGCAGATCCCAGTTGAAGGCGCGGCCCTTTTTCTTCCAGTCGAGGGTCAGCCACACACGCCAGCTGTTCCACTGACGCGGCCAGCGCAGGTACAACCCGGAGAGGCAGAAAAACAGCAGGATCAGCGTGCAGGCGCCGGTGATGTTGCGGCCGGTATCGCCCATCGCGAGGAAGCGGTGCAGTTGCAGCATCAGGCCGAAGAAGTCCTGGCCGACGGCATCGCCCATGAACTCGCCGGTGTACGGATCGAAGTAGCGCATCTCGCCGCGACGTTCGCCCTTGGGCGGTGTGAAAAACACTTTCGCTGCGTTGCCGCTGTCGGTCTCGACCGAGAGCATCGACACTTTTTTGCCGGACGCGGCTTCGATGCGCTCGACCAGTTCGACCGGTGGCAAGACGCCGGCGACTTGTTTTTCCACTTGCAGGACGGAGGGATTCAGCGCCCGCAGGATTTCGTCCTGAAACGAATAAGTCGCGCCGGTGATGCCCATCAACGCCAGCACCAGGCCTGCGGTGATGCCAAAAAACCAGTGCAACTGGAACAGGGTTTTCTTCAACACGTCACTCGCCGTCCGTTCGGAAATTGTCATCACGGCGCGCATTATGCCGTGGGTTATCGAGAAGCGTTCTTTATTACGCAGAAAAGCCCCGTTCAATTGAATGAACGGGGCCGAACCTCTGATTTACTCCCTGTGGGAGCGAGCCTGCTCGCGAAAGCGGTGTGTCAGTCAGCATCGATGTTGCTGAAAGATTGCCTTCGCGAGCAGGCTCGCTCCCACATTGATCACATCAATCAGAAGTGGAAATTGGTGCTCAACAATGCCGTACGGCCCGCCGCCTGGTTGGCGAAATGGGTCGAGAAGGCTTTGTCGTAGTAGGTTTCGTTGGTCAGGTTCTGCACGTTGAGTTGCAGGTCGACGTTCTTGGTCAGCTTGTACGCCGCCATCGCGTCGTAACGCACATACGAATCGACCATGGTGGTGTTGGCCACGCTGCCGTAAACGTCGTCGACATAGAACGCGCCGCCACCGAGGGTCAGCTTCGGTGTGACCTGATAAGTGGTCCACAGGCTGGCGCTGTTTTTCGGCGTGTTTGGCAGTTCGTTGCCGTCGGTGGCGCGGTTCAGCGGGCCGCCGTCAACTTGTTCGCTGTCCATGAACGCGTAACCGGCGAACACTTGCCATTTCTCGGTGATCTTGCCGCTGGCCGACAGTTCGAAACCTTGCACGCGGGTCTTGCCGGCGTTTTCGTACGAAGTGGTGTCGACTTGTACCCGAGCGTTTTCTTTCTCGGTGCGGAAGATGTCAGCGGTCAGCGACAGACGATCGTTGAGCAGATCCCACTTGGTACCGATTTCGTAGTTTTTGGTGGTTTCCGGCTCCATGTCGCTGCTCAGCAGGTTGCCGGCACGGTCAGTGCTGCCGCCCAACGGGTTGCCTTCCTGACCTTCGCCCAAGGTGTTGCCCGGTGGCGTAGCCGAGGTCGCGTAAGACGCATAGATGCTGCCGTTTTCCGCTGGCTTATAGACCACGCCGAACTGACCGGTGACGAACTCGCTGGTGTCAGCACCCTTCGAAGTGGTGGTGCCGGCGTTGGTGTAAGTCTTGTAGCCGGTTTCGAAGTGGTCGTAACGCAGGCCCATGTTTACCAGCCACTGCTCGGACAACTCCAGCGTGTCGAACGCATACAGCGCGTACGTATCGGACTGGGTGTCGGTGCCGGCGTAGTTGCGCGAGATCGCGCCGTTCCACGGATCGTTCGGGTTCGGGTTGGACAGCGAGGTGCAGTTGTAGCCGCTGGCTGCGCCGATCAGCCCCGGGTTGCAGTTAGTGGTCGCGGCGGTGGTGCGCGGCGTGGTGTCAGTGTTGACGTTGTACGAGGACTTCTGGCTTTCCTCACGGGTGTATTCCACACCGGTGGAGAAGCTGTTCTTGAAGCCTGCAACGTAGAAGTTACCGAACAGGTCAGTCTGGTTAGTGGTGGTCTCGGTGTTGCTCACCCGAGTGTTCGCACGACGCCAGACCGTACCGTTGTTGACGTTGCCCTTGCTGTCGTCCGGTTGGGTCAGGATGTAATCCTGCATGCTGGTGCCGTGACGCAGGGTGTTCTTGATGGTCAGCGAGTCGCTCAAATCGTGTTCGATGGCGAAGGTCGCGGTGTCGGTGCGGCCCTTGCGGAAATCGCGATCCAGACCGTAGAAGTTGCTGTGGTCGCCACCCGAGTACGGCTTGTCCGGATTGGATTTGCTGCGTGCCGCCGAGCCGCCGAGCGGAATGGTGTACGGCACGCCGGAGTCCGGGGTGTCGTTGCTTTCCAGATGGTAGTAATCGAGGTTAACGCGGGTGTCGGTACCCAGGCCAAACGCCAGAGACGGGGCGATACCCCAACGGTCGTAATCGACCTTGTCGCGACCGGCGACGTTGCTTTCGTGGCTCATCAGGTTTAGACGGCCAGCGGCGGTGTCGCTGAACTGGTAGTTGCCGTCGAGGGTGTAACGCTGGGTCTGGTCGGAACCCCAGGTGAAACCGCCGTCGAACGAGTTGCCCAAGTGGGCTTTCTTGCTCACCAGGTTGATGCTGCCGCCCGCTGCGCCACGACCGCCGATGGCGGAGTTTGGGCCCTTGCTGACTTCAATGTTTTCCACGGCGAAGATTTCGCGGCTCTGCGAACCGGTGTCGCGCACGCCGTCGAGGTAGGTGTCGCCCTGGGCGTCGAAACCACGAATGAACGGACGGTCGCCCTGCGGGTTGCCGCCTTCACCGGCGCCGAAAGTGATGCCCGGCACGGTGCGCAGCGCGTCCTGCATGTTCAGGGCGCCGGTGTCTTTGAGTACTTGTTGCGGGATCACGGTGACCGAGCGCGGCGTGTCGACCAGCGGCGCGGTGTACTTGGGCGAGGAGGCTTTTTCGACCTGGTAGGACGTCGAGTCCTGCGCTTCGCCGGTGATGGCGGTGGCGTCCAGAGCGATGGCATTGCCGGACGCTTTGCTGTCGGTTTTCTCGGCAGCAAACACCATCTGGCCAGCGGAGCCGGCGGTAATTGCGACGCCGATTGCAGAGGCGAGCAGACGTGGTGAACTGACCGGTAATTGTGCGTGTTGACGTGCCATTTTTATTCCCCTCCCCAAGGATTTGAGGCGGCGGAATATAGGGTAAACAGGTATTCGTATCAATTGCGAAACATTGTTATTCGCACTGAATTTACATTCTTTACAATTTAACCTTACGGTTTCTGCCAGTTCATTCGTCTCCCGGGTTTTACACGGACAATAAGAATCAATACCATTGCCGCCTCTTTGCCATCAGGTGACATCGCCATGCTGCTGCACATCCCCGCACTGTTCGCGAAAGACGAGGTGCAGCGCATTCGCGAGGCTTTGCAGCAGGCTGACTGGGCTGATGGCAAGATCACCGCCGGCTTCCAGTCGGCCAAGGCCAAGCACAATCTGCAACTGCCCGAAGGCCATCCGCTGGCCAAGGAAATCGGCGCGGCGATGCTCGAGCGGCTGTGGAAAAATCCACTGTTCATGTCCGCCGCATTGCCGCACAAAGTCTTCCCGCCGTTGGTGAACTGTTACACGGCCGGTGGCAGCTTCGATTTCCACATCGACAACGCCGTGCGCCAACCGAAGGGCAGCATCGAGCGCGTGCGCACCGATTTGTCGGCAACGCTGTTTTTCAGTGAGCCCGAGGATTACGACGGCGGCGAACTGGAAATCCAGGACACCTTCGGCACGCAACAAGTGAAACTGCCCGCCGGCGACATGGTGTTGTACCCCGGCACCAGCCTGCACAAGGTCAACGCAGTCACTCGCGGCGCGCGCTATGCGTCGTTCTTCTGGACGCAAAGCCTGGTGCGCGAAGACAGCCAGCGTGCGCTGCTGTTCGAGATGGACGGCGCGATCCAGCAACTGACGCAAGACATGCCTGATCATCCTTCGCTGATCCGCCTTACCGGCACCTATCACAACCTGCTGCGGCGCTGGGTCGAGGTATGAGTTTCCAACTGCGCCGCGAGGAAATCCTCAACGGCGAACAACTCAGCGCCATGCTCGAAGAAAGCCCGGCCCGTGCCGCGCAGGCGATTCTGCTGGCGGCGGGTGAGGGCGAAGTGGAGGCGCAGGCGTTGCTCGGGCAGATTCTTCTGGACGGCCAGGGCATCGCTAAGGATCAGCCACTGGCGTTGCGCTGGTTCGGCATCGCCGCCGGGCGCGGGCATCTGATGGCGCGCAACATGCTCGGGCGTTGTCATGAGCATGGCTGGGGTTGTGTCGCCGATGCCGGGGTTGCCGCGCAGCATTATCGGATCGCCGCGGAGGCCGGGCTGGATTGGGCGATGTACAACCTCGCCAATCTGCTGGCGACCGGGCGCGGTGTCGCGGTGGATCATCTGCAGGCGTTGGCGTTGTATCGGCGTGCTGCGGAAGTCGGCCATGCGAAGTCGATGAATTTGCTCGGACGCTATCTGGAGGAAGGGCAGCTGTGTGCGGCGGATCCGGTAGCGGCGCGTGACTGGTATCGACGCGCCGCTGAGGGTGGCGATTTTCGTGGGCAATTCAGTTATGCCGCCGTCCTGGCGGATGAGGGCCGCATTGATGAGGCGCTCAAATGGCTGGCTGAAGCGTTAGCCAACGGAAACTTGGCATTTCTTCGTGTCAGCAGTCAGTCGCTGCTGGTTTCCCGACATCCGGACATCCGCAGCATGGCGCAAGCCTATTGCCGCCGCGTCAGTCAGCTCGACGCCCAGAATTCGCCTGGCATCTGAATCCGCAGGTCAGCCGCGCAGCCAGCCTTCCTGGAGTTTGCCCAAGTAGCTGCGCAATGCCTGACTGTTCAGCACAACGAATTCGCCGCGGATTTGAAGATCCGCTTCGGGTGCAGGGACGGCATCAAGGAAGGCATTCAACGAATCGGTCAGCCTGGTGGTTTCACTGACATACGTCTGCCGGTGGGGCAGCACTTTTTGTGTGTCATTCAACTGACGGGTTTTGTCAGCGTTGTCGCGCAGCTGTTTTGCCAAAGACGACACGCGTTCTTCGCGTTGGCCCCGGCGGATGTTGATGGTATCCCGGGCCTTGGTCAGCCCATCGTATTTGATCAATTCGTTAGCTTCTTCCAGAAACTTGGTTGCCACGAGAAAACCGGCTTCCATGGCAGCGATTTCAGGTGTTTTTGGCTTATTGCCGATCAGTGATTTCAATTGCTCCAGCAATGGTTTGAATCGGTCAATGACAGTCAGCTTCTCGAATTCCTTGATGGCGTCATTGAGTAAAGCCAGATCTTTATTCAATTCATCGAGTGGAACCTGCTCTGCGGTCAATTGCTCTTGCACCTTGGCCGAGGCATCCTTCAGTTCGGAGAGGCGGAAACGGTTGTTGCTGATGGTTATGCTCTGCACCTCGAATATGCTGGCGTCTACTTCTGAGTACAACTGAGCAATGCGACCGACACACAGTTCTAACAATTGTTCGGCGATTGTCGAGTAAGACTTGATTGCCTGCTCGATTTGAGGACTTGTTTCGCGCTCCTTCAAAGCGTTTAGCGCTTGCAGATTCTCGCGCAATTCGTCCGTTTGAAGTGCCGTTAATGCCCCAGCTATGCTGTTGGCGATTTGTTGGTCTGTGCGCCCCACAGAACTGTTGAGTTCAATCAGTTCATCGCTTAACGCTTTTATGTACAGATCGGCGGAGCCGACAATGGCTTGATAGCGGATGGCCTCGCGGCTTTCCCGGATATTGGCCAAATCAGGAGACAGGTAAACAGGAAGTGTCATGAAAAAATCCTTTTTTTTAAAGTTTGTGAGAATTCAGTCGAACGCCGAAATCAGTGCGTTGGCATTCGTCTGAATGGTTTTCCAGTTCTTTAAAACTACCCGCAAACTAGAAACGAAACTCCTGAGGGTCAGGTATTCGTGCATGCCCATCACTTTGTTTTTGGAGGCGCTGATGTATTCAGAGATGGATACCCATAACGTTTCAATCTGCGAAGTACCTTGAATCGCTCCATCGACGTAGATCAAAAGACTTTCCAGATCCGTGTGAAGTTGTAGAAGAGTGCCCGCGAGAATGTCTTTCTGTTTGGTTTGCTCAATCAGCAGGTTTTTTTGCCGTTGCAATGGTGCAATTTTTACCTCCTGGTACTTCTGCGCCATGAAAAAAACAGTCGCAGGCAAGGGGCTGATGAACGCAAAGACGTAGGTGAAAAATCCCGGCTCGGTTTCTCGGATTTTCTCATCAAGCCTTGCCTGGGCTTCGTCGATGGCTGCGTTCAACTCGGTAATTTGTCGATTGATTTCGCTGTTGTTAGCCAGTTTCAGTTTGCTGCCGAGGCCCACCGCCACATCGTTGTTGAGCTCGGTCTTGAAGTTTTTCAAACGCAAGATCAGCTCGTCGCTATTGAGTTTTTTCTCATCGATAGAGCTGGCAATAAACACCAGCGATTCCTGGATGGAACCGAAGCGGTTTTTTTCTTTTGTGCCGATTTGCAGAGGTGGCAGACTGTTTATCTCCTCCTCGGTCAGGGTTTCTAGGGTGCCGATATAATCGATATAGCCCGGCATCGATATAATTGCATTGATGATTTCTTCGCCAAAGTTTTCGAGATCCTCGGAAAAGGTTGCCAAACTGCCGCCGACTCTTTTCATCGAGGATTCAATGTCGTTCCACGAATTGGCATTGTTGATGATCGTGTGGTTCAGCTCAACAATATCGAACGGTTCAAGGCCAACAATGCCTGTGTGTTTGGTTTGTAGTTGATGCTCTACCGCTTCAAGGGTGCGCGGCAGAAGCTTGGCCGTTGAAATGTAGTTGCTGATTTTTTTAATGTCGTTTTTGGTGATTAGCTTTACTGGACTTGTCTGCACTTTTCAATTCCTTATGGGGGGCATGTTCAAGTCGCTAGCTTAAGTCCGGTTTTACAGGTTGGTATATAAGTTGTGTGTGTCGCGTTGTTGTTTACTATTTGTGATGGTTTGGTTTTTTTGAATAAAAAAAACCCGTGCGTGGGCACGGGTTTTTTATGCTGCGTTTTACGTTACACGTAATACGACTTCAACGGTGGAAAACCATTGAACTCAACCGCGCTGTAACTGGTGGTGTAAGCACCAGTCGACAACCAGTACAACCGGTCACCAATCGCCAGGTTCAGCGGCAAACCGTACTTGTAGTTTTCATACATGATGTCGGCGCTGTCGCAAGTCGGGCCGGCGATGACCACTTCTTCCATCTCGCCCTTCTTCTCGGTCCAGATCGGGAACTTGATCGCTTCGTCCATGGTTTCGATCAGGCCGGAGAACTTGCCCACATCGGTGTACACCCAACGCTCGACGGCGGTGCGCGACTTGCGTGCAACCAGCACCACTTCGCTGACCAGAATACCGGCGTTGGCGATCAACGAACGGCCTGGCTCCAGAATGATTTCCGGCAGGTCATCACCGAAGTCTTCCTTGAGGAAGCGGATGATTTCTTCGGCGTAGGTTTCCAGGCTGTTGGTGCGGGT
>Ga0160445_100311_pt1 | contig 29371 bp, 29 predicted proteins | sample HID1972M_E1MG_FD_108215 | JGI IMG/M metagenome (GOLD analysis project Ga0160445, IMG submission 108215) | Enriched pill bug-associated microbial communities from UW Madison campus, WI, USA - HID1972M_E1 MG | ecosystem: Host-associated > Arthropoda: Insects > Digestive system > Unclassified ... | reverse complement strand
GTTTAACAATAAATAGTTTTTTATGAAAGGGATAGTTTCAGTTGCTTTGATATTATGTGTTTTAGCTGGATGTGGAATCGGGCAACAAGCTCAGGAAATGAAGACATTAGCTGATTGCACTTATCGTATTGTGCAGGTAAATAGTATTCTTATTTCAGGTACCGATGTAAAGAAACTCATTTCAGAAAGAGATATGAGTTTAACCAATATACCCTCTCTAGCACTTGGTTTTATAAATAAAAATATTCCGTTAAAAGCCGATCTAAGCATAGAAATATCAAATCCAACTGATAAATATGCTGCTATTAATTATTTCGATTATGAAATTTTAATTAATAAACAAAAGTTAACAGAGGGCTCAATAAATCAACGGATAGATGTTGCACCCAAAGGAGTTCAGGAGCTGAAGTTACAGCTTAATAAGAATGTATATGAGTTCTTAGTAAATGATTCTATCAGGAATGATATTCAGCAATTTATAGCAGGAACCAACCAATCCACAAAGAAGACTTATATCACGATACGAGTAAAACCAGCTATTCTCATTGCTGACCGGTTAGTACATTATCCTGGGTTTATTGATATTCAAAGAGAGTTGAATAATGAGTTTCTTTTGCGATTATAGATTTTCAGAAATACAATTCTTTGTTTGCTTATCATTATAATGGTGGTAAATTAGATCTTTCTTTTCAAGAATAACCACATGATGTTTTCCCGTAAGATTAAAAAATGAAATAGGGATATTTAAAAAATTAGTACATTTAGAAATCAATAATAATCAAAATAACAATAATCACTAAACCATCAATTAATCATTATTTATGAACACAAGCATTCGCTTTAAACTATCTTTTATGATGTTCCTTGAATTTTTCATATGGGGAGCATGGTTTGTAACATTAGGAACATTCTTATTTGGTACGTATAAAGCTTCAGGAACTCAAGTCGGGACAGCATTTTTAACACAATCTTTTGGTGCAATTCTAGCACCGTTTATCATTGGAATCATTGCAGATCGTTATTTTCCAGCGCAACGTATTTTTGCAGTATTACATATCATTGGAGCACTTCTTCTTTGGTTTGCCGGACAAGCAGCAACTTTTGAAGGGTTCTTTCCATTAATTTTAGTTTACATGATATTGTTCATGCCTACATTGGCTTTGGCAAATTCCATTGCTTTTAGACAAATGACCAATACCGAAAAGGAATTCCCTCCGATACGCATTTTAGGAACAGCCGGATGGATTATCGCAGGTTTGTTAATCAGTTATCTCGCTTGGGATAGCCAAGATTCACGTCAGTTAGGAAACACTTTCAAAATGGCAGCTATTGCTTCTATGATATTGGGCTTATTTTCTTTTACGTTGCCTAGCACTCCGCCAATGAAAAAAGGAGAAAAAATATCTGTTGGAGAGATATTAGGTCTGGATGCACTTCGTTTGCTTAAAAACAAATCGTACTTAATATTTTTCATCTCTTCTATAGCTATTTGTATCCCTTTAGCTTTTTATTATAATTTCACCAATGCTTTTTTATCTGAAGTAGGAGTAGCAGCACCGACAGCCGTTCAGTCATTAGGCCAAGTGTCAGAATTCTTATTTATGCTGGTTATGCCTTTCCTTTTTGTACGTTTTGGAGTTAAGAAAATGCTTGCATTTGGAATGTTAGCATGGGTGCTTCGATATGCATTCTTTGCTTATGGAAATGCCGATGCAGGCTATTGGATGTTAATTGGAGGAGTTGTTCTTCATGGTATCTGCTATGACTTCTTCTTTGTAACCGGTCAAATCTATACCGATAATTTAGCAGGTGATCGTTTTAAATCTGCTGCACAGGGTATGATTACATTGGCAACCTATGGTGTTGGTATGTTAATTGGTTCGGTTATCTCAGGGCCAATTGTAGATAATTACTTAAACAGCGATGGTACACATAACTGGCAAAATATATGGCTAATACCTGCTGCTATCGCGGCAGTAGTTGTTTTATTATTTATTATCTTTTTCCGAGACAGGAATCAAAAGCAAGCGATTTTAGAAAGTTAATTTATATATAATACCTAAATTATTAAATTATGGCAGATAACACGTATGATGCAATCGTAATCGGCTCTGGAATTAGTGGAGGATGGGCTGCAAAAGAATTGACAGAGAAGGGACTAAAAACAATTGTTCTGGAACGAGGATGGAACGTTGAGCACATTAAAGATTATCAAAACAATACAGCTGATCCTTGGGAAATACCTCATAGGGGCGGTCGTACTCAACAAATGATAGAAGATTACCCGGTATTAAAACGGGATTATGTTTTAAATGAAAAGAACCTCAAGTTTTGGGTAAATGAAAAGGAAAGTCCTTATACGGAAGTTAAACGATTTGACTGGTATCGTGGCTATCAAGTTGGAGGGCGCTCATTAACCTGGGGTCGTCAAAGCTACCGATGGAGCGACCTAGACTTCGAAGCAAATGCAAAGGATGGTATCGCAGTTGACTGGCCTATTCGTTATAAAGATATAGCTCCCTGGTACAGTTATGCAGAGAAATTTGCTGGAATTAGTGGAAATAGGGATGGAATTGCGGCATTACCTGACGGAGACTATATGCCACCAATGGAAATGAATGTTGTTGAGAAAGATATTTCTGAAAGAATAAAAAAGCATTATAACAGCAACAGACAGATGATCATTGGTCGTACAGCAAATATTACGAAACCTCATCATGATCGAACTAACTGCCAGTATCAAAACAAATGCTGGTTAGGTTGTAATTTCGGAGCTTACTTTAGCTCTCAGTCTGCAACCTTGCCTGCTGCTGCGAAAACCGGGAATTTAACCATAAGACCTTTCTCTATTGTTACTCAAATACTTTATGATAAAGACACTAAAAAAGCAACAGGTGTAGAAGTATTGGATGCAGAAACGAATCAGACATACCAGTACTTTGCTAAAATTGTTTTTGTATGTGCATCCACATTTAACTCAAGTTGGGTATTAATGAACTCTGCAACTGATGTTTGGGAAGGTGGATTAGGAAGTAGCAGTGGTGAGTTAGGCCATAATGTAATGGATCACCATTTTAGATTAGGTGCAAGTGGTAGAGTAGAAGGTTTTGATGACCGATATTACTATGGATCAAGGCCTAACGGTATCTATATACCGCGTTATAGAAATGTAGGAGATGATAAACGTGATTACCTACGGGGATTTGGATATCAGGGTTCTGCAAGTCGGAGTGGCTGGTCAAGAAACATCGCTGAATTGAATATTGGGGGTGCTTTCAAAGATGAATTAAGCGAACCTGGAGATTGGTCGATAGGGATCACAGCTTTCGGTGAAATTTTGCCGAACCACAATAATAAGATTACACTAGACAAGGATAAAAAGGATAAGTGGGGATTACCAGTTCTGTCAATGGATTGTGAGTTGGGTGAGAATGAACTGAAAATGAGAAAAGATATGATGGCGGACGGAAAGGAAATGTTAGAAGCGGCCGGTGTTAAAGACGTAACTACTTTTGATTCGGGATACTATTTTGGACAAGGAATTCATGAAATGGGTACTGCCCGTATGGGACTTGATCCTAAAACATCTGTCCTGAATAAGCATAATCAAGTTTGGGATGCTTTAAATGTATTTGTAACAGATGGTTCATGCATGGCTTCAGCTGCTGCTGTAAATCCATCTCTTACATATATGGCTTTAACAGCTCGCGCTGTAGATTATGCCGTTAGCGAATTGAAAAAACAGAATCTTTAATATCCTTAAGCAAAGCATTATGAATAGAAGAGAAGCAATTAATAGGGTAGCGTTAATTTTCGGTGGTACAATTATAGGTGGACAGTTATTCCTTGAAGGGTGTACACGTCCAGCCACAAAAGATGTCGCAAGTTTATTCGAAAAGAACCAGACAGACTTTCTAGGAGATATCGCTGATACAATTCTCCCTGCAACAAAAACTCCCGGAGCCAAAGAGGCGGGAGTTGGTGAGTTTATACCAGTAATGGTACGCGACTGCTATGATGAACAAGATCAAAAGATATTTATGGAGGGCTTAACAAAACTTGAAGAAGCTTCCAATAAAAAATACAGCAAAGACTTTCAGCAATTAAATGCAGAAGAGAGAACTGCTTTATTGATTGAGCTGGATAAAGAACAACAAGAATACCAAAAGAATAAAAAAGACGATGAACCTAATCATTATTTCAGAATGATGAAAGAACTAACCCTGTTAGGTTACTTTACTTCTGAATTAGGTACTACCAAAGCTTTAAGATATAATCCTATTCCTGGAAGATTTGATGGCGATATTGCCTATACTAAAGGTGATAAAGCCTGGGCTTAATTCAACTTTTTAATCTTTAAACGTAGTGAGTTACCAATAACTACTACATCAGAACATGCCATTGCCAAAGCTGCTAGCATTGGGCCTAAAAAGCCCAATGCAGCTAATGGTATTGCAAAAACATTGTAAAAGAAGGCCCAAAATAGATTCTGTTTAATTGTGATCAAAGTATGTTTGCCGACCTTTAATAAGGTAATAACCGATTTAAGATCATTATTTAATAATACAACTTTAGCAGATTGAATGGCTACCTGACTGGCATTTCCCAACGATATACCTACATCGGCAGTAGTTAAAGCAGGAGCGTCGTTAATACCATCTCCAACCATGGCAGTTGTTCCTTTCTGTTTGTAAGAGTCAATAATATCCAGCTTTTCTTGCGGTAGCTTTTCAGCATAAACCACTTCAATACCTAATTTTTTTGCTACCGATTCGCACTTTTCTTTCCGGTCGCCACTTAATAGTATTGGCGTAATCTTTTGTTCTTTTAAGATATCAATCAGTTCCTTTGCATCTGGTTTTAATTGATCCTCAATAGAGATCTTTACTAATAAATCATCATTTCTTTTTAAATAAATATCGAAATCTCCTTCTCCAGAATTTACGATCTTATTAGAGCCAATTTCATACGTATTGCTATCTTTATCAATGGCTTTTATTCCCAATCCTTTTATTTCCTTTACTTCGGTAAATATAAATTTCTTTGTAACCTGAGCTTGTAATTCTTTGACCAACGATTTTGCGATAGGGTGATTTGAATAGCTTTCTAAGCCAACAATAATCGAAACTGCTTCCTCCTGGCTTATATCAATAACATCCATTGCTCTGATATTGAAATCTCCGGTAGTTAGTGTTCCGGTTTTATCAAAGACCATGTATTTTAAGTTAGCCATTTCTTCAACGGTAGCACCACCTTTGATTAAAACACCCTTTTTTGCACCTCTGCCTAAACCAACCATTACAGCTGTAGGTGTAGCTAATCCCATAGCGCAAGGACAGGATATAACCAGTACAGCAATGGCTCGCATAATTGATTCGCCCAGTTCAATATTAAAAGCAAAGTAAGAAAGAATAAAAGTAAGAACAGAAATACCCACTACAACGGGTACAAACACGCCAGCAACCTTATCTCCTAAACGTTGAATCGGAGGTTTTGAAGATTGTGCACGTTTCATGATTTCAATAATTTGAGAAAGCACGGAATGTTTTCCAACCTTGGTTGCACTAATTTTAATTGTTCCATGCTCAACCAATGTTCCTCCAATCACCGAATCGTACTTCGTTTTCTCAACAGGAATACTTTCTCCTGTTATTAGAGACTCATTGATGGAAGCATCCCCCCAGATAATATCTCCATCTGCTGGTATTTTATCTCCGGTGTTTACCAACAAGACATCACCACTTTTAATCATCCGGGAGTCTATAATTTCATGTGTTTCACCCTGGATACGAGTAGCTTTAACCTGTTGATATTTAAGTAAATCTTTGATTGCTGAAGTAGTTTGAGATACTGATCTTTTTTCAAAAAGGTTCCCCAATAGCACTAAAGTGATAATAACGGCTGTTGTTTCATAGAACATATAATCAGCACCTAGTTCAAACGCAGTTCCGATTAAGCTGTATATAAAGGCCGAAGTAAATCCGATGAAAACGAGTACATCCATATTTGGCATTCCATTCTTTAGCGAGTTGAACGCGCTTTTTCCAAAATGGATAGCACCTAAGACAAAAACAGGTAAACAAAGAGCTAACTGAACATAAGGATTATGTAACCAATGAAAAGGCAGAAACATATGTGAGAACAAAGGGATAGCAAAGATTAAGCTAAAGTAAAAGCGATTCTCAATCTTATTAAAAAATCTCTCCTGCGGAACTTCTTCGTTTTCATAGACTTTAAAGCCTAATCCTTCAATATCTTTTATAATAGTAGGTAGTGATGAATCCTCAGCTCCAGAGAATTTAACCTCTTCGTTTGCAAAATCAACATGAATGTCTTGAAGTCCTTTTTTCTCCAATAGTTTGTGAACTGATAGCGCACAATTATTACAGTGCATTCCGGTTACATTCAATTCTACTAAGTCGTGTTCGTGGCTCATGATAGTTCTTATCTAATTACAATATCAAAATTACCCTAAGCGATTCTTTATTTAGATAATAAAGTCGGGAAATAATAGTACTTTTCACGGATATTACAATATTTAATTTATGAAGAATAAATCTATCCCTATTTATAAAAGCTCATCAAGCGTATTAGATGAAGATGACTTTTTCAATATAAAATGGCTTGATTTGAATATCGATTCACTGGAGAAGATCAAAAAGCCTCATCGGCATGACTATTTCAGTATTTATTTTCTGATAGCAGGAGAAACAATTCAGTTTATTGACTTTCATGAATATAAAGTGCAAGCCAACGCGTTAATTGTAATGCGACCAGAACAAATCCATTTTCATGTAAAAGCAAAGAATGCCAAGCTTCTTCTTATTAATTTCAAAGAGCAATTTTTGATATCCTTACAGAATAGAAACAACTGGCACGATATCTTTAGTGCAGATGTTATAGAACTGGATGATGATAACATGCAGTCCTTTATGAATTTCATCAATTTAATGATCGAAGAGTATGATAACGAATTGAAGAATAAAGAAATTTTAGCAAAGATATTTAGCGCCTTGTTAGATAAGATTTCTCTTTATCTGAAGAAAAACGACTCATTGGAGAAAAGAAAAAAGTACAATTCTATTTATAAAGGCTTCAAGCAACTGGTAACTGTTCATGCGCTTGAAGAAGTAAAGGTAAGCGATTATGCTAAGCGGTTATTTGTATCGCCCGGACATTTGAACGATGTAATTAAGGAGATAACCGGGAAAAATGCAAAAACACTTATCAATGAGCAGCGTATTTTAGAAGCTAAAAGATTGCTGTTCTGGACAAACACTCCCATTCGAGAAGTTGCATATAAGACAGGATTTGATGATCCTGCTTATTTTACACGCTTTTTTAAGAAGTATACCGGCCTGCTACCCAGTGATTTTCAACAAAAGGATTGATTAGATTTTACGAATACTGATTCGTTTAATCAGGTGGTTGTAGTCCTTTTCAAGAATAAGATTGGCACGATAGCGAGTCGGTAAGATGTTCTTTAAAAGGTTGGGTTTATTAATCTCATTCCAGATTGAAGTAGCTGTCTTTACAGACTCTTTAGGATTTAAATTAGCATATTTATGGAAGTAGGAATCTACCTTCTTGAACGCTGTATCTTGTAATGACAGAAAACGATCTACATACCATTTCAGTAAATTCTGCTCATTTGAATGTACATAAATGGAATAGTCGAAAAAATCGGAAACAAATATCCTGGGTCCCTTATGCTGTTTGGATAAATTAACTTGTAAAACGTTAATTCCTTCTATTATAACAATATCTGGTGAATCAATTAATTGATTTTGATCTTTAATGATATCATATTCAAGATGTGAGTAAGTAGGTGCGGTGATTTCTTTCTTGCCTGATTTAATATCAGCAAGAAACCGAATCAGTTTTCTTGTATCGTAGCTCTCCGGAAAGCCCTTTCTGTTTAATATACCCTTATCTTCCAGCACACTATTAGGATATAAAAAACCATCTGTTGTTATTAAATCTACCTGTGGTTTATTAGGTGCCAATGAAAGCAGTTTTTGCAGAACCCGTGCAGTTGTGCTTTTGCCTGCTGCAACACTACCTGCAATACCAATAATGAAAGGCAATTTATGCGTGCTGTCTTTTAAAAACTGGCTTACTTCAGAGTGGAGTTGCCGTGCTTCATTTATATGAATATTAAGTAAATGGCTTAAGGGAAAGTAAATCTCTTGTATTTCCTGAAGTGTTAACGGCTCATTTAATGCATTTAAAGAACCAATATCTTCGTTAGATAAATTATAGGATATAGACCCATTTAATTCTCTCCATCGTTTACGTTCAATCCCTATAAAGGATGAGTATTGTTCGTTGTTGTTAAATTGGATCATATAAAATATTGGCTTTAAGCGAAATGCTACTATCTTTTATCTTTCACTTTGTAAACCAAGCAGTATAAGCTTAGCAGTACTGGGGTTAGTTGCTAACGGTACATTGTGCACATCACAAATACGCATTAACATTTGAATATCGGGTTCATGTGGATGCTTTCCTAATGGATCACGAAAAAATAATACAGCGCTTAATACACCTTCTGCCGCCAAGGCAGCTATTTGAGCATCGCCTCCCTTTGGGCCACTTAGTTTAAGTTCAACCTGTAAAGCCGTTTCAATGATTCGTTGTCCGGTAGTACCTGTAGCTACTAAATGAAATTGGTTAAGTTGATCATGATTCTCTTTAGCGAATTGAATCATCTCATCTTTTTTTCCATCGTGAGCAATTAATGCAATAGTTTTTCTGTTTTCCATATCTATCCAAAAAATATATAAGCCACAATAATAGCAGCAATAACACCTGCTAATTCAGCTAAAAGTGCACAGGGTAGTGCATGTCTTGTTTTCTTTATAGCTACTGAACCAAAATATACTGCTAAAACGTAGAAAGTGGTTTCAGTAGAGCCTTGAATTACACAGGCAACACGTGAAGCAAAGTCGTCTGCGCCATTTGCATTCATTAATTCAACCATTAAGCCCCTCGCACCGCTTCCACTCAATGGTTTCATGAATGCCACTGGCAAAGCTTCTACAAAACGTGTATCTGCACCAAACCAGGCTACAATTGAGCTAACTCCTTGTACAAGGTAATCCATTACTCCCGCTTCACGAAATACACCTACAGCAACTAAAATACCAACTAAGTAGGGGATGATTTTTATTGCAACCTCAAAGCCTTCCTTAGCACCGTCTATGAAGTTTTCATACACGTTTATTTTACGATACATTGCCAAAGCAATAAAGGAAACGATGATTGCAAATAGTACAACATTTCCACCTACTTTAGAGATGGTACTAATTTCTTCCTGAGGTAATGTGTTAAAGTAAATTAGCAGGCCTCCGATAAACAAGGATATACCTCCTAAATAGACTAGAATTACTTTGTTAAATAAGTTGATCTTCTGATAGATTGCCACGGTGATCAATCCTACAATGGTAGAGAAGAAGGTAGCAATTAGGATTGGGATAAAAACATCAGCTGGGTCTGCAGCACCTGCTTCCTTCCGATAGGCCATTATACTGATCGGTATTAATGTTAAACTGGAAGCATTTAACACCAGGAACATGATCTGTGCATTCGTTACCGTCTCTTTATCAGGGTTTAATTCCTGGAGTTCCTTCATGGCTTTTAATCCTAATGGAGTAGCCGCATTATCGAGTCCCAACATATTTGCCGAGAAGTTCATTAAGATAGATCCCAATGCAGGGTGATTCTTAGGAATTTCAGGAAATAGTTTGTGGAAAAACGGACTGACAGCTTTTGCGAACAGTTGAACCATACCTCCCTTTTCGCCAATCTTCATGATTCCCAACCAAAATGCCATTAAGCCAATCAAGCCCAATGAAATCTCTGCTGCTACTTTTGCACTGTCAAAGGTTCCAGTGATAATTCGCTGAAATATTTCAACATCGCCAAGGAAAATAAGTCTGAATAAGGCAACGACAAATGCGATAAGAAAAAAGGAGATCCAGACGTAATTTAAAGCCATATTGACGATTGAGTCAGTAAATGTAAGGTTTTAATCAGCTAAATAAAATCAGATTTTAATCACTTTTATAAAGATCATCTATTTCTTTTGCGTATTTTTTCTCAATTACCTTTCGCTTGGCTTTCATAGTAGGAGTGAGTTCACCCTCATCAATAGAAAACGGAGTACGTTTAACCAGGAATTTTTTAATCCTTTCAAACTTTGCTAATTCGTTCGAGAGGCCAGCTATATCTTCATTTAGCCAGTTTATGATGTCTGAGTCTTTAATAAAGCGCTCTGGCATTTCAAGGAAATCCTTTTTAAGATTAAAATGTGCTATCAGGTTTTCTTGTGATGGAATAATAATGGCAGTAATATATTCTCGTTTATCACCGATCAAAAAGATCTGTTCTATTTTTGGACTCTTTAAATAGGTATTTTCAACCGGAGTAGGATAGATATTCTTACCCAAAGAATTAACCAGCATATTCTTTAATCGGTCAGTAATTTGAAGATTTCCTTTATAGAATCTTCCAATATCTCCTGTATGCAACCAACCTTCTTTATCAATCACATTGGATGTTTCCTCTGGTTTATTCCAGTAACCTTTCATTACACAATGTCCGCGAATGATGATTTCACCCTCAGGGCACTCAAATGAGGGATTAAAAGACTCAAAGCTCTGAACGGTATATATTTCGTGCGTTTCATAATTTTGAATACCTATTTCAATACGTGGTATAACTCTTCCAACCGTACCATATATTTGTCGGTTATATTCAGTAATTGATACTATAGGAGATGTTTCGGTTAAGCCATAACCCTCCAATATTTTTATACCCAGGTCACCAAAGAACTCACCTACATTTTGAGAAAGAGCACCACCACCTGAAATCAGGAACTTAAGCTGACCACCTGTTTTAGCTTTTATTTTGCTGAATACTAACCGTTCTGCAATACGATGCTTTAAGATTAAAACAGGGCCTGGTTGTTTACCATTTTCCAGCACTTTTCTATATTCTTTTCCGACTGTCAATGCCCATGTAAATATTTTAGCTTTCATGCCGCCATCTTTCGTGCCTCCCTGAATCGCTTTATCATGGATACGTTCCAATAAGCGCGGAACACAGTTTAGCACGGTAGGTTTAACCTCTTCCATGTTTTTAGCAAGTAGCTCTAAGCTTTGCGCAAAAGCAATGCGGCAACCGCAAGCTAAACAGATATGGTAAGTTGCGGTTCTTTCAAACACATGTGAAAGGGGAAGAAAGGATAAGAATAAGTCCGTTGGCTCAATAACAGGAATTAAATCCAAAGCTGCACGAACATTATTTACCAGGTTTGAATGGGTAAGCATTACGCCTTTCGGGATTCCAGTTGTACCCGAAGTATAAATAAGGGTAGAAAGATCCGATGGAATGATTCCTTCGAAAGCAGCTATGATCTTTCGTTCATAATCGGGAAATATATTCTTACCCTCTTTAATGAGTGCAGAAAAACAAATCACTCCAGCCTTCAGGTGTGCATCCTTTATCGTCTTTTCATAATCGTCAAAAGCTGTGATAATCCGTGTTAAAGATTCGCAGGCATTAGCAATCTTTACTATCTTCTTCAATAGAAAGTGACTTCCAACCAGGATTGTTTTTGCACCGCTGTCATTCAGAATATATTCGGTGTCATTTTCAGGAAGAGTAGGGTAGATAGATACATTGATAGCTCCGATTTGCTGAAGACCCTGATCGAAATAAAGATAAGTCGGACTGTTTTCTATCAACAAGGCAACTCGGTCGCCTTTCTGAATTCCAATTGATATAAGGTAGGCTGAAACTGCATTGATATGCTCATAGGCAGTTTTATACGATACTTCAGTCCATTCCTGACCTGTTTTTTCCAGTAGAAAAGAATGATCTTCCGGGTGGATATTCTTAATGACATTGCGCAGCAAGTCTGGAACGGTCATTTCTTGAGTAACAGGATTCATATCTTTTATGTTTATAGGTCATTACAAACATAAAAAAAAATAATCTAAAGAAAATCAGAGGATATTAAACAGCAAAACTTTCTCCGCAAGCACATGAACGGGAAGCATTCGGATTATTAAAGACAAAACCTTTGCCGGTCAGTCCATCCGAAAAATCTAATTCAGTACCTGCCAAATAAAGAAAGGATTTAATATTTAATACCAATTTAATCCCCTTATCTTCAAATATCTGGTCATCCTTTTGCTCTTGGTTGTCGAAGTCTAATTTGTAAGTTAAACCTGAACAACCTCCGCTATCAACAGCAACACGGACAAAATAAGACGAATCATAATTCTCTTCTTTCATCACATCTTCTATGCGTTGTTTGGCCTTATCAGTAATTGTAATCATAGCTATTAAATAGTTTTACAAATATCGACATTATTTATTTAAGCATATAATCCTCTTGTCATCCTAAAATGAAATTTAATTAATCAATTAATCCACTTTTAAATAGCTGCCAGGCTGGAGATTCCTCTCTGAGTTCTGTTACCTTTTCGGATACAAGTGTAATTGTTTGATCTATTTCTTCCTTCGTATTAAATTTTCCTAAACTAAAACGCAGAGAAGCGTGTGCATTATCCCTACTTAACCCCATAGCTAACAGCACGTGCGATGGATCCAGCGAACCTGTAGAGCAGGCAGAACCAGAAGCCAGGGCAATATTGCCTAAGCTTACCATAATATGTTCAGCCTTTAAAAAGCGGAACGTAATATTAGTAACATGAGATAATCTATTATCTATAGGCCCATTAACAGCCGTTTCTTCAAGTTTCAATAGAGATTCTTGCAGGTGATCCCTTAAAGATTTTTGTCGCTTACTTTCTTCTGCCATTGTTTGCTTACATAATAAAGCAGCAGCGCCAATACCCACAATTCCGGGAACATTTAATGTTCCGCCCCGTAAACCATTTTCCTGTCCGCCTCCCATCATTAAAGGTTCTAATTGTATTCTTTTGGTCTTTCGTTTTACATACAGCACACCGATGCCTTTTGGCCCGTATATCTTATGTGCACTAAAAGCCATGATATCAATTCCTGCACTTTTTAATGAAATAGGCAATTTTCCTACCGCTTGGGTGGCATCGCAAAAGAATAACACTTTATTTTCTGAGGCAATATCTGCAATGTCTTTAATAGGATGAATAATCCCCGTTTCATTATTAGCATACATAAGTGCAATTAAGACCGTGTCTTTTCGGATGGCATTCCTTAGGTCTTGCAAATCAATGTTTCCTTGACTATCTACTGCTAAATAAGTTATTTCAGCACCTTGTTTTTCAAGCGAGCGGCATACATCTAAAACAGCTTTATGTTCAGTTTGACATGTGATTATATGTTTACCAATGGATTGATATCGATTATAAACTCCTTTTATAGCAATATTAATAGATTCTGTAGCTCCGGAAGTGAAGGTTATTTCCCGATCTGTTGCACCTATTAAATCTGCAACTCTTAGCCGGGCTGTTTGCACCGCTTCAGCAGCTATTTGTCCAAATTTATGATTTGTACTAGAGGCGTTTCCATAGTTTTCCGTAAAGTAGGGTATCATCTCTTGCAACACCTTTGGATCAACCCGTGTTGTCGCATTATTATCTAAATAAATAGAAGTTACCATTACGTTTTTTTAATTTTTTAAAAGATTGTGAACTTTTATTTGTTAATTAAACAAATTTGATGAAATATTTCTATTTAAAACAGCGATGGAGAAAATTGAACACATTGGTATAGCGGTGAAAGATCTGGATGAGGCAATAAAGAACTACGAACAGATATTGCAAAGTCCTTGCTATAAAATAGAAATTGTTGAAAGCGAGGACGTTAAAACAGCATTCTTTAAAATAGGGGACAGTAAAATAGAATTGCTGCAGGCATTAAATAACGAAAGTCCTATTTACCAATTTATTGAAAAAAGAGGTGAAGGCATCCATCATATTGCCTATGAAGTTATAGATATCAGAACAGAGATGGCTCGCTTTAGGGCAGCTGGGTCCCGTTTATTAAACGAGGAACCTAAGAAGGGTGCTGATAATAAATGGGTTTGTTTCATTCACCCAAAAGATAATAATGGTGTGCTAACCGAGTTAGTTCAATCGGTTAGCACATCCAATCCCTAATTAGATACCAATTTCTTTTAATAAGAAGTCAGCATGATCAATTTTATCGGCTACCCAAAGTACATAGCGTATATCAACGCCAATTGACCGGCTATAGCTTTCATTCCATGCAAAATCATTAATAGTTGCATCATAAGCGCGGTCAAAGTTTACTCCAATGAGTTCTCCTTTGGCATTCATGATAGGAGAACCTGAATTTCCTCCTGTTGTGTCCATATCATATAATAGATTTACAGGCACATCGTCTAACTCTTTCATTGCATAAGGTCCAAAATCTTTAGCTTCCCAAACCTCCTTAATCTTCGAAGGATAGCGAAAATCAGGTTGGTCGAGTGCTCCTTTTTCTATAATACCACGGATAGTTGTAAAAGGTCTTACGTAGGTAGCATCGGCCGGAGAATATCCGCGTATATAGCCATATGTTAAACGTAGCGTGCTATTGGCATCAGGAATAAAATCTCTCTTTTGAAACTGTTCCTTAACTGCCACATAATCTCCCATTAATTGATTTAAGACCCCTTCTCTACGGTCTATTTCAGGTTTTAATGCTAACTGTTGAGTTTGTAAGTCGTCTTGGAAGCTCAATAGATTATCAGAGTAGCCAAGAAGAGATTTTGGAGATAGCAAGAGTTTGTTTAATACAAAATCCTGATCTTTTAATTTACTTGCAGATAAAGATTTCTTTGCAAAACCGATAAGGTCTGATCTTTTAGAGACAGCAGTAACCGATTGATTATTAGAAAACTTGGACGCATCTGTTAACATCTTAGTGAAGATGGCGCTATCAACACTAAAGTTATAGCTTTCGTATATACTACTTAAAGTACTTTTTAGTCTTGGCAAATTAGCAAGGAATGTTTCCTCTTTATTCGCACTGTTTTCTACAGCTAATTTAAAAGCATTTAGTTGTCTTGCTATATTTAGTAAACGAGTGCTTGCATAAATCTGATTAAACCAGAGCTCACGTTCAGCATCGCTAAAGATATCCTGATAAAGATTATCAATATCGGTCATTAGACTTCCGTACTTCTCTTTTAACTGAGGATTATTTTCAATAAACTGCGCCAGTGCCAGGTCCTCATCTTGTTTATTCTTATGAAGATCTATTGCTTTTAAGCCTTTCATTTTACCACGGTAGTTCTTCATCACGTTCGCATTGCTTTTAATGCGGGTTGCCAGGCTGATTTCGATTGCCCGGTCATCTTTGCCTGCTCTCATCATTTCATTGTTTTGAAAATCGTAGAGAGCCGCAGTGTAAGGAAGTAAGAATCGTTCCTGGTATTCGATGTATTGGGCCGGACGATGTCTGAATGTTCTGCCCGGATAGCCTAATATAAAAGCAAAATCTTCCTCTTTAACACCATTTGGGTTTACTTTTAAAAATTTCTTAGGCTTATACGGTACATTATCTGCTGAATAAGCAGCCGGCGATCCATCGGGAGCCACATAAGCACGTAAAAATGAGAAATCACCTGTATGTCTTGGCCATACCCAGTTATCGGTATCTCCACCAAATTCTCCTATGATTTGTTGTGGAACATATACTAAGCGTACATCTTCTATGGTTTTATAGCGGAAAAGAACATAACTCTTACCGATAAACATCTCCGAAACTTCAGCTTTAATAGAAGGGTCCTTCTCTTCAGCTTCTCTTGCAATTGCTAAACGCTCTTGTGTAATCAGCTGAATTCTTTGTGCCGGATCAGTCGATGCTTGCGCAGCCTGCAATACCCGGTTTGAAACATCTTCGTAACTGTCTGTGATGCGAATAGTTAATCCCTGTGCCTTTATTTCTTGTTCCTTTTGCCGGGCTACAAAACCATTGGTTAGATAATCATTTTCGGGCGTACTGGCCAAACGTACAGCACCAAAGGCACAATGATGATTGGTAATGATCAATCCCTCATCAGAAATAAAAGAACCTGTACAGCCGCCTACCTGCACCAGCGCATCTACTAATCCTACCTGTCCCGGATTAAAAATATCACTCTGACTGATTTCAAGTCCGGCTTTCTTTAAATCAACCCGATTTAAATCACTCAAAGGAAACATTCCTTCATCCAGGAATGTAAATGAATAGGTACCAATACTTACAAACAATAAAAATATTACCAGTATTTTTTTACTAATGATTCTCATAAACATTATTCAATAAATTCCGTTTAATTAACTTAGCAAAGTTAACAATACATACATGATTAGCCCAATGAATGATTAAAGAAGCTACTGCCATTGCTAACCGGTTAAATCAGTGGAGGATACAGCGAATATCCAACAAGAATTTTTTAATTATTTTAGCCGTCATAGTCGGTATCACAGGTGGTTTAGCTGCCTCTGCGCTAAAAGCACTTACTCTATATATTGCTACCTTTTTACAAAATGAGGTCTCCTGGGATCTTAGGGGATATCTTTATTTGTTCTTCCCTTTAATCGGTATTCTTTTGAGCGTCCTCTATGTGAGAAAGTTTATAAAGGCAAAAAAGATGGAGCATGGCATTACACCCATTCTGTATTCCATTTCAAATAAATCAAGCAGGATGCCCGTGCATAATGTTTATTCGCAGATAATTACAAGTGCATTAACAGTTGGTTTTGGTGGTTCTGCAGGATTAGAGGCACCCATAGTTGCCAGCGGATCAGCAATTGGATCGAATGTCGCTCGTTTCTTTGGTTTAAATTATCGGGAAGTTACCATGTTATTGGCTTGTGGTGCTGCAGCAGGGATTGCAGGTGCGTTTAACAGTCCGGTAGCGGGGATGGTATTTGCTATAGAGATTCTTCTTCCGGAGTTTTCAATTCCAGCCTTTATCCCTTTATTAATTGCCGCAGCAACCTCGTCTGTGGTATCCAAACTTTTATATAGCGAGCCGCTCTTTTATCTGGTAACCGATACCTGGGTATTTGATGCGCTGATTTTTTATATTTTATTGGCTTTATGTGTAGGCCTGTTTTCTGTATTTTTCAATAAATTAAATCAGGCTGCCAAAGGATGGTTTACGAAGATCAATAACCAATATCATAGAGTTATTATTAGCGGATTGGTATTGGGAGTGATGATTTTTATATTTCCAGCTTTATATGGCGAAGGTTATCTGGCTATACAAGAATTATTGGCTGGGAAAAGTACCTCCTTATTGGGCAATAGTTTATTCTCTGACTATCAAAATATTGGCTGGCTAGTATTTGTATATGCCCTTATAACTGTTTTTGCAAAAGCCTATTCAACAGTCATTACTTTACATAGTGGTGGAAACGGAGGAAACTTTGGACCAAGTCTGGTAATGGGAGGTATTTTGGGATTTGCATTTGCTTACGGTATTAATTTAACCGGAATTATCGAATTAAGTATTGCTAACTTTATTGTGGCAGGAATGGCAGGAGCCTTGAGTGGAATTATGCATGCCCCCTTAACTGGTATATTCCTGATAGCTGAAATTACTGGAGGATATGCTTTGATGGTACCCTTAATGATTGTTTCAGCTATTACTTATTTTATTAATAAAAGCGTCTTGAAATATTCAATATATACACAAGCTTTGGCTGAATCTGACGATTGGCTTCCTCATGAAGATAAGGATAGAACAGTTTTAAAGATGATGAAGTTACGTTATGTCCTGGAACGTAGTTTTACCATTTTGCATCCGGATGAAAAGCCAATGGATAGACGCTTGGATATTCTTCATACAAAAAGAAATATCTTTCCGGTAGTTGATGATAACCAGGTTTTAATGGGTGTTATTTATAGTGAAAAGTTATTTGAGATATTAATAGGAGAGGCATCGGCAGATAAAACTATGAAGGAGCTTGCTCAGCCTCCTCAAGATATTATTCGTATTGATGCTGATATGTATGAAGTTATGCGAAAAATGGATCGTGAAGATATCTGGATTCTTCCTGTTGTAGATAGTAATAATAAATATCTGGGCTTTGTATCTAAGTCGGCAATATTTAATAAGTACCGTGCATTATTAATGCGTTTAGGCAATTATCTGGAGTAATTATAAAAGCTCTTTAAACTCTTTTAATGCATGGATGATATCATCCGGACTGTCAATTCCATAAGATTGATAGCTGGTTTCTGCAGTTTGAATAGAATAACCATTCTCTAACCAGCGTAATTGCTCCAACGCTTCTGCTCTTTCAAGTGAAGATAATGGCAATAAAGTTAACTGCTGCAGAGTTTTTACCCGAAAACCATAGATCCCTATATGCTTAAAATAGTTTTGGTTTTCCAGCCATTTATTTTCAGGAATATCTCGTTGAAATGGAATGGTATTTCTGCTGAAATATAATGCTTTCCCTGCTTTATCTATTATTACCTTGGGTGTATTCTGATTAACGAGTTCTGTATAACTGTCTATCTTTTTAACAAGCGTCGCAATTTTTGTTTCTTCTGATTTAAAACATCCCGCCAAAAGATCAATCTGTTCAGGTTGTATAAACGGTTCATCTCCCTGGATATTGATGACTATATCAGCACTGCGAAAATGACCGGCAGCTTCTGCACATCGGTCAGTTCCACTGGTATGGCTGCTTGAGGTAAGGATTACATTTCCTCCAAAAGACTTTACATGTGCCATTATCCGGTCATCATCTGTTGCTACTACTACTGAACTTAAACTATTGGATAACAGGCATCTTTCATATACCCGTTGAATCATTGATTTACCAGCTATATCAGCCAAAGGTTTTCCAGGAAAACGACTTGAAGCATAGCGGGCGGGTATGATACCAATGATATTCATAATTAAAACAAGCCGTTTATTTCCCGATTAACGCTTTCTAATACAAAGGATAAATCGTCTGTGTCATTTTCAAAATCAAGTTTGTCTTTATCAAGTACCAATAACTTACCTCCATCATAAGAGCTAATCCATTTTTCATACTTATCGTTCAATTTAGATAGATAATCTAAGCGAATACCAGCCTCATAATCGCGACCACGTAATTGAATATTATCAACAAGCGTAGGAACGGAAGCCTTTAAATAGATTAGTAAATCAGGTGGCTGGATAAATTCTAAAACACTTTCAAAAATGTTGCTATAATTCTCAAAATCGCGAGCGGTCATTAAGCCCATATCGTGCAGGTTCTCAGCAAAAATATAGGCATCTTCATAGATTGTACGATCTTGTATGATGTTTCTTTTGTCTTTCTGCAGTTCAAGCATATGACGAAAGCGGCTATTCAAGAAGAATATTTGCAGATTAAACGACCAGCGTTTCATATCGTTGTAAAAATCTTCCAGATAGGGGTTATGTTCTACTGCCTCAAATTGTGGTTCATAGCCCATCTGTTTTGATAATAAACGTGTCAGGGTAGTTTTACCCGCGCCAATATTTCCAACAATAGCTATATGCATAATTCTTTTTAAAATGATTTCAAGCCAATTAACTGCCGGACATCCGATATAGTTTTCTGAGCAGAAGCTCTTGCCTTTTCAGCACCTAAATTAACTACTTTTTTAACATATTCATGATCATTTGCAATATCATTGATTCGAGAACGCATCGGTTCCGTAGCAACAATCATATCTTCAGCTAATTGTTTCTTAAAGTCGCCATAACGAATCTGGCAGCTATTGTATAGTTGATCAAAATGAGCAACCGTGTCTTTCGAAGATACTACTGCCATTAAATCAAATAAGTTTTGAATATAATCCGGTTTAGCTTGATTTTCAGTCGTCGGGCCTGAATCTGTTAAAGCTTTCATTACCTTTTTGCGAATAGCCTCCGGTGTATCGGAAAGGAAGATTGCATTACCTTCTCCTTCTGATTTTCCCATCTTTCCTTTTCCGTCTAAACCAGGAATTTTAACCAGTTTTTGTGTTGAGCTGAAAGCATAAGGTTCTGGGAAATAATCTTCATTATAAAGCCTGTTAAAACGATTACCGAATGTTCTTGCCATTTCTAAATGCTGCTCTTGATCTTTTCCAACAGGAACCTTAGTGGCACGGTGTATAAGAATATCAGCTGCCATCAGTGTAGGATAAGTTAACAAGCCTGCATTTACGTTATCCGGATGTGAACGAACTTTATCTTTAAAAGAAGCACTTCGCTCAAGCTCACCCAGGTAAGCATTCATGTTTAAATATAAATAGAGTTCTGTAATTTCAGGAACATCCGACTGTACATAAATGGTTGCCTTTTCCGGATCAATCCCTGCAGCAAGATATTCAACAACTACTTGTCGAACATTATCATGCATTTCAGATGCTGTGGGATGTGTAGTAAGCGCATGCCAGTCGGCAATAAAGAAGAAGCAGTTATAGTTTTCCTGCATTTCAATGAAGTTCTTTACCGCGCCATAATAATTTCCTAAATGTAATTTCCCGGTACTCCGGATACCGCTAACGACTGTTTCCATATGGATGCGAAAATACAGATTTTCGAGAAACATTGGGTAATGGGAGAGGGCAATATTTTTTGACTCATTATATATTTTACTATATTTAAATAATAACCACTTAAAGATCAAAGTCATGCCAGTTAAAGGACAAATTGTTGCCAATCCAATGAACGGTGATACACACGAGTATATTGAGACTTCAAAAGATACGAACGGGGAACGTGTAGTTATGAAAGCAACTATTAAAAGCAGGGGCCAGCTTGTTCCAAAACATTTTCATTCTCTACAAGATGAATCATTTGAAGTCATTTCAGGGCAATTAACTATTTGGTTAGATGGGGAAACAAAAGTGCTTTCTGCAGGTGAAAAAATAACACTGCCAAAGCAAACCACATAACCATTATAACAATGAAGATTTTGAAGTTAATTATATCCATTCGGTAACACCCGGATTGGACTTTGATTATTTAATTGAGAACCTGGTTGGTCTTGCCGCTGATGGAAAAAGTAAAAATGGGAAGTATGGTTTAATTCAAGAATTGGTAACACTTAGATACCTTGATAGTAAATCATACTTAGCAGATATTCCACTTGGAATCCAGAAACTATTAATGAATACGGTTGCACCTATAGGAAAATTATTGGGATACAGGGCTATTTACAAAAAGTATTCAGGAATAGAAAAATGAGAGAAGACATTGATGCTGTAAACACCAGCATTGAGTTAAAACATATTATATTCCAACTTACTTATCCCTCAATCTTTTCTTTTTCAATTGTTTTTCCTGTTTTCTAGCTTTCCGTTCGGTATCGACCTTATCTAATCTTGCTGCTGCACCTGCCATTCGGCTCTTAAAGTACAATTGCTGGTTTTTTTGCTGTTTGTTGGATAATAGCTCCAATGAATGGTTGGGAAGGTCTTTGCTATCGTCTTTTCCGGGAAGTCCCTGTATAGTAGAATGACCGCCATTAGTATTAACGATGACCGAACCGTGCTGAACTGAAATCGTACCATTTGGATTAATGATATGTGAGCCATGTTGTATAGAATGGGTTCCGTCGGCATTCACAATAATCTGACCCTGTACTTTCGCACAAACGAGCACAAACAGACATATAGCAAATACTTTTTTCATAATCACTATCGATAGAAGATTAGCTAACCTACAATACAATGTAAGATACGAAAAAATCACATCTTGAAGATAAAATGCTTTTTCGTTCTAGGCTTAAGAGTGTTATTTTAATAATCAATTATATTAAAAAGCTACTTTTTGATAACTTTGATGGATTAACCTTTATTGATGAAGTTAGCGCTTCTCAGCAGAGAGATTAAACTGCATCTAATTGTTTACGATAAGGCTTTAGTTTAAAAGTTTTAGCTTTTTCAGCAGCAATATGCAGATTGTATTTTGTCTGCATATTTGCCCATATTTCAGCTGTTCCACCAAATACCTGCGCTATTCTATATGCCATATCGGGTGTTATGTCTGATTTTTCATGGATAATATTATTTAACATTTGACGAGATATGCCTAGCATTTTAGCAGTTTCACCTATTTTTAATTCGTATCCGTGGATGATTTCTTCTCTTAGTATTTCACCAGGATGGATATTTCTCATTTTTCTGTCCATTTTTTCCTTTTTTAAATTTAGTGATAGTCAATATAATCTAAATCATAAGCATCTTGTCCATCAAAATAAAAGATAATGCGATAGTTCTTATTTACTTTTACGCTCCACAAATTTTTTAAATCACCAGATAATTTATGGGCATTCCAGTTTGGAAATGCTCCGAAATCTTCCGGTACCTGCTGGGCATTATCTATAACTACAAGCATGCGTTCAATACGGGTAATATGTTCTGCCGGTAACTTATTCGTTTTTCCTTCTTCCCAGAGTAGACGTAATCCTTTATGTTTGAAGCTTTTTATCATTAAAAAAATTGTAAAGTGTAAATTTACACTTGTTTTTTGTTAAAAGCAAATAACAAGTTGCATTTGAGAAAACGAGATATTGAAATTTAGAATATTGATTAATATCTTGTTGCTTTAATTTCTAGTCTTTTTATTTAATCATTTTTAACTCAATGGGTTTAGTTATTACATTTATAGTAAACGAAATATAGTTTATAGATTAATATTAGGTAATTATAAAACGATACACTCGAAACGAAAATGGCTATATACAAACTTGGACAGCGACTTGACTTTATAAAAGAACTCTCTTTTAAACTTGAAAGAGATATTCAGAAGATTATTGAAACTAATTTGAATTCACTTTTACATCTTGATTATATAAGAACAGAGTTCGCATTAAATAACTTTCGTATTGATACACTTGCTTTTGATCGAGAGAACAAATCTTTTGTAATTATTGAATACAAAAGGGATAAGAATTTTAGTGTCATAGATCAAGGGTATGCTTATCTCTCACTTATGCTAAACAATAAAGCTGATTTCATACTTGAATATAATGAAAGCCAACAGACGACTTTAAAGAGAAATGATGTTGATTGGACACAGTCAAGAGTGATTTTTGTTTCTCCTTCTTTCACAAACTATCAAAAGGAAGCAATCAATTTTAAAGACTTACCAATTGAACTTTATGAGATAAAGCGATTTGAAAACGATACAATTTCGTTTGAACAAATTCAAAAATCGTCAGCCAAAGAAAGTATAAAAACAATTTCGAGAAATGATAAAATTGTTGAAACTGTAAGTAAAGAAGTAAAAGTCTTTACAGAACAAGATCATCTGCAAAAAGTGGACTTTGAAACGAGAGAACTTTATGAACAAGTTAAAGAAAGGCTTATCAGTTTAGACGACAATGTAACCACACAACCTAAAAAGCAGACAATTGGGTTTAAAATAGATAATAATATTTTTTGTGATATTGTATTGCAATGGAAAGGATTGAAAATTTATATTAATTTAAAAAGTGGTGATTTACAAGATCAAAAACAAATAGCCAGAGATGTTTCTAATGTAGGACATTGGGGAAATGGTTCTTATGAGATTAAACTTAGCGACATGGAAGACATCGATTATGTATTGAGTTTATTAAAACAATCATTACGGAAAAATAAATAATAGCTGTTCATTTTCTATGCAGTTTTGCCTCGAATCAATAAAATTAATGACGTAAAAGTGACAGCATTACAGAGGGCTGGCGGTGGACACGTTCTAGTGTTTTAGTATATTTAAACATAATAGATAAAGTAAAATGGAAACAGCAACAATAACAAATACCAAAATGGAAGTGGAAATATGGAGCGATGTCATGTGTCCGTTCTGTTATATCGGCAAAAGAAAATTTGAAACTGCGTTGAAACAGTTTAAACATCAAAATGATGTAGAAATCGTTTGGCACAGTTTTCAGTTAGCACCTGAAATAAAAACTCAACCGGATGTAAATATACACCAGTTTTTATCGGAGCATAAAGGAATGAGTCTAGAGCAGGCTAAAGAAATGAATGATCACGTGACTCAATTAGCCAAGCAGGTTGGTCTGGTTTATAATTTTGATAAATCCATTGTTGCAAATTCGTTTAATGCGCATCGCTTCACGCATTTTGCAAAACAATATGACAAACAAAATGAAGCAGAAGAAATACTTTTCCGATCTTATTTTACCGATGGGAAAAATATAGACGATTACCCAACGCTTATTCGATTAGGTGAGGAAATAGGACTGGATACCAGCGCTCTGAAAGCCGCTTTGGAAAACGGGAGCTATGCAGATGATGTAAAGACAGATATTTACGAAGCACAACAAGTAGGTGTGCGAGGAGTGCCGTTCTTTGTATTCAACAGAAAGTATGCCGTATCAGGCGCACAAGAAAGCAATGCATTTTTGGAAACACTTGAAAAATCATTTGCAGAATGGAGAAAGGAAAATCCGCTGTCTGAATTAAAAATCAGTGAGGGTTCAGTGTGCAAATCGGACGGAACATGTGATTAATAGAACAGTAAGATCACAATAAAGAATGACAAAGACAAACTATACTGACTAGGTTATATTCATTTCGAGAATTTTTTACAGAAAGTGATTTATTGGTGTTCTCAGCCAATATGATACATAGGGGTCTATATGGCAATGATAGATTTTCTTTTGATGTGATTTTTTGTGACGACACTCCTGATTTCAAGAATTTTATCGATAATAAAGATCTTCCAACAAAATAAGAATTGGAATTTTTGAATTCAGAATTGTTTTAGAAACAACAGATGACGTTGTGAAAAATAGAGTTTAAAAAACCTTGATTAGTACAATTATAACCGCTTATTTCACAATGTATACCTAATAATTCTATGCAGTTTTGCTTCGAATCAATATATTAATATAATGCCGAGAATAGCAAAATGGTTAGGTGATGCAATGGAAGGTCTAATGGCTTCCAAAATGCCATTGATTGAAAGTGTTAGAAACCACCTATATCAATCCAAACATCAAGAAAATACGTTTTAAGGGGGATATAGCTGGAATGAATTTCCAATTGGGCTATGCTGTCCTTATTCGCATCAACGATACTGAATACAGAAACTATACAGTATCATTTAGCGATGTGGAAAGTGGTATTTTAGAAATCATTTTCCACATACATGGACAAGCATTGGGAAGTATCTTTATAGATAATTTAAATGTAGGAGATGAGATACGTATCAGTATGCCAAGAGGGCAAAAACAGTATGATTCATCGGTTAAACAACATTTTCTTTTTGGAGATGAAACCTCATTAGGCCTTGCTTGTTCTTTTCTGCCTTATCTAAAAAAGAACCAACATGAATTTCAATTCTACTTTGAATTGGACGAGTCCAATGTAAACGTACCCCAACTTTTAGACTTAGAGAATTATTCTATCTTCTCAAAAAATGAGATATTTATAAATAAACAATTGATAAAAGATTTACCGATATTTAAAACACCTGATTGGGATATAAGTAATTTCGTTTTAATAGGAAATGTGACTTCTGTTCAAAATTTCCGACAGGTTTTAAAAGCCAATAGTGTAAAAGGAAGAATATTTACAAAAGGGTATTGGCTTAAAGGGAAACAGGGTTTGTAAAAAATAAGTTTAGCAATCACTTAATTTATAATTTTCATTAATAGTGATCGGTAAATCTTCAGTTCCTGCATAAAAAACAATGATTTCAGCAGGTAAATCTCCGTTATTCTCACCGAAATGACAAGTATTTACTAGCTCAACCAAAGCATCGCCGGCTTTTAAATGTAGAGTGTTATTTTGTTCATCAACTACAGTTAATTCTCCCTTTGTTAGTATGCCAGCATTTATAACCAAATGTTTGTGAATACTTAATTTAGAATAGGGTGGGACTGTAATTTTCAAAATCGTGATTTTAGGCTTTCCACTCGGATATTGAGGCAAGTCATCGCCATTCCAGCTTTTGCTTGCTTCTATTAAGGTGACTGCTTCTATCTTAGCCATTTCATTTTTCTTAAAGAATAAGGAATATCTATGTGTGAGTATTTTCCTAAGTACAAGACAAATAATCATACTTTTAGTTTTTACTTCCTTCTGTTCTTTTTATGAATCTAAGAATCAAAATATTATTTTAGATTTGCCACAAATCTATATGATGAACGACAATATATTATTTACCGAGCGACAAAGGTTCAAACAATGGTGGTTGTGGTTAATTTTGTTAGGTATCAACGTACTATTCTTATTAGGAACATATAAACAAGTTATAGAAGGACAGCAATTTGGCGACAAGCCAATGAGTAACGAAGGACTTATATTTACCACGATCCTGACAATGTTGTTTACAGTTTTATTTGCGAGCTCCAAATTGGAAACGCAGGTTAAGAATGATGGTGTCTATGTTAGATTTTTCCCTTTTCAAATCTCCTTCAAGTATTATCCTTGGGATATGATTTCTAAATCATTTGTGAGGAAATACAGACCACTTAGTGAATATGGAGGATGGGGTTTACGGTTTGGATTTTTTGGAAAAGGTGTAGCATATAATATTTCTGGCGATATGGGGTTACAACTTGAATTTGTCGACCAAAAGAAATTATTAATAGGCACAAAGAAACCTGAAGAACTAACTGCAGTACTAAGCAAAATCGGACAAATAAGAAAGTAACGGAAAGAGCTTATCCAATTATTGCTATACACTTGTATTACCCTTGCTTTACATACTCCCGTTAATACCGAGTGATCCCTTCGTTGAGTCTTCGTTTTTTCGGTACTTTTAACGAAGATACAACGGAAGCAGTTTTCATGAAGCGGATCTGGAGCTAAAAGGAAGACTATCCAGAGCACTCTCAAATATGTATATTGATACATTCTGTTAATCAAACGCTCGTTTCATAAGGCAATATCCCCAAAATTTGGTTTTCTCTTAATAATCGGGCAATCTTTGATTTTTGTTCACACACTAAATTTTAAGATGATGGTAATTATTAAGAATGGAAAGATCACGGGAAAGTTGGAAACAATGTTTTTGGGTATTTGGCATAAGAGGTAATGATGTAACGCTTCTTTAGGGAAATATGCGTTTAATTTAGACAGTTTTTGTAATGATAAAAGGGTTTTGTTTTCTTTCTAATAAGTATTACATTTAGCAATAAATGTTTTTAACTTAATTAAGCCCGACTGTCATTGTTAAATATCCAATTATAGATGATAGCCAAAAAGGTTAAGAAATAGAATCGGTCATTCAGACTCTTGAATGCTGTTTAATGTAAGATAAAAGTTGAATATTTTTAGTGTATGTCATGTTCTACGATTGGTAGAATACAAATGATATAACCAATAAAATAGAAATAAGATAAATGGAGATAAAAGTATTGAAACCTAGAAAAGCGTTGAATAAAGCTTTTTTGAAAGTAAAACCAAACAGGGTTGAAATAGAGCGTTTCAAGAATAACTTGATTCAATTGATTGATAGAATTAATGATAATGAATCAGAAGAGTTCCATAAGAATATAATTATTGACTTCCTTAAGAAGACCTATTATGATCCTAATCATTTCATAAATACAAAAGGAAGAAAAGATCTTGTAATCCATAATGGAGATAAAGCCAGCAGTTCGGTGGGGGTAATCCTTGAAGCTAAAAAGCTTTTGAATAGAAGCGAAATGGTGAGTTTATCTAAGATGAATGTTAAGGCTCTCCAAGAATTGGTATTCTATTATTTACAAGAACGAATTACACATAAAAACCTTGAAGTTAAAAGTCTCGTTATCACCAATATTTACGAGTGGTATATTTTTGATGCTAATGTCTTTGAGCGCTTATTTGCTAAAAACAAGGAATTAGTATGGAAATTTGAAGAGTTTATACATGGTAGATTATCAGGTAGAACGACTGATTTCTTCTATTCAGAAATCGCAAAACCTTCCATTGAAGCTATTGTTCAAGAAATAGAATATACTCATTTTGATATTCGTGATTATCAAGATATCGTAAGGAATGATGATAAAAAAGATGACAATAAGTTAATCGCATTATTCAAATTATTATCTCCCGAACATCTTTTAAAACTTCCGTTTACAAATGATAGTAATACATTAGATAAGCAATTTTACAATGAATTGCTTCATATTATTGGTTTAATAGAAACTAAGGAAGGAGGAAAAAGACTAATAGAGCGCAATAAAGAGGGTAAACGACATTCCGGAACTATTATAGAAGATACTATTATCCAATTAGATAGTTTGGATAAATTGTCCAGGTTAGATAAAGCCTTTTTATATGGCGAAAATCATCACGAACGATTGTTTAATGTAGCTTTAACTTTAAATATCACTTGGATAAATCGTGTGTTATTTCTAAAGCTGCTTGAGGCACAGCTCATTAAATACCACAAAGGCGATAGGTCATATTCATTTTTGAATCTAGATAGAATAAGGGAATATGATGATTTAAATAGTTTGTTTTTTCAAGTTTTGGCACGTAAACACGAAGAAAGGAATGACGATGTAAAGAAAATTTTTGAAAAGGTACCTTATTTAAATAGCTCACTTTTTGAACCTACAGAGATAGAGCATTCTACCTTATTTATTAGTAATTTAAAAGATGATAAAAGGATTCCTATTCTCTCAACGACTGTTTTAAAAGATCAACAAGGAAATAGAAGAACTGGCAATCTATCTACCATAGAATATCTATTTCAATTTTTAGATTCGTATGATTTTAGTAGTGAAGGAGCTGAAGAAATTCAGGAGGGTAATAAAACACTAATCAATGCTTCTGTACTTGGTTTAATTTTTGAAAAGATTAATGGTTACAAAGATGGGTCATTCTTTACTCCGGGGGTGATTACTATGTATATGTGTAGGGAGATTTTAAGGAGAACTGTTATTCAAAAGTTCAATGAAGTTAAAGGTTGGGATTGCGAAACATTCTCTGAATTATATAATAAAATCGAAAACTTAAATGAAGCAAACCAAATTATAAATAGCATCAAGATTTGTGACCCAGCTGTTGGTTCTGGTCATTTTTTAGTTTCTGCACTAAACGAATTAATTGCTATCAAAAACGATTTGAGAATTTTACAAGATAAGGAAGGAAAGCGATTAAGAGAATATCATGTTGAAGTGGAAAATGATGAATTGATCGTTACAGATAATGATGGAGAATTATTCGAATACAATCCAAATAGTAGGGAAAGCCAGCGTATACAAGAAACCTTATTCTACGAGAAGCAAATCATTATTGAGAACTGCCTTTTCGGAGTTGATATTAATCCGAATTCTGTAAAGATCTGCCGTTTACGTTTATGGATTGAATTATTAAAAAATTCATTTTATAAAACAAAAACAGAATTAGAGACATTGCCGAATATTGATATTAATATTAAGAATGGCAATTCTTTAATTAGCCGTTTTGGTTTTGATAGTGATTTAAAGTCTGCATTAAAGAATAGTAAAATCTC
>Ga0160445_100306_pt1 | contig 29921 bp, 27 predicted proteins | sample HID1972M_E1MG_FD_108215 | JGI IMG/M metagenome (GOLD analysis project Ga0160445, IMG submission 108215) | Enriched pill bug-associated microbial communities from UW Madison campus, WI, USA - HID1972M_E1 MG | ecosystem: Host-associated > Arthropoda: Insects > Digestive system > Unclassified ... | reverse complement strand
GACCTGTTGACTTTTCATAATTACGGAACAGATTTAAAATGTGATATCTATACAATAGAAGGTAGCAGATACGGCAGCCATAAAGCTTTACCGTATTTTCAAATCAATTTGGCCCATGCCATACTGCAAACACGAGTATTATATAAAGGAGTGTATGTTCCGGGCCGCAAAACATATTTTGCTTCCCTTGCATATCACGCGCTTTTCCATAAGGGGAACGGTTCTGGATTACCCGGTTTTGACACACGACCGACTAATTTAGAGCATGATTATTCTGCTGTTTTAGCTGAGGAAGCAAGTCTCTTAAATTTGAAATTAGATATATCAGCCAATGGAATTTATAATTGGCTACAGGAACAAAATTTTGTTCCCGCCGAAGACACCCTTTCTAAGCTAGTGGAAATAAGGCCAGAATTATCTTTTTTGCAAAGGAGTTTGTATTCGGATATTAGAGGAGGTGAGTTTCTTGTTTACGTGATTCGTGAACGCCTTATCAACGATGGTCAGCTTGAGAATTTTCAACAATTTTTGAAAGATGAATTTCAGTTTGAAATAATCGATGTCCAGGTGCTAAATGAAAAGGAAAAGGATATTTGTAAGTCACAAATCCGGGGTGGGAAATGGGATAATGGACCATATAAGTTTTCAGGAGGTTCTCCTGTAGCTCTTGTCTCGGTATTCGATTATAATCCCTGGCCGCTTAACGATGCCGAGTTATTAAAACAACCAAGAATGACGAATAGAAATAATCTCAAGGCAAAGTACAAGTTCCGCGAACATCTTAATAAAGTAGTGGTGAGTAAGGGGCATTATAATGGGGTTCATTCTGCTGATAATGAATTGGACGCATGGTCTTATATATCATTATTAGAAAAGGACTACTTCAATAAGATTCTCACGGAAATCGAAAGAAGAAGGGATGCTAAATACAGGAATAAAGTCTTAAGTCAAAAATAGAACAATGTATAAAGCAATTATTCTCTGGTTCCTTAGAAAGATATCGTGGCGATTTGGCTATGTTGTGCTTAACAGCAATGTGCCTTCTCTGGATACTTGTGGCGACGACCCGAGAGAAGTTCCTTACTTACAAGATCTGCCCTACTCAGTTCAAAATTTACCTGCTAAATTGGGAGTTGGTTTAAGGTTTTATCCTTTGGAGGGGCAGACCTATCATCCTTTTATACTAGCGCTTAAAAGAATAAAGGAAAATAAGAATCAAGAAGATTTTGCATTCGCTGTATTAAAAAAGTATAATCAATTATGTTCGTTAAAAACGGCTAATGATTTTTTGGGACTGAGCAAGGTAGAAGCGTGTTTTTCAAATGAGAATCATCCTTATGAGTATACTTACCCATGGAGTACTTTCGTGCCACATGAAATAAAAAAAATTACTTTAGATGATATACGGGGTGAAAATAATCGATATGGATTTAAGACCGAAGAGGCTTTGGATCTGCCACTTGCATCTGACAGGAAGATCTGGATTGAAACGAAAAGATTAGTTCATCTTATGGCTACCATAGAAGAAAGAGGCTTTAAACAACAGTCACAAGATTCATTGGGCTGTTTCGTGCTGCTTAATGGACATAACTGGCGTTGGTATGTACATGGTGGACAACATAGGGCAGCTGTTTTGGCTGTTTTGGGTTATGATAAATTTCCGGTATGTGTAAGACGAATAATTAGACGAGAAGATGTAGATTTTTGGCCTCATGTTCAATCAGGCGTTTTTACCAGAGAACAAGCATTGCTAGTATTTGATAAATTATTTAGTGCAAAGCCTCCTCCTGTGGCAAAAGAATGGGTGGATTATGTAAATCAGACATTCTATCATAAAACAGAAATTGAATGTCTGGTTAATAACGAGAAATAGGAAGTTTAATTTACAGAATTATAAACCTCTAGCCCTTTTTGCAGACAAATTAAAGCTTTCTTCAAATCATCTTGATTTAAAACATAGGCTAACCGAACTTCATTTTTTCCGGCACCTAGCGTACTATAAAAGCCGGAACCTGGAGCCATCATAACGGTTTCATTTTCATAATCAAATTCTTCAAGCATCCATTGACAAAATTTTTCAGAATCATCCACTGGTAATTGAGCTACAATATAAAAGGCTCCTCCGGGAATTGGGCATTTAACGCCAGGTATATTATTTAATCCGTTGGCAAGAAGGTTTCTGCGTTGGGTATATTCTTCTTTAACTTGAATAAAATAGCTGTCGGGAGTATCTACTGCCGCTTCACCGGCGATTTGTGCAACCATCGGCGGGCTTAATCTTGCTTGAGCAAACTTTAAAGCGGTATTGTAAACTGATTTGTTTTTTGTAATTAAACATCCTAAGCGTGCCCCGCACGCACTATATCGCTTTGATACTGTATCGATTACAACAACATGCTCTTCTAATCCTGGCAAATGTAGGGGCGAGATGAATTCCCGGCCATCATAACAAAATTCGCGATAAGCTTCATCGGAAAATAGGAATAAATCATATTTTAGACACAAAGCACGAAGAGACTCAAGTTCTTCTCTTGAATATAAATAACCGGTTGGATTATTGGGATTGCAAATAAATATGGCTTTTGTCTTTTCTGTGATAAGCTTTTCAAATTCAGCTATTGCAGGTAATGCAAAGCCATCTTCCAGGTTAGACAATATTGGTTTTATTATAATATCGGCCATGCAGGCAAATCCATTATAATTTGCATAAAATGGTTCAGGAATGATAATTTCATCACCATTGCTTAAACAGCTCTGCATGGTAATGGTGATGGCTTCAGAACCTCCATTAGTAACTAGAATTTCGTTTGAAGTGATATTGTAATTTAACCGGTTATAATATTGAGCTAATTTGTTTCGATACGATGCCGTTCCTTCCGATGCTGTATATGCCCATACCGTGAAACTCACCTGTTTGATTGCATCTAGCATGATCTGTGGAGTTTCAATATCGGGTTGTCCAATATTGAGATGGTAAACTTTTTTCCCATTTTCTTTAGCCAGATCCGCGTAGGGTGTTAATTTACGGATTGGGGATGCGGGCATATCATAGCCCTTTATAGAAATTTCAGGCATTTGGGTATAACTATTAACTATAAAAAAAGGCTGAATGAACAATTCATACAGCCTTTTGAATTGATTTTACTTTTTTATTTCTTTTGAACGACGCCTTTAATATATAAAGCCTTTACTGGTGTTTTCGCATTTGAACGAATGGTAACCATTTTTGAAAAAGGGCTTGAGGCAGCTGCATCAAAAGTAACTTTTATTTTCCCCTGTTCTCCTGATTTTACAGGAGTGGTAGTATATTCAGGTACGGTGCAACCACAGGTTGATTCAACCTTGCTAATGATAAGCGGTTCTGTACCCGTGTTTGTAAAATTAAACTCATAGCTTACTGGGGTTCCTTGTGGAATTTTACCAAAATCATGCGTTTCTTGCTCAAATTTAAATTCTGCCTTATCTTGTACAATCATTGAAGATAGACCTACAAATGCGATGGCAAGGATTAATAGTGATATGTTTTTTTTCATTGTTTTCTTTTTTAAAAGCTAAAGAAATAGCTAAATTGTATTTTTACTTAGTCAAAAGTACAAAAAATATATGTATTTTTAATAGTCATGCTTTTTTAATTAGTAGGTTCTTTGCAATTATTATTTGGTTGATTTGGATTTATTTGATATTAAGTTTGGTTATTAAAGCATTTATCTGTGTTTATTATATTTTTTTTATCTTTGAGTTTTTACTGATTTATATTGAGTTATATACCAAGCGTTATGTCAGAAACCACAGAACTATTTTCAAAGTCCGAATTAAACTATGACGAATTTAAAAACTTGTTGATTGCTGATTATAAATTAGCCTTTGAAAGTCGACAAATTAGCTTAATTGGGAGGAAAGAAGTTCTAACAGGGAAGGCAAAGTTTGGGATATTCGGTGATGGAAAGGAGCTAGCCCAAATTGCCATGGCTAAAGTTTTTCGGGATGGCGATTGGCGTTCTGGCTACTATCGAGATCAAACATTTGCATTTGCTTCAGGAATTACAGATTATTATAAATTTTTTGCCCAGCTATATGCACACCCAAATGTGATTGCAGAGCCTGCTTCTGGCGGTAGACAAATGAACTGTCATTTTTCAACAAAAACGATTGATGAAAACGGAGAATGGCTTGATCATACACAGCTAAAGAATTCGTCATCTGATGTATCAACTACAGGCGGACAAATGCCCCGTTTGGTTGGTTTAGCCCAAGCTTCAAAGATTTATAAAGAGCGTAAGGATTTACAGCATATGTCTGGTTTTTCAAATGCGGGTATTGAAGTTGCATTTGGAACGATAGGTAATGCATCTACCTCTGAAGGTGTGTTTTTTGAAGCTTTAAATGCTGCTGGGGTAATGCAGATACCAATGGCAATTTCAATTTGGGATGATGGTTATGGTATCTCGGTTCCAAATAAATTTCAAACCACTAAAGAAGATATTTCAGAAATTCTAAAGGGGCTTCAACGTGACGAAAAAGGTGAAGGATTTGAGATATTTAAAGTAAGGGGCTGGGATTATCCTGCTTTGGTTGCTACCTATGAAAGAGCCATTCAAATTTGTAGGGAAAAGCATATTCCAGTAATGATTCATGTAACTGAAATGACTCAACCCCAGGGGCATTCATCTTCAGGATCTCATGAACGGTATAAATCTGAAGAGCGATTGGAATGGGAAAGGGAATATGATTGCTTAAATAAAATGCGTAACTGGATGATAGCTACTTCAGTTTGCTCTGAAGAAACACTTAATGAAATTGAGAAAGAAGCGAAAGATGAAATCAAGAAAATTCAACGCAAAGCTTGGCTAGATTATCTTGCTGTATTTGAAAATGAAAAGAATGAAGCAGTTACTCATTTACAGGCTTTAAAGAATGATGCTGCCTATAAGCTTGCTGAAGAATTGAGAATAAAGCATGAGCCAAGTTTAAAAGATATTTATGAAATTGTACGTAAGGCTTTGCGAATTGTTAGAAATGAAAATTCGGAAGCCAGGAATAGCCTATTAAAATGGTATGAAAAAAAACAGCAGATAAACGATGACCGCTTTCATTCAAAAGTATTTACAGGAAGTAAGGAAAGTGTTGAATTTATTAATCATATAGCTATTGACTATGCTGATGAGGCAAAATTAGTTGATGGTAGAGAAGTTCTTAATGCATGTTTTTCAGCAAATTTTGAACGTGACCAAAGAATAATTGCTTTTGGTGAAGATGTGGGAGCTATTGGTGACGTAAATCAAGGTTTTGCAGGACTTCAACTAAAATTTGGGGAAGATAGGATATTCGATACGGGAATACGTGAAAATACGATTATTGGACAAGGCATTGGGTTAGCTTTACGAGGATTGCGTCCTATTGCTGAAATTCAATACCTCGATTATATATTATATGCAATAACTGCGTTAAGCGATGATTTAGCATCGTTAAGCTATCGTACAAAAGGTGGTCAAAAAGCACCGCTTATCGTAAGAACAAGGGGGCACCGACTAGAGGGAGTATGGCATTCGGGCTCGCCAATGGCCATGCTTTTGGATACGCTACGAGGAATGCATATCTGCGTTCCAAGAAATATGACACAAGCGGCAGGAATGTATAATGTTCTCTTGAGATCAGATGAACCAGCATTGGTTATTGAGAGTTTGAATGGCTATCGTTTAAAGGAACGTCTGCCAGAGAATGCGGGTGAGTTTACAGTGCCTTTAGGTGAAGCTGAAATAATAAAACCGGGTACCGATATCACTGTAGTGTCTTACGGATCTACTTTGCGTATTGTAGAAGAGGCGGTTGAAGAACTGGAAACGCTTGGCATTTCTATCGAGATAATAGATCCGCAAACCCTGCAACCATTTGATATTAATAAGGTATGTGGGAAATCATTAGGAAAAACTAATCGTCTTTTAATCGTAGATGAAGATATGCCAGGAGGAGGTTCAGCATTTATTCTCCAACAAATACTGGAACAGCAAAAAGGTTATTTCCACTTGGACGGCCAGCCAAGAACACTAACTGCAAAAGCACACAGACCTCCTTATGGTTCTGACGGAGATTATTTCACAAAACCTTCAAAGGATGATATCGTTGAAATTGCATATGCAATAATGAATGAGGCAAATCCGGAAAAATACCCAGCTATATTTTAGGCCGTTTTTTAGATTTTAAGATCAGACATAATGAATATATATAAATTAGGGGATTTTGTACGCCTCGTAGAAGAAGATGCCGAAGGTTATATTACTGCCATTTTAAATGATGGAATGATTGCAGTAACAGGTAAGGATGGCTTTGAAATACCTGTGCCAGCCACAAAGGTTACCCTGGTACACGGGAAAATGGATAGTGAAGAAGATAGAAAAGCGGAAGTTCCTCAGATTTCTAAAGCGGAATTTAAAACTGAAGGACTTTTTCTGGCTATAACTGGCGATCAAAAGCAAGGGTTGCTAGAGTTTATTCTTTTAAATGAAAGTTCGTATCAGCTTTTATTCAGTATGAATACGTTAAAGACCGATCAACTAAAAGGAGAGTTTAGTGGGCAGGTTACTCCGCATAGTGCAGAGAAAATTTATACAGCAAATGCTTCTACAATAGGAAATTGGCCTTCTTTCAATTTTCAGTTTATTTTCTTTTCTAAGAATTTGCTTGATGTAAAAAAACCATTATTCGTAGACAAGAAGATACGTCCGGTTGATTTATCCACTGCTAAAAAGGAGATTGCTTTAATAGGGAAAAAAGCATGGTTGTTCCGCTTAGATGATACCGAAACAAAATTGGATACGAATAAATTGCAGGAACATTTCTTTTCGCACCGGCCTAAGAAGAAATAAATGCTTTTTGCATAGCTGGAACAATTAAATTCATCCAAATGATTATTTTTCCTAATGCCAAAATAAATATCGGTCTGCAGATTTTAAGGAAAAGACCAGATAATTACCATGACCTGGAAACTGTTTTTTACCCACTTCGTGTGTACGATGTGCTTGAAATTATAGAAGCTTCAGAAAGAAGACTTTTTATTTCAGGTATTAATATCCCTGATAGTGAAGAAAATCTATGCAATAAGGTATATAAGCTTATGCAAACTGATTTCAACCTTCCTGCCCTTCATATTTATTTACATAAAGCTATTCCCGTTGGAGCCGGCCTCGGAGGAGGATCTTCTGACGCTTCCTTTTTGATTAAATTGGTTAATGATTATTTCAATTTAAAATTGAATGTCGAACAAATGATCAATTATGCACGGAAGATAGGTGCTGATTGTGCGTTTTTTATTGAAAATAATCCTGTTTTTGCATCTGGGATTGGAGATCAGTTTTCAGCTTTAGAAGTTGATTTATCAGCTTATTCCATTGTATTGGTAAAACCAGATATCCATATCAATACTGCTGAAGCTTTTAGTGAAATTTCGCCAAATGAAAATGGCCGCGATCTGCAGCGATGTATTCTTCAGCCTATTCATACCTGGAAAACATCCGTCTTTAATGATTTTGAACCAGCTGTATTTGATAGATACCCAAAAATAGGTGAAATAAAGCAGGCACTTTATAATGCAGGGGCTCTCTATTCTTCGATGAGTGGGACTGGTTCTTCGATTTTTGGCATATTTGAAAGGCCGGTGCAGCTTCCTGAATTAGCAAAATCAAATCAGGTAATTTATTGTTAATTCAGGTAATTTATTGTTAATCTAATATTTATGAATAATAAACCATTAAATAACCCCATATGGGTTGTGAGTTCGGCTTTTGATCAGTTAAATCTTGATCAATTAATTGTAAAGACTTTGGAAGTTGGTGCTCAGGGTATCGACCTCTGTGTTTTCAGGAAAGATGGAACTCGGGAAGATCATACAGCTACTCATCTTGAATATGAAAATTTCAGTCTGAACGATTCTAAAAAACTAGTTGAACGATTTAATGAAAAAAAATTAGGACTTTCATTAGGAGCCTTTGAGAATATGATTGGTGGATATGAACAGGAACGTATTAAAAACCAGAATCACCTATTAAAATTAATTCGAATTGCCTATTTATTAGGCGGCGATGAGAACAATGTAAAGGTAGGAACCTTTGTTGGGTACAATCATGACATGGGCAATCAGGAAAATGGTTTTCAAAAGAATTTAGATGAGTATTTTCGTGTGTTTAATCCCATAATTAAGTATGCAGAAGATTTAGGAGTAACGGTTTTATATGAAAACTGTCCGATGGAAGGTTGGCGTGATTCTGGGTATACCAATACCTTTAATAATTTACCAGGAGTTTTGGCTGCAAGGAAGCTAATGTATGCCATGATTCCAAGCAAAGCGCACGGTGAAATTTATGATCCTTCGCATGATGTATGGCAAAATACAAATCCGGTAGATGTAATTTCAACCAGTGATATAGACCGAATACATCGTATTCATGTTAAAACAACCCGAAATATTAAAAACAGGGCGCGAATTGACTGGGGAGGGATGTATCCCATGCAGAACGTGGATATGGAATTAGCCACTAAGGCGAGAGTGGATATCCCCCAAAATAGTTGGGATCGTCATCATTATGAGGCTATGTTGCCTGGGTTTGGCGGTTCTGATGATATGGATTGGCGGGCTTTTGTAGAGCTACTAAATGAAAAACAATTTACTGGTCCCTTTGAAATTGAGAATGAAGCACAAAATTCAAAAGGAACGGGAAACCTTGCTGCAATTTCTCAAGGCTATCATGCAGCGATCAGCTTTTTAAGCCCCATGTTATGGAATTTAGAAACTGACGGGTATCAGTTTAACAGCCATAAAGAACTTACACAGCCTCAGCGTTCGGATATTCCGGTAACCGAAGTGAAAAATTTGATATAATTCATAAAACAAAAACAAAAAACTTGATGTCTTGTTAACTCTAATATAATCAATGAAATAAAGTATTATGGATAACGAATTTAAAAAAACATTCAAAAAAAGAAACAAGATGAGCAAAAATTCAAGTTTTATAGGATTTGCCTTAGCAGGTATGGCTGCGGGCGCAGCTGCTTGGTACTTATTTGGTACCAAAGAAGGAAGGAAGAGCTTAAACAAAGCTATGGAAGGTATTAATGAATTTTCAAGTACCATCAAGGAAAAAGCTAATGAAGGATTAGAATGCGCTTCCGATTTTGCAGATAAAGCAAAAAATACAGCCAAAAGAAAGTTTGAAGAAGGGAAAAGTAAATATGAAGAAGGAAAGAATAAATTTTCTGATGCCGCGGATGACCTTAAAGATGATATTAAGCAAAAAGGTAATCGTTTAAAGGATGATGCTGAAGATTTGGGTAGGAAAGCCGGTCATAGTGCTGAAAGTTTAGCCAACGATGCTAAAGATAAGTTTAAATAATGAATACAAGTATAGTAATTGTTGGTAATTGAATTTAATAATTTATAATTCATTAGTCACTAAACATTGCGAATTGTATCTTTGACGTCAGATGAGTTTTTTGGCGCAGATAAGATATTTAATATATAAAGAAATGCTGTTGGAGTGGCGCTCAAAATACGCCTTCAACAGCATTTTGTTGTATGTTGTTTCTACAGTTTTTGTTTGCTATCAGGCATTTAGAAGTGTAGATGGTGCTGTATGGAATGCGTTGTTCTGGATTATTCTGCTTTTTGCTTCAATAAATGCCATATCAAAAAGCTTTGTCCAAGAAAGTAAGGGACGACAATTGTATTATTATACTCTGGTTAGTCCGCAAGCAATTATTCTTTCAAAAATCCTCTATAATGTAATTTTGATGTTGGTGCTGTCTTTAGTGGCACTCTTTGTCTATTCTGTAGTTTTTAGAAATCCGCTGGGAGATCCCTTACTCTATTTTTTTGCGGTGGTGTTGGGAAGCATAAGTTTCGCTACCGTTTTTACAATGATTTCTGGAATAAGTGCTAAAGCCAATAATAACGGGACCTTAATGGCTATACTAAGCTTTCCGGTGATTATTCCTTTATTGATTGTCTTGATAAAACTTTCTAAGAATGCAATGGACGGATTAGACCGAAGTGTAAGCTATGATGAAATTTTGGTGTTGGTAGCAATAAACGCAATAGTAATTTCAGTTTCTTTATTGTTATTTCCTTTCATTTGGAGAGATTAATTCATTAACATTGCTAAATGAAATGAATACCTTTGTTTAATACTTTGTTGTTTAAAATAATTGATTGATGAAATCTTATTGGTGGAAATTTTTAGGAGCAGCCATTGTTTTTTATACGGTAATTGCAGGGCTGTTAGGTGAAGTGCCGGCCTTACCAATCTTACACGAAAGTATCCGTGTAGTTTATTTCCATGTGCCCATGTGGTTTGCAATGCTTTTGATGTATTTGATTTCTGTGATTTACAGTATTCGATACTTGGGTTCAGGAAAAACAGAATATGACTTTGTTGCCGTTGAAAGTGTTAATGTAGGTTTGATTTTTTGTGTTTTTGGGTTGCTGAGCGGCATGCTTTGGGCAAATATAACCTGGGGAGATCCATGGCCGAATGATCCTAAATTAAATAGTTCTGCTATCGCTTCTTTAATGTATTTAGCATACATTGTTCTTAGAAATGCCCTGAACGAGGAACAGAGCCGTGCTAAAATATCGGCAATATATAATGTTTTCGCCTTTCCGATCATGTTGGTCTTATTATTTATCTTACCTCGTTTAACAGATTCACTTCATCCGGGAAATGGGGGAAATCCAGGCTTTAGTGGATATGATATGACTGGAGGCATGAAACTGGTTTTTCGGCCTGCAGCGTTGGGGTGGATGCTGATAGGGGTATGGATAATGACTTTAAGATATCGTATCAGAAAACTAGAATATCGAAAAGATGGACTTGATTATTGATAGCATCATTACATTTAAAAACAAATTATTCTAATGAAAAAAGCATTCTTTTTTACACTATTGGCTTGTTTTAACTTCTTAATTACGTTTGCTCAATCAAGTAATGGGGTTGAAATGGCTACAGGCTTACGCAGTTCCGGTAAAATTTATGTGGTTGTAATTGTTTTATTGTTAATTTTCATTGGCTTTATTATTTATCTCTTTACCCTAGATAGAAGAATAAGTCGAATAGAAAAAAATGACAAAAAAAACAATTTAATAAAATAAACACCGAATAATCAAATCTATTTAAATTTTTTAATCTATGGCTAATTCTATAGCTTTAACTCCAAGCGAGCCTCACTTTTTTAAAGATGTTTGTGAGTTTTTTGATCAGGCTGCTCAATTTACAGAACATGATTCTGGTTTGTTGAGTCAAATAAAAGCATGTAATAGCGTTTATCGATTTCAATTTCCTATCCGTAGGGAAAGCGGTAAAATTGAAGTGGTAGATGCTTGGAGAGTACAACATTCTCACCATAAATCGCCTACTAAAGGTGGAATTCGTTATAGCGAAATGGTAAATGAAGATGAGGTAATGGCATTGGCTGCTTTAATGAGCTATAAATGTGCGATTGTAAATGTCCCATTTGGAGGGGCAAAGGGAGGAATTCGAATAAATACCAAAGATTATACAGTTGGTGAGCTTGAAAACATTACACGTAGATATACAGTTGAGTTAATTAAGAAAAACTTTATTGGACCATCTGTAGATGTCCCTGCACCAGATTATGGAACCGGTGAACGCGAGATGAGTTGGATTGCAGATACCTATAACACCATGAATCCCGGACAATTAGATGCGATGGCTTGTGTAACCGGAAAGCCGATTGCATTAGATGGTATTGCTGGGCGCAGAGGTGCAACGGGCAGGGGAGTAGCCATTGCTATACGTGAATGTGTTAGTGTTGCAGAAGATATGAAAGCTTTAGGATTATCTGCCGGTTTAAAAGATAAAAGAATTATTATTCAGGGATTGGGTAATGTAGGATATTTTTCTGCAAAAGTACTAATGGAGTTTGGAGCGATTATCGTTGGCGTTTGTGAATACGACGGCGCGCTTTATAATGAAGACGGACTGGATCCGGATGAAATTATTGAGCATCGCAAAAATACAGGTAGTATTTTAGGATTTCCAGGGGCTAAGAAAGAATTCAAGTCACCAGCTGAAGGATTGGAGCAACCATGTGATGTATTAGTTCCCGCTGCATTGGAGAACCAGATTACAGAAGAAAATATTCACCGCATTCAGGCCAAGATTATTGCGGAAGGTGCCAATGGGCCAACTACACCAGGAGCAGCAGCCGCCTTCATAAAGAATGGAGGATTGATTATCCCTGATATGTATTGCAACGCAGGTGGTGTTACTGTTTCTTATTTTGAATGGTTAAAGAACTTGTCGCATATTGCATTTGGCCGTATGGATAGGCGTTACACGGAAACCGCCAATTTAAATATCGTAAATATGGTAGAAGCCGTAACTGGTGGTTCTTTAACTGCAGATCAAAGAAAGATTATAGTTAAGGGTGCATCCGAAGGCGAATTGGTTAATTCCGGATTGGAGGATACCATGATTCGTTCTTACCATGAAATTCGTGAAGTGTTTGTAAATAATCCTAAAATTAATAGTTTAAGAACTTCTGCATTGGTAAGTTCAATAAATAAAATTGCAGTAGCATATCAAAATATGGGAATTTGGCCATAAATTACAATATTTAATAACTAAAATACGAAAGGCTGCCTGTAATACAAGCAGCTTTTCGTGTTTTATGGGTCATTCTTATTTTAATTCTTTAGGGCTTAAGTCCAACGGTCTTTTTACCTTTTCATCTAGTAAAGCCAGTTGTATTACCTCATTCATTTCTCCAACATAATGGAAGTCCAGGTCTTTTATATAACTTTCTTTAATCTCCAAAATATCTTTTTTATTAGATTTGGAAAGAATAATTTCCTTAATATTAGCTCGTTTTGCTGCCAGGATTTTTTCTTTAATACCACCCACCGGTAATACTTTTCCTCTTAATGTAATCTCACCTGTCATTGCCAGATTCTTTTTGATTTTCCGTTGAGTAAATACCGAAGCAAGAGCGGTTAACATGGTGATTCCTGCTGAAGGCCCGTCTTTTGGAGTTGCGCCAGCAGGAACATGAATATGTACATCCCATTGATCAAAAACAAGTGGATCAATCCCTATTTCACTTGAGTGAGCACGAAGATATGCCATTGCGATTGAAGCCGACTCTTTCATTACATCACCCAAGTTTCCGGTAAGAGTAAGTTTTCCTTTACCCGGACTTAAGCTTGATTCAATAAATAGAATATCACCACCAACCTGAGTCCAAGCCAAACCAGTTACAACCCCAGCTACATCATTGTTCTCATACAAATCTTTGTCGTAAATAGGTGCACCTAAAATTTCTTCAACGTCGTTAGTTGTAATAGATGGGCCAATTGGATCCTCCATGACAAGATGTGTAGCCACACCGCGTACTACAGAGCCAATCTTTTTTTCTAATCCACGTACTCCTGACTCACGGGTATAATCTTCAATTATTTTTTCAATTACTACAGGCTTAAGGCTTATTTGTTTAGATTTCACACCGTGTTGTTCACGTTGTTTTGGCAAAAGGTGACTTTTGGCAATTTCAATTTTCTCCTCAATGGTATATCCGTTTACTTCAATAATTTCCATTCGATCTAAAAGAGCCGGTTGGATATTACTTAATGAATTAGCTGTTGCAATAAACATTACATTCGATAAATCGAAATCAACTTCTACATAATGATCGTAAAAAGCGTTATTTTGTTCTGGATCAAGAACTTCCAATAAAGCAGAAGACGGGTCTCCCCTAAAATCACTTCCAACTTTATCTATTTCATCAAGCACAAAAACCGGGTTGGCAGCACTTGCTTTTTTTAATGATTGGATAATTCTGCCAGGCATAGCACCAATATAAGTTTTTCTATGACCGCGTATGTCTGCTTCATCACGAATACCACCTAATGCAATTCGAACATATTTTCTTCCTAAAGCCGAGGCTATTGATTTTCCAAGAGAAGTTTTCCCTACTCCTGGAGGACCTACCAAACAAAGGATAGGGGCCTTCATGTTTTGTTTTAATTTTAAAACAGCTAAATATTCAATAATACGTTTCTTTACTTTGTCTAATCCATAGTGATCTTTATCTAAGATTTTCTGTGCACGTTTTAAATCGAAATTATCTTTTGTAAAGGAATTCCAAGGAAGATCAAGCAAAACTTCTAAATAATTAATCTGTACCGAATAATCGGCTGCTGCCGGATTAATCCTCGTTAGCTTATCCAGTTCCTTTTTGAAATGAGAAGCAACCTCTGCATTCCATTTCTTGCCTTTTGCTCGCTTTTTTAATTCCTCAATTTCAAGGTCAGGAGTATTACCACCTAATTCTTCCTGAATTGTTTTTAATTGTTGATTTAAAAAATATTCCCGTTGCTGCTTATCTAAATCGCCTCTTACTTTATTTTGAATTTGATTTTTTAACTCTAAAAGTTGTAATTCAACCATTAGTTGTTCAAGAACTCGTTGAGCACGATCACGTAAATTATGCAATTCTAACAAACCTTGTTTAAATGCTAAATCTGCATTCATGTTTGAAGAAATGAAGTTGATTAAAAAACCTGGGCTTTCAATATTTTTTATGGCTATCCCTGCTTCACTAGGTAAATTAGGTGAAAGTTGAATGATATCTAATGCAAGTTCCTTAATGGATGCCAATAAGGCATTGAACTCTTTTGTAGAACGATGTTTTGACTCTTTGAAACGTTCAACAGTTGCACGGATATAAGGTTCAGATTGTACTGCTTCTTTAAGGTTTATTCGTTGTTTACCTTGAATGATCACCGTTGTATTACCATCGGGCATTTGCAAAATCTTGATGATAGTTGCTATAGTTCCTACTTTGTTTAGTTGCTCAAAAGTAGGATCTTCAGTATCCATAGCTAATTGGGATACTACACCTATTATTTTATCCCCTTTGTAAGCATCTTTTACTAATTTTATAGACTTGTCGCGTCCAACAGTAATAGGAATAACAACTCCGGGGAATAAAACGGTGTTTCTTAAAGGTAATATTGATAATACTTCTGGCATTTCAGCAGCGCTCATTTCATCTTCATCTTGTTGTGATAGCAATGGGAAAAATTCAGTGTCCTCATTAATAATGGGTAAAACTTGACTGAAATCAAAAGGGTTATAGTTGCTCATGTATGGATTTTCATTTATAGGTAATGCGCGACATTTTGACAGCCACAAATACCTTAATTCGTTTAGTTTTTATAGTATATGAATATACGCAAGGCTTATGCCAATCTCAAAGAAGGGAAAAGTAAGGACATAATTTCAGATTATTTATTATAATTTTCCACCTTCGTTATTTTCGGTACTCTTTTTGTTTAAAAGGGAATAATAAAAAGATAAAAAATTAGTTTTATTAATAGTTATTCAAGAATTGCTTAACTTTAAAGACGGTTTATATTTCAAACTAGAAAATTATTTTATGAGAGTTAAATTAAATATGATTCGCCTAAGCGCGAAAAAAGCTGTGGTGTTAGGTTTGCTTATTATGGCTGCTGGGTCAACATTTGCTCAGACTGCAGATAATAATACCAATCCGTATATAAAGCTTGGTCAAAAAGCATTGATTGACGGAGATTTTAAAACCGCTGTAGCCAATCTTGAGAAAGCAGTTCCTTCAGATCCGCAAAATTTGGATATCCTTTATATGCTAGGCTATTCCCAATATCAATCAAACGATTATAAGGGCGCTACAAAATCATTCTCATCGGTGATAAAAGGCCGCCCGGAAGATGTATCAGCATATTATTATCGTGCGAAAGCTCAAAATACACTTGCTATAGATCCTGAATCAAAATTAAGTGATAACCAACGGAGCAATTTACTACAAACAAGTATCAAGGATTATAACAAGGCTATTGAATTAAATGATAGCGATATGAAACTCTATCAAAACAGAGCTATGGCCTATCGTGATTTAGGAAATTTAGTTGGTACATCGACTTCCAAAAATTATAATAAGAGCATGGCAAGTGAATATTATGATAATTGTATTAAAGACTTGGAAACGGTTATAAAGAAGAATCCGAATCGGAAGGATGTAGCTTTAGAGTTGAAAAAAGTTAAAGTTTACAGATCAAGTTTATAGAAGAATGAGCTTTATAGGAAATTAGCCTTAGTAAGGCCGATAGATTTCTGAATCATACTGATAAATCAACAAAAAAAGACGAATTCAATAATTCGTCTTTTTTTGTGATTCCTATTCAATAAAATTACCAAGTATTTTGTAATTGTTGTTACCAATGATTTTTACATGTTGATCCTTGATAATCTCATAAATTGAGTCTGGATAATAAGAAAGATATTCATTGCTCTCATAAAGTTTATTGATTGCTTTGTTTTTAATAGTAATGGATTTTACTTTATTCTCGCTTTTAATAAGATTTATTTCCCTGGTTCGTAAATCTTCTGTCAACGCTTTATAAGTAGTTGTATCTCCGACAGTTCTTACTTCATAGCTTGCAATCCACGACGGTTTATTAATGTCTGATTCTGTAAATAAATCAAACTCTTTATCCCAATTTTTTATTGCCAGTTGCTTTGATTCTTTTTCACCATTCTTGCTTATCTCTTTTATAACAAGCGCCTCTTTTTGAGACAGTCTGCTTGCTTCACTTTTAAAAAAGCCTTTTATATCAAAATAAGTAAGAGTTATGGGCTTTTCTTTTTTTTCAATCTCCGAACAGGAACTGAATAAAAAGAAAATTAAACACAAATTATATACTTGTGATTTTCTCATAAATCCGTTTGCCGTCAAACTATTTATTGTACTAATGGCGTTCCCGTCATTTTTTCGGGTATTGGAACATTCATTAATTTCAAAATTGTTGGCGCAATATCCCCTAGTTTTCCATCGGCAATAGCGGTATAATCTTTATCTATTAAAATACAAGGAACCAAGTTAGTGGTATGGGCTGTATTTACTGATCCGTCCTCATTGATCATATATTCTGCATTGCCATGGTCTGCAAGAATAATAAAAGAATAATCATTTTTTAAACCACATTCAATAACTTGTTGGCTGCAATGATCTACAGTTTCAACGGCTTTTATTACCGCTTCGAATACTCCCGTATGGCCCACCATATCTGGATTTGCAAAATTCAAACAGATAAAATCGGGTTTGTTGGTTTCCATATCTTCACAAATTGTATTTGCAATTATATTGGCGCTCATTTCTGGTTGTAAATCATAAGTAGCCACTTTAGGAGATGGAATTAAAAGCCGTCTTTCATTTATAAATTCTTTTTCTCTGCCACCAGAAAAGAAGAAAGTAACATGTGGGTATTTTTCTGTCTCTGCGATCCTTACTTGAGTTTTCCCAATCTGTTCTAAAACTTCACCCAACGTTTGGATAATATCATCTTTTCTAAAGATAACATTAACATTTTTAAATGTTTCATCATATGATGTCATGGTTACATAGTGCAATTCCAAAGGATGCATGCCAAATTCAGGTAAAGGCTTTTGAGTTAAAGCTGTTGTTATCTCCCGGGCACGATCTGTTCTGAAATTATAACATATAACCACATCGCCGTTTTTGATTATGGCGATTGGATTTCCATTGCTATCAACCTTAACGATTGGATCTACAAATTCATCTGTTATACCTTTATCATAAGAATCCTGAACGGCATCCATAATATTTTGTGTAGCATGTCCTTGTCCGTTTACCAATAGGTCATATGCCTTTCTTACGCGTTCCCAACGGTTATCTCTATCCATTGCATAATATCTTCCAACCGCTGATGCTATTTTACCAACACTTGTAGAAATGCTTTTTTCTAATAATTGCAAGAAACCCTTTCCTGAATTTGGATCAGTGTCTCTTCCATCAAGAAACGCATGGATATAAACATCTTTTAAACCTGCCTTTTTTGCCACATCACATAATCCGATTAAATGGTTAATATGAGAATGTACCCCTCCATCAGATAATAGTCCAATAAAGTGAACATCTTTATCATTTTTTAATGCATAACTAAGAGCTTGTGTTAAAACTTCATTATCTTTTAATTCATCGTCAGTAATTGCTTTATTTATTCTGCCAAGTTCTTGGTAAACCACTCTTCCAGCACCTAAGTTCATATGTCCAACTTCAGAATTTCCCATTTGCCCAGCTGGCAATCCAACAGATTCTCCAGATGCCTGTAATCTTGAGTTTGGATATTTTTTCAATAAAGAATTAACGAACGGTGTATTTGCTGCTTCTACAGCATTGCTTTTATCGTGTTTGCCAAATCCCCAGCCATCGAGAATCATTAGCATTACTTTTTTATCTTTTTGCATTAATTGTAATTTTAATAATGAATTGACATCGTATTTAAAATGAAATCGTATTTATACAAAAATAAGAATAATTAAAGGACTATTATAATGGAGTGTTTTGTTAATTGCTATTACATGCTCGTAGGTATATTGCATATAAAAGTAATTTTATCTAAGTTTGACTTCTTGGCATATTTTTGGTGCACTTGATTGCTAATAAGAAAATATTTTAATCCTTGCTTTCGCAAAATAATATGATGAAAAGTTCTATTTTATCCCTTGTATTTATATTATTCTATAATTTATATTCATTCGGAACTGATTTAATCGGAGAACTATCCAGTCAATTTCGTCAGGGCAATGCAAAAGAAATATCGAAACACTTTTCGTCTACCGTTAACTTATCGATTTTAAACGACAATAATGTTTATTCCAAAGTACAGGCAGAAATAATACTGGGAACATTTTTTAAAAGAAATCAACCAACTGGATCTAAAATTATACACCGTTTAGATAATAATCCTAATTATCAACATGCTGTTATAGAGTTAAACACAACAGAGGGAAATTTCCGAGTTTCTTATTCCATCCGGGTTAATAATAACCAAGCTCAATTGGTGGAGATACGAATTGAGAAATCTACTGAATAAGGAGATTTCTAAAATATCCGAAGTATTTCATGGCAAATTGTTACTTTTGAAATGAAAATTATCGATATGCAAGAAATAGACAAGAAAACTCTTCATCAATTTATTCAATTGGCATTGCTTGAAGACGTTGGTGATGGCGATCATACTTCCTTATCTACAATTCCCAAAGGAGAAAAAGGAAAAGCACACATTTTGATAAAAGAAAAAGGCATTCTTGCAGGGCTGAACGTCGCTAAAGCTGTATTCACTGAAATTGACCCGAATTTAGAGTTAACATTATTGTTTCAGGACGGCCAAGAAGTAAATCCAGGTGATATTGTTTTAGAAGTTCAAGGCGAGGTTCATAGTATCTTACTTGCTGAACGCTTGGTTTTAAATATCATGCAACGCATGAGCGGCATAGCAACAGTTACAAATACAGTTGTGAAAGCAATTTCCGATACAAATACTAAAGTTTTAGATACAAGAAAAACCACTCCTGGCCTTCGTTTTCTCGAAAAGGAAGCTGTTCGTATTGGAGGAGGTGTTAACCATCGATTTGGTTTATACGATATGATTTTAATTAAGGATAATCATGTGGATTTTGCTGGGGGCATAAAAAATGCATTAGATGCTTCAAACAATTATCGGAAAAACCTCAATAAAAAAATTGATATTGAAATAGAAGTTAGAAGTCTTGCAGAGTTAAAAGAAGCCTTGAGTCATGGCGGTATAGAACGTATTCTTCTTGATAATTTTGATACCAAAACACTAAAGGAAGCAGTCAAATTGGTTGATAAACAATTTATAACTGAAGCATCGGGTGGTATTACATTTGAAAATGTACATGAATACGCTTCCTGTGGTGTTGATTATATTTCGATGGGCGCATTAACCCATTCTGTAAAAAGCCTTGATATAAGCCTTAAAAGTGATTTAGCAAAATATGTAACCAAAAGATAGTAAGTAATGATAACTGTTTCTTCTATTTTAGCTCTAATAACGGCTTACTTATTTGGTTCAATTCCTTCGGCAGTTTGGCTTGGCCAAGCTTTTTATGGAGTTGATGTAAGAGAATTTGGAAGCGGAAATGCCGGAGCTACCAATACTTTTCGGGTTTTGGGCGTAAAAGCTGGAATAGCGGTGATGACCATTGACATTTTAAAAGGATGGACGGCAACCAATCTGGCTTATTTTATAGGCATATCGGTTACAGGTTCCGAAAGCTCTGTCCAATTTATAAACTATCAGCTTATTTTAGGGATTATTGCCGTATTAGGACATTTATTTCCACTCTTTGCTGGTTTTCGAGGTGGGAAAGGCGTAGCAACGCTATTTGGGATGATTTTGGCTATTCACTTTAATGCTGCAATGGTTTGTGTTGGAGTTTTTATAGTGGTATTATTACTTACAAAATATGTTTCTTTAAGTTCAATTTGTGCTGGTTTTGCATTTCCATTCAGTGTTTCTGTTATTTTTCATACTTCTATAAAATCCATACTTCTTTATGGAATTTGCATTTGTGCTTTGGTATTGATCACCCATCAAAAAAATATTGAACGCTTATTAAAAGGTAAAGAATCTAAAGTAAATCTGTTTAAACGTAAATGAATCTTACTTTCTGATTTAATGGCATATTAATTGCTTTTTTAGTAATTAGTAAAAACCGGATATAAAAATGAAGAATATACCAAGAGTAATTTGTTGCATGCTTTTAATAAGTTTTATTACTGCATGTTCAACAGTTCCTTTCACAGGGAGAAGACAGTTAAGTTTAATTGACGATAGCGAATTAAGACAAGAAGCAGCCCTTGCTTATAATGATTTTTTAAAAAGCTCCTCTACTACTGTAATTAGTGGAACTGCAGACGCAAATGAAGTTCAACGCGTTGGTCAACGGATTTCTCGTGCTATTACTACTTATTTTAATGAAAATGGTCAAGGAAAAGAATATAATTTTGATTGGCAGTTTACATTAGTGAAAGATAAAAACATAAATGCATGGTGTATGCCGGGAGGAAAGGTAGCAGTTTTCTCAGGAATATTACCAGTAACAGCAAATGAAAGTGGGTTGGCTGCTGTTATGGGTCATGAAATTGCTCACGCCATTGCAAAGCATTCTGCAGAACGTGCTTCTCAAACGGCCTTGGCTCAAGGTGGCGGTGCACTGGTTGGCGTTGCTTCTTCAGGACAATCACAAACTTCAAAAGCCATAATAAACCAACTTTATGGCATCGGTGGGCAGTTGGCTATTCTGAATTATTCTCGTAGTCAGGAATCGGAAGCTGATAGAATGGGCCTCATATTTATGGCAATGGCTGGTTATAATCCCAGTGAAGCGGTAAATTTTTGGACAAGAATGATGAATGCTAAAGAAGGATCTGGAGCACCTCCAGAGTTTTTAAGTTCTCATCCAAGTGATGCAAGAAGAATTAGTGATATCAAAAAATTAATTCCAGAAGCAATGAAGTATTACAAAGCAGTAAATTAATACGATTTAAGAAAGTAATTTATTTATTGCAGAAGCTTTTAAAAGGCATTCTTGATATTCATCTTCCTCATTGGCATGTGCGGTTATCGCTCCGCCAACGTGAAAAGAAAGATAGCGTGTTATTGGGTTGTATATTATGGTTCGAATAATAACATTAAAGTCAAATTCATTTTTTCCATTAAAATATCCAATTGATCCTGCATATAAACCTCTGTTTCCTTTCTCGTATTGTTTAACCAAATTCATAGCACTGATTTTGGGCGCCCCAGTCATTGACCCGGGAGGAAAAGCATTTTGTATTGCTTCAGTTACGGCCAATCCAGATTTAAGTGTACAGCTGATAGTAGAGATTAATTGATGTACCTGTTTAAAACTGTATAATCCTAATAGCTCTTCCACTTTTACAGTACCAGGCTCTGCGCTTATGGTTAGGTCGTTCCTAACTAAATCAACAATCATAATATTTTCGCTGATTTCTTTGGGGTCGCTCTTTAGCTTTTCCTTAATCTTTTTATCCTCTTCTAATGTATCACCTCTGGGTGCTGTTCCTTTAATGGGTTGAGATATTAACTTGTTGCCTTTCTTGCAAAGAAAACGTTCGGGCGACGCAGATATAACAATAGTAGATTCATGTTTAAAAAAACAAGAAAATGGAGTTGGAGAAATAGAAATTAACTCTTTATAGGCAGCAAAGCAATTTAATGTCGCATTTTCAGAATAAAATTCTTGACACAAATTTACTTCGTAAATATCCCCACTGAAAATGTGTTCCTGAAGTTTTTTAAATGCATTACTATATTCTTCTCGGGACATTCTTGACTGGATGACTCCCTTGAAATCAATTCTCTCTTGGTTAAGTGAAATGGTTTCTATTTCATCAATTAATGTATAAGGGTTATGAGCTGTAATTTTTACGTTGTTCCCTTCAAAAATCAAAAGATATTCAGGAACGAAAAAATAGGCGTTGAGATCATAACTTAAATATCCAGGGATGATTTCTTCTCGATGTTGGTTGATGAAATTTTGTAAAGTTTCAAAGTTTTGTAACGCTTCCGATTTGAAATCAGATTTTTTACCAACGGCTATCATTAATGAAATTGCACCAAAGGGATCTTTATAATCATTTGAATTCAAAATGCAAACTGTAGAAAAAGAAGAAGCCCATAACTGGGCTTTTTCTTTGAATAAATTAAAATATGAAGGCTCGTAAATCACGAATCTGCTGAATTATTTCAATAGTAATGTTTGCACTCGATCTGGTCCTACTGAAAGATATTTAATAGGTACGTTTAATTTTTCTTCTAAATAGGAGATGTAGTTTTTTAATGCATTTGGAATTTCTGCTGGATCAGTGATTTTTGTAATGTCCTCCTTCCAACCTGGTAAATTTTCGATCACAGGTTCTGGTTTTACAGAAATGATATCGTAAGGCATATAATCAATTTTTTCTCCGTCCTGAATATAATGCGTGCATACGCTTATTTCCTCAAACCCACTTAACACATCAGCCTTGGTCATTACTAATTCTGTTACTCCATTCAACATAATAGCATATTTCAAAGCAGGAATATCAATCCAGCCCGTTCTTCTGGCTCTACCAGTAGTTGCACCGAATTCATGACCGATCTGACGTAATTGTTCGCCTACTTCATTATCCAATTCTGTAGGGAAAGGGCCTCCGCCAACACGTGTACAATAGGCTTTGAAAATTCCAATTACATTTCCAATTTTATGTGGCGAAACTCCCAAACCAATACATGCACCAGCTGATGTAGTTGTTGATGAAGTAACATAAGGGTAGGAGCCGAAATCGATATCTAACAATGTGCCTTGCGCACCCTCAGCTAAAACTTTTTTACCATCTTTCAAAGCTGTGTTAATCAAGTGTTCACTATCTACATGGGGAATTGTTTTTAAGAACTCTACCGCTTCAAAGAACTGTTTCTCTTTCTCGTTAAAATCCGGAATTTCTCCATAATGAGAAAGAATGGATTTATGCTTTTCTACTAATTTATCATAGCGTGCCTGAAAGTCTGGTAATGTTGTATCACCTACTCTTAACCCGTTTCTGCCGGTTTTGTCCATGTAGGTTGGGCCAATACCTTTTAAAGTAGATCCAATTTTTTCAGATCCCATTTTTGATTCTGAAGCGGCATCCAATAATTGATGGGTAGGAAGAATTAAATGAGCTTTTCTTGCAATCACTAATTTTCCTTTTGCAACCGGATCAAACCCGCTTTGCTTAAGATTGTCAATCTCTCTCTTTAGAATAATTGGATCAATAACAACCCCATTACCAATCAAATTAAGGATCTTGTCATTAAATATTCCAGATGGAATGGTATTTAAGACATATTTTTGTTGGTCGAATTCCAGCGTATGACCGGCATTTGGACCGCCTTGAAAACGTGCTATAAGGTCATATTGCGGACATAGAACATCAACAATCTTTCCCTTACCTTCATCGCCCCATTGAAGACCCAAAAGTATATCAACTTGCATAATTGTTTTTATAGAAAGTGAAATTAAATATTTTAATTATTTGAAATTTTAGGATGATGAAGAAGAGCTTTGTTCTAACAGTGATTGTTCTTCTTTATTGCGTTTTGAAGCACAGGCACTACAAACACCATATAAATTTAATGAATGATGTTTGATATCAAAGTTTAATAATTCACCAATCATGGATTGAATTTGGTGGATGCGGGGGTCACAAAATTCTACAACTTTGCTACATTCAATGCAAATAACATGATCATGCTGCTTAAAACCATAGGATTTCTCAAACTGAGCCATGTTTTTTCCGAACTGATGTTTTTTCACTAAATCACATGAAACCAAAAGTTCTAACGTATTGTATACAGTAGCACGGCTTACCCTGTATTTTTTGTTTTTCATATGAATATATAGGGATTCCACATCAAAATGGTCGTTACGCGAGTATATTTCTTCAAGTATGGCAAAACGTTCAGGCGTTTTTCTTAACCTCTTATTTTCGAGATAGGCCTCGAAAATCTTTTTAACCACTTGAAATGAGTCTTGTGTAGTCATTAATCTTGTTTAAAGAGACAAATTTACCCAAAAAAAATCGAATTGAGGAACATTCCTATAAGAGATATTTTTATTTAAAGAATCAACTTTAAATAATGGATTAGGATGCGATTTCTGCTTCAAACCGGTTCACTCCAGTGATACCTTTTATTTGTTTTAATCTTTTAATTAGACTTTCCAGATGATCCGTATTGTTTACATAAATCATGATGCAACCCTCAAAAATACCTTCATTGCTTGATATTGTAATAGAGCGAATATTAATTTTAAAGTCTTCCGAAATAACTTTTGTAATCCGATTTACTAATCCAACATCGTCAATTCCTAAAATTGATAGACCTGTCAAAAATGCCAGTTCCTTTTGTGAAGTCCATTTGGCTTTTACAACCCGGTATGCATAGTTGGCCATTAAAGTGGCGGCATTCGGACAATTGTTACGGTGTATTTTTATACCGTCATTAATGGTAACGAAGCCAAATACATCATCTCCTGGAATAGGATTGCAACAAGGAGAAAGCGTATAATCGATTTTTTGAAGATCATCACCAATTAGCAATGTTTCTTGATCTCTTTTATTAATTTTCTTAATTAAACCTTCTACATGAGAATCGAAATGATTAATACTTACTGCATCCGGAGATTTTTCAGATAAAGCAAATTCTCGCAAATCTTTAACGTCAATTTTGCCTTTAGCTATATTGTAGAATAAATCCTGTGTAGACATAAGCTTAAAAAACTGTGTAAGCTTATTTAAATTATCAGAATTATAAGTTATTTTAATAGATTTTAATTTCCGTTCCAGGATTTCTTTACCATCTTCAGCAACTCTTCTCCTTTCTTCTTTTAAAGAAGATTTAATTTTTGATTTTGCTTTTGCGGTAACAACGAAATTTAACCAATCTTCTTTGGGAGATTGTTTCGTTGAAGTAATAATTTCTACTTGGTCACCGTTCTGTAGAATATGAGAAATGGGTACAAGTTTGTGATTTACTTTTGCACCAATACAACTCGCCCCTAAATCTGAATGAATTTCAAAAGCAAAGTCTAAAGCAGTTGCATACTGCGGTAATTGAATTAATGAGCCCTTTGGTGTAAAAATAAAAATTTCATCAGAAAATAGATTCATTTTAAAATCTGCAACAAAGTCAAGGGCATTGCTTTCCGGGCTGCTTAAAATATCGCGTACTTTTTGTATCCATTGATCCAAGCCACTATCTGGGTTTGATTCTTTGTATTTCCAGTGTGCAGCAAATCCTTTTTCCGCAATTTCATTCATCCTTGTGGTCCGGATTTGTACCTCCACCCATTGCCCTTTGGGTCCCATTACCGTAGTATGTAAAGATTCATAACCATTACCTTTAGGCGATGATATCCAGTCTCTTAACCTGTCTGGATTTGGTCTATAAAGATCAGTTACTATAGAGTAAGCTTTCCAACAGTCTGCTTTTTCAAACTCCGGTTGTGAATCAATAATAATACGGATGGCAAATAAATCATAGACTTCCTCAAATGGAGTCGATTTTTTACGCATTTTATTCCAAATGGAATGAATGGATTTCGATCTGCCAAATACTTTTGCCTCGATTCCCTGCTCAGTTAATATTTCCTTTATAGGTTCAACAAATTCAGTAACATACCGCTCTCGTTCAGCTTTTTTCTCATTCAGTTTCTTAGCAATGAATTTATAAGTATCCGGATCAGTATATTTCATTGAAAGATCTTCCAATTCAGATTTAATAGCATATAAACCTAATCGATGCGCCAGAGGAGCGTATAGATAGCTTGTTTCTGATGCTATCTTTAGCTGTTTATCCCTTGGCATAAACTCCATAGTCCGCATATTATGCAGTCGATCAGCTAATTTTATTAAAATTACTCGCACATCATCAGCCAATGTAAGAAGCATTTTCCTGAAATTCTCGGCTTGTATGGAGCTATTAGGATCAAATATTCCTGAAATCTTTGTTAACCCATCAATGATCTTACTTACTTTTTTTCCGAAAATAAGTTCAATATCAAGTAAAGACACGTCTGTATCTTCGACAACATCATGCAACAAAGCGCATACAATGGAAGTTGTTCCTAATCCTATTTCTTCAGCGGCAATTTGGGCTACAGCTATGGGGTGATATATATATGGCTCACCAGACTTCCGACGCATATCACGATGACTTTCTAAAGCCATATCAAAGGCTTTTCTAATCATCTGTTTGTCACCTTTTTGAAGGGTGGGTTTGCATGCCCTTAATAATGCGCGATATCGTTTTAGAATTTCTTTTTTTTCGGCCTCTAAATCGATTACTATTTCCTTCATACTTAAATTCTCATCTTTCTTTACTGCTTAAACTACAATTATTATCAATTTGAAATAAAATTTTCATAACTTTAATTATAAATTTTAGCTTAGCTAAATATATGAAATTTTTAGCATTTTATTTATTATTTCCATTACTTTTTTTGGGAATGGTACTTAGCGCTCAAGAAAAAGATCCACGTTTTGAAGTACCACCGGTTCCGATCAATGTTCCAACCACATTATTGGATGGAGAACAAGTGCCTTGGATTTTGCTTAGGGAAGTGAATATATATGGAAGGCGAACCTTCAAAACTGAGGCTGATAGAATAGCTTATAATCGTTTAAAATATAATGTTTTGAAAGTATTGCCTTACGCAAGAATGGCTCAACAGAAATACGATCAACTTTATCGGGATTTAGCGATGACAGGTAATAAAAAAGAAAAGAAGAAGCTGGTTAAACAATGTGAAAAAGATATTAAAGACATGTTTTATAAAGAAGTTAAAAACATGTCAGTATCTCAGGGAGAAATACTATTGAAATTGATTGATCGGCAAACTGGAAATACCAGTTATGAATTAGTAAAAGAACTTAAGGGAGGTGTTCCCGCATTTTTTTATCAGTCATTAGCCAAGGTTTTTGGTCATAATTTGAAAAATGAATACGATCGTGAAGCTGATCGAGACATTGAAAATATAATTAGGAATGCAGATAATATATATCGGTTTTACTGATCCAGTCTTCCTTTTTTATTCGGATCTATTCCGAAAATCCTTTATTTAAATACCTTATGAAATTAGAAGATACAGATCTTAAATTAGATTTATTAGTTATTTCCGTGCATCCAGATGATGCTGAATTAGGATGTGCAGGTACAATTTTAAAACATATTGCTGCCGGAAAGAAGGTAGGCATTGTTGATTTAACTCAAGGTGAACTGGGTACTCGGGGTACTGCCGAAACTCGTCGTGAGGAGGCTGAAAATGCAACAAACCTATTAGGTATAACAATCCGTGAAAATCTCAAGATGAGAGATGGTTTCTTTCGGAATGATGAAGAACATCAATTAAAAGTGATTGAGGTAATTCGTAAATATAAACCAGAAATAGTTATTTCCAATGCCCTTGCAGATCGTCATCCTGATCATGGTCGGGCTGGTAATCTGGTAAATGATGCCGTATTCCTATCGGGTTTACGCAAAATAACTACCAAGAATCAAGACCTTGAACAAGAGCCCCACAGACCAAGGTTATTATTACAACTTATACAAGACTATTATATAAAACCGGACATTGTAATCGATATAAGTGATTACTGGGATCAAAAGTTAAAAGTTGTGCAAGCGTTTAAAACTCAGTTTTTCAATCCTGAGTACCAGGAAAATGAACCGCAGACTTATATCTCAAGACCTGAATTTTTGCAGGTTATAGAAAGCCGTGCAATTGAATTTGGAAAAGATATTCAAGCAAAATACGCGGAAGGCTTTACTTGTAGGAGATTGTTGGGAGTAAATAATTTATTTGATTTACTATAAATTTAATATTGAGGAAATAGAACATTATGGCCAATACATTTTCAAAGATCAAAAATGCTTTTAAGTTATTGCAACAAATTGATTTTGATCAATTAAATAAGTTATCAGAAAAAGTTGATCTTCCGAAAGCATTAGCCGGATTTTCCAATTTAGATGATACCCAATTATCAGGATTGATGAAAATGCTTCAATCTGAAGGAAAGAAGAAACGCGAGTTGCCTGAAATAAACGGTGATTTCTATGAAGTGCATCTTCGTTTAACAGAGGAGCAGCGAGCTATACAATTGAAGGTTAGAAATTTTATGGAAACTGAAATCAAACCTTTGGTAAACAAGTACTGGTTAAAGGATGAGTTCCCTTTTGAGATTTTGCCCAAGTTTGCAGAACTGAATTTATGTGGGGTATCCTATGAAGGATATGGCTGTCCGAATCTGCCTTTTCTTATGGAAGGGATTATTGCCATGGAGATGGCACGTGTAGATTCTTCAATGGCTACTTTTTTTGGTGTGCAAAGTGGGTTGGCGATGGGTTCAATTTATCTATGTGGTTCTAAAGAACAAAAAAATGAATGGTTACCTCAGATGCAACAATTGAAGAAAATCGGTGCGTTCGGATTAACAGAACCCGATGTAGGATCTGGAGCTGCAGGAGGTTTAACTACAACAGCAAAGAGAACAGAAGAAGGCTGGATTTTAAACGGGCAAAAAAAGTGGATTGGAAATGCTCCTTTTTCTGACGTAACCATTATTTGGGCGAGGGATTTAGAAGATAATCAGGTAAAAGGCTTTTTAGTAAGAAAAGATAATCCAGGTTATCAAGTAGAGAAAATGAAAGGCAAAATGTCTTTAAGAATTGTACAAAACGGGTTAATAACGTTAGCTAACTGCCTGGTTCCAGAATCGGATAGAATGCCTCATGCCAATTCTTTTAAAGATACGGCAAATGTATTAAGAATGACCCGTGCGGGTGTAGCATGGATGGCTGTAGGTTGCGCAAGAGGGGCATATGAAAATGCATTGGATTATACTCGGAAACGTGAGCAATTTGGAAAACCGATCGCATCTTTTCAGCTGATACAAAATCATTTAGTAGAAATGCTATCCAATCTAACAGCCATGCAAACCCTAGTTTATCGCCTGTCGGAATTACAAGATAATAATATGCTGAAAGATGAACATGCCTCTTTAGCAAAGGTGTTCTGTACCCTCAGAATGAGAGATATTGTAGGTAAAGCGCGTGAAGTTATGGGCGGTAATGGTATCTTATTGGAACATAATGTTGCTCGTTTCGTCGCCGATGCAGAGGCTATTTATTCTTATGAGGGTACCAAAGAAATCAATTCCTTGATAGTAGGAAGAGCCATAACGGGATTTAGTGCTTTTGTCTAGCTTATTTTTCAGACACATTGCCTACTGCATTCTTTTGAAAAATTGAAATAGCTTCATATTTGCTCGTATCATAATATGGGCTTTCCAAAGATAATTGATCAGGACCACCCTTCTCTGCGTCAAAGAAGAAAATTTTTGTAGTGCCATGCTCTGTATGAGGCATAGAATTACCGTAGCCTTCGAAATCTGCGACTAGCGGGCTGTCAACTTTAACGGCATATAGCCGGATTACGGGCCCTGAG
>Ga0160445_100303_pt1 | contig 30660 bp, 27 predicted proteins | sample HID1972M_E1MG_FD_108215 | JGI IMG/M metagenome (GOLD analysis project Ga0160445, IMG submission 108215) | Enriched pill bug-associated microbial communities from UW Madison campus, WI, USA - HID1972M_E1 MG | ecosystem: Host-associated > Arthropoda: Insects > Digestive system > Unclassified ... | reverse complement strand
TGCCTTTAGGAGCGATCGGTCTCCCCCAGAAAAACATCTTCGTATGTCCGCACCAGTGAGCCTAGATCTCAATTGACTGGTGTGAGGGCAACATACAAGGAGCTGCCGCAGGCTGCGATCTTTCGCTCCTCAAGATTTCCCCGACAAATCCGCCATCCCCTTGAGCAACTCAATCGGCAACGGAAAAACAATCGTCGAACTCTTGTCGCCGGCAATCGAGCTCAGCGTCTGCATATACCGCAACTGCATCGCCCCAGGCTGACGCCCGAGCATTTCCGCAGCCTGCATCAGTTTTTCCGACGCCTGCAATTCGCCCTCGGCGTGGATCACCTTGGCCCGCCGTTCCCGCTCGGCTTCGGCCTGCTTGGCGATGGCGCGCACCATCGATTCGTTGAGGTCGACGTGTTTGATTTCGACGTTGGCGACCTTGATGCCCCAGGCATCGGTCTGCGCATCGAGCACTTGCTGGATGTCGATGTTCAATTGCTCGCGTTCGGCCAACAGTTCATCCAGTTCATGTTTACCGAGCACCGCGCGCAAAGTGGTCTGCGCCAACTGGCTGGTGGCCGACAGATAATCTTCCACCTGAATAATCGCCTTCTGCGGATCGAGTACGCGGAAATACAGCACGGCGTTGACCTTCACCGACACGTTGTCGCGAGTGATCACGTCCTGCGGCGGTACGTCGAGCACAACGGTGCGCAAATCGACCCGAACCATTTGCTGCACCACCGGAATCAGCAGGATCAGGCCCGGGCCTTTGACCTGCCAGAAACGTCCGAGCTGGAACACCACGCCGCGCTCGTATTCGCGCAGGATGCGGAACGTTGAGCCGGCGAGGGCAATCACCAACAACAGCAGCGCAACAAAACCGATTTGCAGACCCATGATCACTCTCCGAGCGGCGCCGCGTCAGTCGCGGCCACTTCCAGCATCAATCCCTTGCGACCCACCACACGCACCGATTGCCCGGTGTGCAGCGGTGTCGCGCTGAGCACTTGCCAGCGTTCGCCTTGCAGTTGAATCCAGCCGTTATGCGCGTCTCCCGGTTGTACGGTGGTGATCGCGGTGACGCTGCCGAGCAGTCCGGCATCGCCACTGACGGCGTGGCGTGGGCGGGTTTTCAGCGCGCGAATCAGCAAAGCGATCAACAGCACAGCGCTGATCAAACCGAGGCCGATCATCATCGGCACCGGCAGTTCGGCGTTGCTCAGAATCAGCGCACCGATAACGAACATGATGATCCCGCCCAGACCGATCACCCCGTAGTTGGGCAATGCGGCTTCGGCGATCAGGAACACGATGCCCAGCGTGATCAGCCACAGACCGACCGGGCTCATCGCTGGCAATGAGGTGTCGGCGGCGAAGGCGGATGCGCTTGTCAGCAGGAGCAAGGCGAAGGCACAACATCGGCTGTTCACGTGACTCTCCATGAGCGTCAGTGGCGGGTTCTTTCAGTCTAGTTGAGGGTTGCTCTGGATGAATTTTGATCAATGTGCGGATGTGTCCGGTGAGCGGATTTCCCTTCGTCAGCGGCCCGTCGAACTAGACTCAAAACACAGCAACCACCTTCCGCGCGACACCGAGGTGCATCATGCGAATGGCAAAAAAGGTGCAAAGCAGCCTGACCCGGGCGCATTGCGAATATGACGTCGTTGCTCATCGACATTCATCGAGCAGCCTGGAAACCGCGCGCGTCGCCGGCGTGCCAGCGGAACGGGTGGCCAAATCGATCATCCTCGACGACCGCCACGGGCATTACCTAATGGCCGTGCTGCCGGCCAGCCGTCATCTGGACTTGAGCAAAGTGCGCAACAGCGGCGAATGGCAACTGACCCGCGAAAGCAACCTGGCGCACATCTTCGACGATTGCGAACGCGGCGCGGTGCCGCCGCTGGGTGACTCGTACGGGCTGGACATGGTCATCGACCCGTTGCTGACGCGGCAGAAAGATATTTATCTGGAGGCGGGCAACCACAATTATCTGCTGCACATGAGCATGCCGGAGTTTCTGAAAATGGTGCCGCATGCTGAGGTGCGGGAGTTGAGTCATTAGGATTTTGTGGCGTTTTCATTGACGCCTTCGCGGGCAAGCCTTGCTCCTACAATGGTTTTTGGGTGTCCAGTGATTGTGTGGCCGCCACAGCCTTTGTAGGAGCAAGGCTTGCCCGCGAATGATCTTCCAATCACCGCTATTTCCAAGGATCACTGCAATGGAAAACCCAAACCACAGCCTCCCATCCCTGTTCAAACAACTCGGCCTGGACAACGACCCGGTCAGCATCGACCAATTCATCGCCACCCACTCCCCACTCAAACCCGAGCTGCACTTGGCCGATGCGTTCTTCTGGACGGAGAGCCAGTCGCAGTTTTTACGCGATGAGATTCTGGAGGATGCCGATTGGGCGGAGGTGGTGGATCAGTTGAATGTGTTGTTGCGCAAGGGACGCCAGGGCTAGTACCGGTGACCTCTGGTCATTCAACACAAAGCCATGGTTGTTGCAGTTAAAAAAATAGACCAAAATCACGACCTCAATTGAGGTCTTTTATTATGCAAAGTGTTCTCGCCGATATGGCTGTCAGTGTTTCCGAGTTAAAGAAAAACCCTTCTGCCGTGCTGAACGGCGCGCATGGTGGAGCTGTGGCGGTTCTCAACCACAATCGCGTTATGGGCTACATGGTTCCAGCGGATGTGTACGAAGCAATGATGGAGCGGCTTGATGATCTGGAGCTTGCTGAAATCGTTCGCGCCCGCAGCCACGAGACGCCAATTTCGGTAAGCCTGGATGACCTATAAGCTCGAATTTCTGCCATCTGCTCACAAAGAATGGAACAAGTTGGGTCACACACTACGAGAGCAATTCAAAAAGAAGCTGGGCGAACGCTTGAATCTGCCTAGAGTTCCTGCCGATGCGCTGCACGGGATGCCGGACTGTTACAAAATAAAATTGAAGGCATCCGGCTATCGCTTGGTTTATCAAGTGATCGACGAACGCGTGGTCGTTTCCGTTGTTGCGGTCGGCAAACGGGAGCGCAGTAGCGTTTATGAGAATGCTAAAAAACGCTGAATGACTTTCGGAAAGATTTTCTCCGCCGAATAGGCAATTTGTTTCAAAACTTGACTGAAATTCCCCTCCAATGCGATATTGATAGTTAGCAAACTAACAGTGTGCATTCCCCGTGTCCGATTCCCTCGACGCTCTCCAGATGAACATCAGCAGTGCCATGGTGGTGGCCGCCAGGCATTGGCGGAAGATCTGCCAGACCACGCTGGTCAACTATGGAATCTCCGAAGCCTGCGCCGTGCCGCTCTTGATGATCGGGCGTTTGGGCGAGGGTGTGCGGCAGGTGCAGGTGGCGCAAGCGGCCGGGATGGAGAGTCCGTCGCTGGTGCGTCTGCTCGATCAGTTGTGTCATTCGGGTTACGTCTGCCGTACCGAAGATGCCCACGATCGCCGCGCCAAGTGCTTGAGCCTGACCGACTCCGGTCGTGAACTGGTGCAAGCGGTGGAGATCGAACTGGTGCGTCTGCGTCACGAAGTGCTTGAGGGCATCGACCAGAGCGATCTGGAAGCTACGCTTCGGGTACTCAGAGCTTTTGAGGCGGCCAACCCGCCATTGGTGGTTAATTCTTGAACGGTTTTTTCTCCGGCATTCCGCCGGCCCGGGACTGGTTCTACGGGGTGCGGACTTTTGCAGCGTCGATGATCGCGCTGTACATCGCCTTGCTTATGCAAATGCCACGTCCGTATTGGGCGATGGCGACGGTCTACATCGTCTCCAGCCCGTTCCTCGGCCCGACCAGCTCGAAAGCGTTATACCGTGCGATCGGCACCTTTCTCGGTGCGGCAGCGGCGGTATTTTTCGTGCCGATGTTCGTGCAGAGCCCGTATGTATTGGTGGTGGTCATCGCGCTGTGGACAGGGATTCTGTTGTTCATGTCCCTGCATTTGCGCACCGCCAACAGCTACGCGTTGATGCTCGCCGGTTACACGTTGCCGCTGATTGCCTTGCCGGTGGTGGATAACCCGCTGGCGGTGTGGGACGTGGCCGAGGCGCGTACTGAGGAAATTTTCCTCGGCATCGCCGTCGCCGCCGTGGTCGGTGCGATGTTCTGGCCGCGACGCCTGGCGCCGGTGTTCAACGACGCCGTGAGCAAGTGGTTCGCCGACGCAACCACCTACAGCCTGAAATTCCTCAGCCGCGACGTGCAGCCCGAAGAAGTCACCGCGCTGCGCATGGCCATGGTCGCCAATTTCAACAGCCTCGAATTGATGATCGGCCAGTTGCCCCACGAAGGCTCGCGACCGCAAACCGTGCGCAACACCAAAGAATTGCGCGGGCGCATGATTCATCTATTACCGGTGATCGATGCGCTGGAAGATTCGCTCTACGCCCTCGAACGACGCACGCCTGAGCTGGTGGAAAAATTCGAACCGCTGCTTGTCGCGACCCGCGAATGGCTCGGCCATGAAGACGCCGATCTCGACCGCTGGCAAGCGCTGAAAGATCAGCTCGAAGCCCTGCAACCGAGTGCCGAAGCACTGGAAGATCGCCGGCAACTGCTGTTCTCCAACTCGATCTACCGGCTCGGTGAATTCATCGATCTGTGGCAGGACTGCCGCAGCCTGCAGGACGCGATTGTCTGCGAGCGCCAAGACAACTGGCGCGCGGTTTACCGGCATTGGCGATTGGGTCGGCTGACACCGTTTATCGACCGTGGGCTGATGCTCTACTCGGTGGCCTCGACCATTCTGGCGATCATCACCGCCTCGGTGCTATGGATTCTGCTCGGCTGGCCGGACGGCGGCAGCGCAGTGATTCTGGCGGCGGTGGCGTGCAGTTTCTTCGCCTCGATGGACGACCCGGCGCCGCAGATTTACCGGTTCTTTTTCTGGACTGGCATGTCGGTGCTGTTCGCCAGCCTTTATCTGTTTTTGATTCTGCCCAACCTGCACGACTTCCCGATGCTGGTGCTGGCGTTTTCCATCCCGTTTATCTGCGTCGGCACGTTGACGGTGCAGCCGCGCTTCTACCTCGGCATGCTGCTGACGCTGGTCAACACCTCGTCATTCATCAGTATTCAGGGCGCTTACGACGCGGACTTTTTCGCTTTCGTGAACTCCAACCTGGCGGGGCCGATCGGTCTGCTGTTCGCGTTTATCTGGACGCTGGTGGCGCGCCCGTTTGGTGCCGAATTGGCAGCGAAACGCCTGACCCGTTTCAGCTGGAAAGACATCGTGCACATGACCGAGCCGGCCAACCTCGCCGAGCACCGCAAACTGGGTGTGCAGTTGCTCGATCGGCTGATGCAGCACCTGCCGCGTCTGGCCCTGACCGGCCAGGACACCGGCATCGCCATGCGCGAAGTGCGCGTCGGTCTGAACCTGCTCGATTTGCTCGCCTACACGCCACGGGTGACTGGCGCGCCGAACGCTTTGTTGCAGCAGGTGGTCAGTGAAGTCGGTGAGTATTTCCGCGCTTGCCTCAAGGCCGGCGAACGCTTGCCGGCGCCTGCGCCGTTGCTGATGACTCTGGATCGCACCCGCCGCGCACTCAATGGCCACGGCGATGATGAAACCCGGCTAAACCTGTTGCACGCCTTGAGCGGTTTGCGTCTGGCGTTGCTGCCCGGCGTCGAATTCGTTTCCAGCGCCGAGCCCGAAGAACCGCTGCCCGATGGAGCGCCCCTATGATCGGTGATCTGGACATCAGCGGCATTTTCCTGCCGACCTTGCTGGTGTTGATGGGCATCACTTATGTGCTGTTTTTGTTGGTGCATGCCGTGCTTACGCGCGTGCACTTTTACCGTCTGGTCTGGCACCGGGCATTGTTCAACGTGGCGCTCTACGCGGTACTTCTGTACGGCGTGGACTCACTCAGTCGATACCTGATGACATGAAAAAACCGTTTTTGACCATCGGTCGCGTGGTACTGACCCTGCTGATCGTGACTTTTGCCGTTGTCCTCGTCTGGCGCATGGTGATGTATTACATGTTTGCGCCGTGGACCCGTGACGGCCACATTCGCGCCGACATCATCCAGATCGCCCCGGACGTATCCGGGCTGATCCAACAGGTTGAAGTGAAAGACAACCAGTTGATCAAGCGCGGCCAGGTGCTGTTCAGCATCGACCAGGATCGCTTCAAACTGGCCCTGCGTCAGGCCAAAGCGGCTGTGGCTGATCGCGAAGAAACCCTCGCTCAGGCCAAGCGCGAAGCCAAACGTAACCGTGGCCTCGGTAACCTGGTGCCGGCCGAGCAACTGGAAGAAAGCCAGTCGCGTGTGGCCCGTGCGCAATCGGCACTGGCCGAAGCCACGGTTGCGGTGGACAGCGCTCAGCTCAATCTTGATCGCTCGGTGATTCGCAGCCCAGTCGACGGTTACGTCAACGACCGCGCGCCGCGTCCGCAGGAGTTCGTCACCGCCGGGCGTCCGGTGTTGTCGGTGGTCGACAGCAATTCGTTCCACATCGACGGTTATTTCGAAGAGACCAAACTCGACGGCATTCATGTCGGCCAGTCGGTGGATATCCGTGTGATCGGCGACCGTGCGAAATTGCGCGGGCATGTCGAAAGCATCGTCGCCGGCATCGAAGACCGCGACCGCACCAGCGGCAGCAACCTGCTGCCGAACGTCAACCCGGCCTTCAGTTGGGTACGGCTGGCGCAGCGGATTCCAGTGCGGATCGCTTTTGATGACGTGCCGGAAGATTTCCGCATGATCGCCGGGCGCACTGCCACGGTGTCGATCATCGAAGACTCGAAGGTCGACGATAAAAAGCAGGAGCCCGCGCAATGAGCAGGGCCCTGATGATCGCCGGGTTGGGCGTGATGTTGTCGGCTTGTCAGATGGTCGGGCCGGACTATCACGTGCCTGAGAATTCGGCGGTTCAGCGCAAGGACTTTCAGGGCGAACTGGCCGTCGACGGTAAGCCTGTGGTCTCGGCGCCGGTGCCGGCGGATTGGTGGCGACTGTATAAAGACCCGCGCCTCGATCAATTGGTGCAGCAAGCGATGGCGTCCAACACCGATCTGCGTGTTGCGGCGGCTAATTTGCAACGCGCCCGCGCTCAGGTCGATGAAGCCGAAGCGGCCGGTGGCTGGAGCGCTGGCGTGAAAATGGGCGCCGAGCGTTTACAGGAATCCGGACAGGCGTTTTTGCTGCCGGAAAAAGTCCCGGTGGCCAATATCGGCGACATCGGCATCAGCGCTTCTTACCAATTCGATCTGTGGGGCACCTTGCAGCGCGGCATCGAAGGCGCCAAGGCCAACGCCGATGCAACGCAAGCCGCCGCTGACACCGCACGCATCACCTTGGTCGCAGACGTGGTTCGCGCTTACACACAGGTCTGCGCGGCCAACGAAGAACGCGAAATCGCTCAGCATTCCCTCGACCTGCAATCGCAAGGCACCACGCTGATCCAGCGTCTGCGCGACGCCGGCCGTGGCGACGAAACCCAGGTCACTCGTTCGCAAACCCAATTCAAATCCCTGCGCGCTGACATGCCGCGCTATGAAGCGGCGCGTCAGGCCGGGTTGTTCCGACTGTCGATGCTGCTGGCGAAACCGGTCGATCAATTGCCGGCAGGCACCGCGACCTGCGCCGAACTGCCGAAGATCGCTCAACTGGTGCCGGTCGGTGACGGTGCCGCACTGCTCAAACGTCGTCCGGACATTCGTCAGGCTGAACGGCGTCTGGCCGCTGCGACTGCCGGGATCGGCGTCGCCACTGGCGAGTTGTACCCGGACATCAGCATCGGCGCGACCATCGGCACCGTCGGCATCATCGACGACCTCGGTGATCCGTCGACCAATCGCTGGGGTTTCGGCCCGTCGCTGAGCTGGAAAGTGCCGACCAACGGCGCCCGTGCGCGCATCCGTGAAGCCGAAGCGACCACCCAAGGCGCGCTGGCGCACTTCGACGGCGTGGTGCTCAACGCCATTCGCGAAACCCAGACCGGCCTCGCGCAGTACAGCGCGCTGCTGCAACGCCGCGATGCACTGGCCGATGCCGAGCAGTCGGCGAAACTCGCTGCAGACCAGACGCACCGCTTCTTCCAGGCCGGTCGCGAGTCGTTCCTGGCGGATCTGCAAGCGACCCGCACCTACACCGATGTCACCGCGCAACTGGCCGCCGCCAACACTCAAGTTGCGATGAGCCAGATCGATTTGTTCCTCGCCCTCGGCGGCGGTTGGGAAAGCGGACGAACGCACGCTCCAAGCCCCGGCAAACCCTGAGGCCGTTGCTATGCTTTGAAGTGTTGGAAGGGCGCCCCGTGCAAAGCACCCTTCCAGCGCACATTGCTAGCGCTGGTCTAGGGGAAACCAATAATGAAAAACCCTTACGCTCTAGGCTTCTGGTGCGCCCTCGCAGCGCTGGTGCTGCTGTCGGCCACCTATTTCTACGGCATCATGCTGGCCCATCAGATCGACAAGGCCATGATCTTTCTCGACAGCGTGACGGCGCTGATCGCGGTCATGGCGATCGTCGGTGTGGCGTGGGCGTCGATCCAGGTTCAGCGGGTGAAAAAACGCCAGCTGGAACGTGGCAAGACCTTGGTGCAGATCTGGGACACCAAAGTCGCCCTGCGCCGGGTCGAAACCGTGTTCGACCGGTATTTTTGGGGCAGCTACTGGCAACCGGGCCGAACGTTCGCCGAAGTCATGGGCGAACTCACCGGCACACCGCTGGAAAAAAGCCTCGAAGCGCTGAAAAAACAGTGCCTGGAACTCGACAAGCAGATTGATGGCGAGGGCTGGCACTGGCTCAACAACGCCCGCGAACTCTCCGATGTCGCCACGGCCATGGCCCGTGAGCGTTATCAGCTGGATTTCTGTGATCCGCGCGCCGATGGGCCGGGTGGGGCGGTGATTGATCGGGATTTTGAAGTGCTCGTTTATACCTGGACGGCGCGGCTGAAGAGCTTTGATCATCAGCTGGATGAGATTGAGGTTCAGTATTCCTGAACAGCAAAAGATCGCAGCCTGCGGCAGCTCCTACATTGGAACGCGTTTCCCTGTAGGAGCTGCCGCAGGCTGCGATCTTTTTGCTTGCCCGAGTGTCCATAGACACTCTTTCACCTTTAATCATTGGGTCACTTCCCGCGCCCGGTGCTAATCTCCACCGCTGAATTAAGCGGAGTCGAGCCGCAACCCGGTCACGGGTTCAGGGAAGACGACCACACTCACAGCCACGGAAATCGATCAGGTCATTCATGAATAAATCAGCAGGCGTGCTTCTCGGAATTGTTGTTGCCATCGGCGCGATCAGCGTAGGCGGGGCCTGGTACACCGGGACCAAGATCGAAGGCGTGTTGAACGACGCCGTCAGCAACGCCAACAAAGAACTGCAAACCGCCATGGCCGGCTCCAACGGCACCGCGTCGCTGGAACTGGTGTCGCTGGATCGCCACACCTTCACCAGCACCGCGCACTATCGCCTGAAAGGCGAAGGCGAGATGTTCGGCGATGCGCCGGTCGAGTTGCTCTTCGTTGACCACATCGAACACGGCCCGCTGCCGTTCTCGCGTCTGCTGTCGCTGAAATGGCTGCCGGTCATGGCCACCAGCAACTACGAGCTGGAAAAGAACGCCGCCACCGAAAAATGGTTTGCCGCGACCAAAGGCGCCGCGCCGCTCAAAGGCGTGACCAGCATCGGCTACGACGAATCGACCAACAGCACCCTCGAACTGGTGCCGTTTGAAACCGCGCTGGACGACAAATCGAGCCTGAAATTCTCCGGCCTGAACATGGACATCGCCGCCAACGCCAAGGCGCAGAAGGTCAAGGCCAACGGCTACATGGACAACCTGAAACTGGTGACCGTGGCTGAAGATCAGGCGCCGGTACAGATCGAGCTCAACGGTCTGACCCTGGCCAGCAACCTCGCCAAAAGCAGCTACGGCTACTACACCGGCGAAAACACCATCGAGCTGACCAGCAGCAAATCGACCTTCGGGCCGAAGCAGTCGGTGCTCGGCGTGAAGAACTTCGAAATGAAGAACCTCACCGAAGAAAACGGCAGCAACGCCTCCGGCCGCGCCGACTACAAGATTGGCGAAGTGTCGTTCAACGACAAGAAAATCGGCTCGGCGAACCTGGCCATGAGCCTGAAAAACCTCGACATCCCGTCGACCCTGTCGTTGATGCAGATCTACCAGACCAAGCTGCAGCCGTACGAAAAAGCCGCCGCCGAGGCTGCCGCGCAAGGCTTGCCAGCGCCAGAGCTGAACCTGACCGAAGCGGAAGACGCGCAAGTCAAAGCCGATCTGCAAAAACTGCTGGCTGCCGGCCCGCAATTTGCGCTGGAAAACCTCTCGTTCAACACCGCCAACGGTGAGAGCAAGGCCAATCTGGTCATCGACCTGACCAAGCCGCAATCGATGGATCTGCCACCGGATCAACTGGCCAAACAACTGATCGCGCTGCTCGACCTGAACATTCAGGTGTCGAAGCCGATGCTGATCGATCTGCTCAGCGTGCAGGCGCAGCTCGACGGCCAGACCGACGCCAAAGCGATCGTTGATCAGTCCAAGGAAGCGGCCGACATGTTCGCCGGTATGGCGGTCGGTTCGCAGTTGGCCGTTGTCGACGGCAGCAACGTCGTGACCAAGCTGCATTACGCGGCCAATCAGGTCGAATTCAACGGCCAGAAGATGACCGTTGAGCAGTTTGTCGGCTTCCTGATGAGCAAGTTCGGCGGCGTCACGCAAGTGCAGTAATTCTGCGCGCTTAATAGCAACGCCCGGCCTCTGTACCGCACAGACGCCGGGCGTTTTGCTGTCTGGGGTTTGGGTTTTTGACTTTTCGGCAGAACCGCCATGGCGATTCTGAACAATTATTGTGTTCTCGATATTGGTCTACGCTTGCGTGCAAGACTGCCTGACTAAGCTTGGCCGAGGCTGTGAGTTTCGGCCACCGTTACGAATGGGCAAGGAGGGCATTGCGACCCGGCTGGCCATGTAAGGATGCTGACGAATGCCGCGTATTGATGTTCCCGTATTGCATCGTGGTTTACGCCCGTTGTTCCGTGTCGCGCTGTGCAGCCAATTGCTTTGGCCGGTCATGGCGTTTGCCGACACACCCTATGATCAGATGGTGCGCGATGCCCGGGCCGGGCAGTACACGCCTGCGCTGACGGTGTTGCGTCAGGTGCCGGCGGGTCAGTCGACCACCGGGCAGATCAGCGATCACCTGCAAATCGCCAGTTGGGCCGGGCTCGACGCTGAAGTCGTGCAAGTCTATGAAACCCAGGGCCGCGACCGCGTGCTGCCGGTGCAGGCACTGACCGCCACCGCGCGTGCTTATCGCAACCTCAGGCGTTGGGATCAGGCCACTCAGGTCTACAACAAGGCCCTCGCGCTGGAGCCGGATAACGCCGACCTGCAACTGGGCCTGGCCCTGACGCAAGCGGATGGCGGTAAACCCGACCAAGCCGTGACCCGCGCCCAAGCGCTGGTGGCTGCCAAACCCGATGACCCTGCACGCCGCCTCGCGCTGGGCTACGCACTCAATCGCGCGGGCAAACAGTACGACGCGCTGTTCGAATACGATCAGGCTATTATTCGCGCCGGCAACAAACCGGAAGTTGCCCGTGAATATGTGGTCGCGCTGCAAAAGGCCCGTCTGCCAGAACCGGCGCTGCGCCTGGCCAACCAACGTCCGGGACTGATTGATCCGGTCACGCTGCGTCGCCTCGAAGGTGATCTGGCCGCTGAGCGTGTACGCCTCGCCGAAATGGCCAGTCGCAGCGAAAAAGAACGCTACGTCATCGCCGATCGTGCGCTGGCTGACTACGACAAACTCCTCGCCACCTGGACGCCGGACGCCAGCGCCAAGGAAGACGTGACCCGCTGGCGCATCGACCGCATGGGCGCGCTCAAGGCCCGCGCGCGCACCGCCGACGTCATCGCTGAATATCAAAAGCTGCAAGCCGAAGGCGTGAAGATTCCGACCTACGCATTGCGTTGGGTGGCGGCGTCTTATCTCGATCAGCGTGAGCCGGAAATCGCCACTGACCTGTATCGCCAAGTGCTCGCCGCGCCGGACGCCGACGTCGGCAACCGTCTCGAAGACAGCACCGCGCTGTATTACGCGCTACTGGAAAGTGACTGTGCCGACGAGGCGCGCAAAGTCGCCGAAGACGCCGCCAAATCGCAACGTCCGCGCATCGAGCTAAAGGGCTTGCCAGTCGGCAATCCGAACGATGAATGGATGGACGCCCAGCAACTCGCAGCGCAGGCCGGTACCTACAGTTCCGATCTGCCCCACGGCGAGCAAAGCCTTCAGACCTTGGTCGATCAAGCGCCGGGCAATACCGGTTTGCGTCTGGCCCAGGCCGACTTGTACCTGGCCCGCAACTGGCCACGCCGCGCAGAAATGCAGCTCAAGGAAACCGAGAGCATGGTGCCGCGCGACATGGGCCTGGAAATCGGTCAGGCACACACCGCGATGGAATTGCAGGAATGGCGGCAGATGGATGCGCTGACCGACGACGTCGTCGCACGTTATCCGGACAACCGTCAGGTGCAGCGTCTGGCCCGTGAACGTGAAGTTCACGACATGTCCGAACTGCGCGTCGAAGCCTACGGCGGCAAGGCCAACGGTGGCGGCAGCAGCGGTGCCGGTGCCGTCAGTGGCAGCCGCGATTTCGGTATTCAAAGCACGATTTACAGTCCGCCGATTGATGAAGACTGGCGTGTATTCGCCGGCGTCGGTTACGCCACCGGTGATTTTGCTGAAGGCACCGGCAACCATCGCTTCCAGCGTGTCGGTCTGGAACGGCGCACCCGCGACATGACCCTCGAAGCCGAAGTCTCCAATCACGATTACGGTTACGGCGACAAACAGGGCGCGCGTCTGGCTATCGCCCGCGACATCAACGACCACTGGCAATACGGCGGCAGTCTCGAATACCTCTCGGCTGAAACACCGCTGCGCGCGCTCAACAGCGACATCAAGGCCAACGGCGGCAGCGGTTTCATCCGCTGGCGCGCCAACGAAAGCCGCGAGTGGCGCCTGTCGGTGAGCCCGTCGCACTTCAGCGACGGCAACGACCGTGTCGAAGCCTTGCTCACCGGCCGCGAAGGCGTTTACAGCGCGCCGAACATTCAGGTCGATGCCGGTCTGGAAGTCGGCACCAGCCACAACTCGAAATCCGATGACGTGCCGTACTTCAACCCGAAATCCGACTTCAGCGTGATGCCGCTGGTCAACGTCAACCACGTCCTCTACCACCGCTACGAAACGTCCTGGAGTCAGCAATTCCAGGCCGGCGCGGGGACGTACAGCCAGCGTGATCACGGCACCGGCGGCATGGCCTTGCTCGGTTATGGCCAGCGCTATGCCTGGAACGACGTGTTCGAGGTGGGCGGTTTGTTCAGTGTGATCAACCGGCCCTACGACGGTGATCGGGAGACCGATCTGCGTCTGCTCGTCGACCTCACTTTCCGCTTCTAGAAGAGTTTGAAGATGCCATTGATTTCGCGTTTCATCCTTCTGCTGGGAGTGCTGTTGATCAGCGCCTGCGCCCAGCAAGCTCCGGCCTTCGCGCCGCCGTCCGAGCGTCCGGTGGCGGCCAGCGAAAAACCGTGGCCGAAAAACCACGTACTCGGTATTGCCTACCACGATATCGAGGATCGCGATCCCGATCAGGCCGTGGTGGCCGTGCGCACCGAGCGCATGATCGAACAACTCGCCTGGCTGCGTGAGAACGGCTACAAACCGGTTACGGTCGACCAGATCATGGCTGCGCGCAAGGGCGGCCCGGAGCTGCCGGCGAAAGCGATTCTGCTCAGCTTCGACGACGGTTATTCGAGCTTCTACACCCGCGTGCTGCCGGTGTTGCGCGCCTATAACTGGCATGCGCTGCTGGCGCCAGTCGGCAGCTGGATCGACACGCCGCTGAACCAGCCGGTGGATTTCGCCGGCACACCGCGTGCGCGTTCCGACTTCCTCACCTGGGATCAGGTGCGCGAAATCTCGAAATCCGGTCTGGTGGAAATCGCTGCGCACACCGACGCCAACCACAAAGGCATTCTGGCCAACCCGCAGGGCAACATGCAGCCTGCCGCCGCGACCCGTCGCTACGATCCGGTGACCAAACGTTATGAATCCGAGGCCGATTTCCAGGCGCGGATTCGCACCGACGTGAACAACATTTCGGAGAAAATCCGCAAGGTCACCGGCAAGAAACCACGGGTCTGGGTCTGGCCGTACGGCACGGCGGACGGTACTTCGCTGACCGTGGTCGGTGAGCAGGGCTATGAAATGGCCCTGACCCTCGATGACGGCCTCGATACCCTCGACAACCTGATGAGCAGCCCGCGCTTCCTCGTCGCCTCCGATCCTGACGGCGAGCATTTCGCCAACAGCGTCGTCGCGGTGCAGTCCGATTTCGCCATGCGCGTGGTGCACGTCGATCTGGACAACGTCTACGACCCGGATCCGGCGCAACAGGACATCAACCTCGGCAAACTGGTGCAGCGCATGGCTGACCTCGGGGCCAACACGGTGTTCCTGCAAGCCTTTGCCGATCCGAAGGGCGATGGCCTGGTGCATTCGCTGTACTTCCCGAACCGTCATTTGCCAGTGCGCGCCGACCTGTTCGACCGCGTTGCCTGGCAACTGCGTACTCGCGCTCACGTGAAAGTCTTCGCGTGGATGCCAGTGCTGAGTTTTGGCCTCGATTCGAAACTGCCGCGGGTGACGCGCTGGGATCCGAAAACCGGCACCACGTCGGTCGATCCGGATCAGTACAAACGCCTGTCGCCGTTCGATCCGGAAGTGCGGCGGATCATTGGTGAAATCTACGAAGACGTGGCGCGACTGACCTCGGTCGACGGCATTATTTATCACGACGATGCGGTGCTCTCTGATTTTGAGGACGCCGGCCCGCAGGCGCTGAAGGTCTACGCCGCCAACGGCTTGCCGGGTTCGATCGCCGCACTTCGCGATGATCCGGCGGCGATGCAGCGCTGGACGCGTTTCAAGAGCAAATACCTCATCGATTTCACCAACGAGCTGACTGCCAAAGTCCGCGCCATTCGTGGCCCGCAGGTGCAGACGGCGCGCAATATTTTCGCCGAGCCGATGATCAATCCGGCCAGCGAAGCGTGGTTCGCGCAGAACCTCGACGACTTCCTCGCGACCTACGACTGGACGGCGCCAATGGCCATGCCATTGATGGAAAAACAGACGCAGGCGCAGTCCGGGCCGTGGCTGGAAGCGCTGGTCGAAATCGTCAAAAAACGTCCCGGGGCACTGGATCGCACCGTGTTCGAATTGCAGGCGCGGGACTGGACGAAAAAAGACCAGGCCGACATTGACGCAGCGGTGATGGCGGACTGGATGGGCCGTCTCAAGCGTCAGGGCGCGACCAGTTTCGGTTACTACCCGGACAACTTCCTCGACAACCTGCCAGACCTGAAAATCGTAAGGCCTGCACTCTCCAACAAATGGAATCCATAACATGCTGGATAGACTGTTAGCCCTGCTTGTTCTGGCGATCGTCCTCGGCGTTCCGCTGGGGCTGATCTTCCTGGTGACCGGGCAGTTCCTGATGGACTTCGTGTTCTTCTACCCGCTGTTCATGTCCGGGTTGTGGATTGCCGGTGGCCTGTATTTCTGGCTGCACTGGGAACGCCACTGGCCGTGGAAAGACGACACGCTGCCGCCGCCACTGGAAGGCGAACCGCTGATCTCGATCCTGATCCCTTGCTACAACGAAGGTGACAACGCTGCCGATACGATTCACGCCGCGTTGGCTCAGCATTACCCGAACATCGAAGTCATCGCGATCAACGACGGCTCCAAGGACAACACCGCGCAAGTGCTCGACGCGTTGGCCAAGGAAGATCCGCGCCTGCGTGTTCTTCACCTGGCGGAAAACCAGGGCAAGGCTGTCGCCCTGCGCATGGGCGCAATTGCCGCGCGCAGTGAATATCTGGTGTGCATTGACGGTGACGCGCTGTTGGCGCCGAACACCGCGGCCTATCTGGTTGCGCCGATGCTGGACAACGCACGCCTTGGCGCGGTGACCGGCAACCCACGGATCCGCACACGTTCGACGCTGGTCGGGCGAGTGCAGGTTGGCGAGTTCTCTTCGATTATCGGTTTGATCAAACGCACGCAACGGGTGTTCGGGCGAATCTTTACCGTGTCCGGTGTGATCGTCGCGTTCCGCCGTACCGCGCTGAACCGGGTGGGCTACTGGAGCCCGGACATGATCACCGAAGACATCGACATCAGCTGGAAGCTGCAACTCGATCACTGGAGCATCTTTTACGAGCCGCGCGCGCTGTGCTGGATTCTGATGCCGGAAACCCTTGGCGGCTTGTGGAAGCAACGTCTGCGTTGGGCTCAGGGCGGCGCCGAAGTGCTGTTCAAAAACATTCGCGGCATCTGGCAGTACCGCCATCGTTACCTGTGGCCGCTGCTGTTCGAATACTGCCTGTCGACCGGTTGGGCGTTCACCTTCCTGTTGTCGGTGATTTTCTGGGGCGTCGGCAAATTCGTGGTCATGCCGGAAGCGATTGCGGTGGATCACCTGATGCCGCCGGCCTTCACCGGTCTGCTGCTGGCCTTCGTCTGCCTGGTGCAGTTCGCGGTCAGCATCATCATCGACCGCCGCTATGAGCCGGGTCTGGGCAAGACCATGTTCTGGGTGGTCTGGTATCCATTGGTGTTCTGGCTCATCAGCCTGCTGACCACGCTGGTCAGTTTCCCGAAAGTGCTGTTCGGCCAACATCAGAAACGTGCGCGTTGGGTCAGCCCTGACCGGGGCATCAAACCGCTCGGCGACGACGAAGAAGAGGTCATCAAATGAAAATCATCCGGACTCGCCAGCGGCCATTCCTGGTAGTGATCGACGTGATCCTCACCGTGTTGGCGTGGGTTGGCCTCCTGTATCTGCTGATTCGCGGATTGTGGCCGTTGATCGAAACGCATGCGGGCGCGCCGCGTATCGACAACTCGGCGTTCGATGCGCTGGGCACGTTGCAGATCTACATGTGGATTGCGTTGGTCAACGCGGTGGTGCTGATTTCCTGGGCGCGCTATCAACAGCGCAAAAGTCGCAGCTTCGCCCAGCGTCGTCTGCCGTCGCCGGTGATTGACGATGAAGGGCTGAGCAAGAGCTTCAAACTGTGCGATGACCGTTTCCAAAAATTGCGCACGCCGGGCGTGATGACCATTCACAACGATCAGGATGGCGACATCAGCCATGTGGTGACGCATTTCTGGCCAGTCAAACAGGCCGAACTGCCAGCGCCGCTGGCACCGCTGGAACACCCACGGGTGATCTTTCTGCATGCCGAAGATGACGAAAATCGCGAGCCATTGACCCGGTAACCCAGTGCCCGACCGTTCGTTCCCACGCTGGAGCGTGGGAACGATCAAAGCTCGAAGCACCTGTAGGAGCTGCCGAAGGCTGCGATCTTTTGATTTTAAAGATCAAAAGATCGCAGCCTTCGGCAGCTCCTACACGGGACACGGGATCGGTGATCAGATCTGGATGAGGGCCCAGGCTTCTTCCATCATCAGCGGTTGTTTCATGCGTTCGGCGAGCATTGCCATCGCTCGTTCCTTTTCGCAGGCCACCGCGGCGACCAGAATGCCGTTGCTGCCGAACAACCCAATAAACGGCGGATGCTCCGGCTCGCCAAGAAACTCGACTTCATCCCAATGCTCGGCGTGTCCGAGGTAGTCGTAATTCTTGCCAAAATGCCACGTCCAGAAAAACGGCACGTCCAGATAATGCTCCTCGCCGCCAAGCATATTGGCCGCCGCGATGCGCGCATGTTGCTGAGCCAGGCGCCAGTGTTCGATGCGTTGTGGCTGGCCGTGCAGCGGGAACGTGGCGATGTCCCCAATCGCCCACAGTCCTTCGGTAACGCGCATGCCGTCATCAACGCGCAAAGATTGATCTTTTTCCCTCGGCAGTGACGCGAACGCCTCAGTCGCCGGGTGCACGCCAATACCCGCCAGTACCAGATCGGCTGAAATGCGCAGGCCGTTGTCCAGCAGCACCGCCTCGACTTTGCCGTCGCCAATGACCTCTGTCGCCTCATGATCGGTGATGAATTTCACGCCTTTTTCTTCATGCAGCGCGCGGATCGCTTTGCCCACCGCCTCGCCGAATTGCGCCGCGAAAGGGATTTCGTGGCGCGCCAGCACCGTGACGTCGAGACCGTGCTGGCGCAGGGCCGAGGCGCATTCGAGGGCGATAAAGCTGTCGCCGATGATCACCGCGCGTTGATCGGGGCTGGCCGCTTTCATGATCTGTTCGGCCTGGGCTTTTGAGCGCAGGACGAAAACTTGCGGCAGGTCGGCGCCGGGCAATTCCAGAGGGTTGGGTTCGCCGCCAGTGGCCAATACTGCGGCGTCGTAACTCAACGTTTGGTCGTCATTGAGGTGCAGGGTTTTAGTCCCGGCATTGATGTCAGTGATTTCGCTTTGCAGACGTTCGATGCGCTGCTCTTTATAGAAAATTTCATCACGCAGCGGCGGCGTCTCTGCCGGCGGCATGTCCCCGGCGAGGACAAATTTGCTCAGCACGGTGCGGTCGTAACCGGCGTCGGGTTCGCGGTCGATCATCACGATGCGGCCACCAAAACCCTTTTCCCTCAGGGCCGCCGCACACGCGGTGCCTGCTGCCCCCGCGCCGACAATCACGAAAGTGCGTGAATCGTCGGCCGGCGGCGTGTGCGGATCCGCCAGCGCTTGGTCATCGACCCAAACCTCATCGCCACGCAATTCCAATGGATAACGCTTGAGACTGTCGAGCGCCGGTGGCTCGCACAACGCGCCGTCCTCCGCCCGAAAAGCAGCCTTGTGCCACGGGCAAATCAGCCGTCCGTGACACAACGCGCCGTCAGCCAGCGGCGCGCCGGCGTGTGGGCATTCGCCCTGAAATGCACGTAGCTGGCCTCCCGCACGCAGCAAAACGATCTTGCAGTCGCCGATTTCAACTTGCAGGCCACGGTCTTCAGGGACATCGGCGAAGCGGGCGACACGGTGCAGGGACATGATCGGCTTCCTCACGGGCATTTCTCTTACGAGTTTGCGCCGTGGTGCGAGGTTCAGCGATTTCCTGGTGCCACCGCACGAACGGTACAGCTATAGTCTGCAAGCCGACGACGGCCCAACTGCACAAGGTGCTCCCGGAATGACCCGATTGACCTCTCTCAACCCTTGGCTGGCGGCCGTTGCCGTCGCCCTTTGCGTGCAGTTTCCGGCGCAGGCCCAGGAGCGTTTCACCCTGAGCATCCCGGGTGTTTCCGACAACCGTCTGTTCACCTCGGCAGCGGCCAGCGATGCGGCCGGTTGCGGCGGCAAGAATCAGTCGCCGGCATTGAGCTGGAACGCCGGCCCGACGGGTACCCAGAGCTATGCCATCGTCATGCACGATCCGGACGGCCAGAAAGGTCTGGGCGTTGATCACTGGATTCACTACGGGATCAAAGCCACCACGCATCAGATTGCCGCCGGTGTCGGTGCGAAATCCGCGTTCGAAGGCGTCGGCGGCACCAACAGCAAGGGCAACACCCATTACATGGGCCCGTGCCCGCCCGTGGGCGATAGCGCGCACCACTACATCATTCAGATCTACGCCCTTGATCTGGCCCCGGACGCCTTGCCGGCTGGTCTGACCCGCGCCGAACTGATGGAAAAAATCAAAGGTCATGTGCTGCGCAACAGCAGTGCGGTGCGGCGTTATCACCGCTGAAAATATTTTCAGCGGCGTTTAACCCGAACTGAAGGGGCGGCCCGTCTCAGTGGATGAATGATCAATTTCATCCCCGAGGTCAGCCCCCATGTCCCGTCCTGTGTATTTCTTGCGGCCCGTTGCTGTCGGTGTGTTGCTGGCGGTGGCCGGTTGCGGCGTTTCCTCCAACCCGGAATCCGCTGCCGTGCCGGCGCCCGCTCAGCCTGCGCAATTGATCCAGCAGGAAGCGCTGATGGCCGACAGCACAATGGCTAAACGCGCGTTGTACAAAATGCCCAACGCGGGCAGCGCGCCGATGCCGCAAAGCGAAAGTTATCCACAAGGCTATCGCGACGAGCAGCGCGAGCAATATCAGGCCTTGGCCGATAACCCGATTCACAGCGTCGCCGAATCCCCGGTTTCAACCTTCAGCGCCGACGTCGATACCGGCGCTTATGCCAACGTCCGCCGTTTGCTCAATCAAGGACGGCTGCCGCCGGAAGGTGCGGTGCGGCTCGAGGAAATGGTCAATTACTTCCCCTATGATTACGCATTGCCCAGTGATGGCTCGCCGTTTGGCGTGACCACTGAACTGGCCGCGTCACCGTGGAACCCGCACACGCGCTTGCTGCGCATCGGCATCAAGGCTTCCGATCGCGCGGTGGCGGAATTGCCTCCGGCCAATCTGGTGTTTCTGGTCGATGTGTCCGGCTCGATGGATCGTCGTGAAGGCTTGCCGATGGTGAAAAGCACGCTGAAATTGCTGGTCGATCAATTGCGCGATCAGGATCGCGTGTCGCTGGTGGTGTATGCCGGAGAATCGAGAGTGGTGCTCGAGCCGACTTCCGGACGGGAAAAGGCGAAAATTCGTACAGCTATTGAGCAATTGACCGCTGGCGGCTCGACCGCAGGCGCTTCAGGCATCGAACTGGCTTATTCATTGGCGCAACAGGCCTTCATCGGCGAAGGCATCAACCGCATCCTCTTGGCCACCGACGGTGATTTCAACGTCGGGGTCAGCGACTTCGACAGCCTCAAGCAAATGGCTGTGGATAAACGCAAAACCGGAATCTCGCTGACCACTCTGGGTTTTGGTGTGGATAACTACAATGAACATTTGATGGAGCAGTTGGCCGATGCGGGCGATGGCAACTATGCCTACATCGACAACCTGCGCGAGGCGCGCAAAGTGCTGGTCGATCAACTCGGTTCGACACTCGCCGTGGTCGCAAAAAACGTTAAGTTGCAGGTGGAGTTCAACCCGGCGCAGGTCAGCGAATATCGCCTGCTCGGCTACGAAAACCGCGCGTTGAAGCGTGAGGATTTCAGCAATGACAAGGTCGATGCCGGCGAAATCGGTGCAGGCCATACGGTGACCGCGCTGTACGAAATTGTTCCGGCAGGCGAGAAGGGTTGGCTGGAGCCGTTGCGATACGGCAAATCGACGCCAGCGGTTTCTGAGGCGAACGGGGAATTGGCGATGCTGCGTGTGCGATATCAACAGCCCGAAGGTGGGAAAAGTCTGCTGATCGAGCGGCCGATTGCCAATCAGGTGAAAAGCGCCAGCGAGGATCTGCGTTTTGCCGCTGCGGTCGCCGCGTTTTCCCAGCAACTCAAGGACGCTCGTTACACCGGCGATTTCAGCCTGAAAGACACCGAAACGCTGGCCCGTGGCGCTCGCGGCGACGATCGTTTCGGCTTGCGCAACGAGTTCGTGCAACTGGTGCAGCTGACGCAGAGTCTGCGCACTTCTACCGCATCGAATGCGCAGGCCACTGAACGACGGATTGAATAAGTGAATCGTCTGAAGGGTTTTATCAGCCAGCTGTTTGCTTCGGCAGACAGCCCGACCGCCAGCAGCGATGAATCGCTGCTGGGGCGTTATCGCGAGGGCGACGGCGCGGCGTTCGAGATCTTGTACGCCCGCCATCGTCAGGGTTTGTACAGGTTTCTGCTTGGGTTGAGCGGTAAACCGGAATTGGCCGATGAGGTGTTTCAGGAAACCTGGCTCAGCCTGATCCGCAGCGCCAGTCAGCCACAAGGTCGCGCGACATTTCGTACGTGGCTGTTCCAGATTGCACGCAACCGCCTGATCGATCACTGGCGCAAACATGGAGCGCAACAACCGCTGCACGACAGTTATGAGCAACAAACTCACGCGGTCAGCGATGAAGCGAGCGATCCCGAGCAACTGCTGAGCCTCAGCCGCGACAGCCAGCGCCTCGAAAGCGCCCTGCAAACCTTGCCCGCCGACCAGCGCGAAGTGTTCTTGCTGCGCGCCCACGGCGACCTCGACCTGGCCCAAATCGCCAGCCTCACCGAAACACCGCTGGAAACCGTCAAAAGCCGCTTGCGCTACGCCCAGCAAAAACTGCGTCGGCTGCTGGCCGAGGAGGTACTCACATGACTGACGCCCGCCAGACACCCGAAGATCCGCTGATCAAACACGTGCGCGAACAGCACAACGCTGAACCGCCCGCGCATCTCGACGCATTCATCCTCAATACCGCGCGCCGCGAAACGCCTGCGGTGCAACCGGGCCTGTGGCAACGCTGGTTGCGGGCCTGCCGCAAACCGCGCTGGCAAGTCGCATTCGCCAGCCTCGTTGGCGTCGCGTTGATGTTGTCGCTGGTGCAGCGCACGCCCGAACCGCTGCGCCAATACGACTACGCCCCGAGGCCGAAACTTGCAGTGCCGATGGCCGAAGAGGATTCCGCGCAACTGCACCGATTGTCCGCCCCGGCAGCGCCCCGAGCCGCGCCCGCGCCGATGATGGAAATGGCCGCGCCAATGCAAAGCCAGGCGATCAGCGCCGATGAAGCCAAGGTCAGCAAGCGCGCCGCCGCCCCACCCAATGGTCTCGACGAACAACTGCGCGAAGTCCTGCGCCTGCGCGAATCCGGCCAATCGCAAGCCGCCGACAGCCTGTTCAATAACCTGCACAAACGCTACCCGAACGTCGATCTCGACGCCCGACTCGAACAGTTGCAAGAAAAATGACCCTGTAAACCTCAGCCATTTGGCAATGCCCCGCAAAAACGCGCACTATCGGGGCATTGCCAATACGCCGGAGGACAACGTGGCATCGAAAATTGACCGCATTGCCCAACTGCTCAACTGCCCACAAAAGGGCGAAGAGATGCGGCGCGCTATTACCGAGGCACGTAAGGAATTTCTGCTGAACCAGCCGGAAGAAGACGTCGTTGATGAGGACGAGGTTTTTGAGGAGGTTGAGGGGGAAGAGGATGACGATGAATATGATGAATTTGATTGGACGACGGAGTAAAAAAACCCTCTAGGGCTTTGTATATAAGCTAACTCGTCAGGCTAACTCGGTCTCATCAACCCTTATGTTCGACACTAACACGACCCTTGTCGGTTAATGCGCTGCGGCGTTGAGACTGCTCAGGGTTTTTTTTGTTTGTTTTTTCTCACCAGTCCCGGTTTTTCCCCCGTCCCCAACCCCACCCCCTTTAGATGGCAACTTGCCATATTTTTAAGGTAGATTAGCCAAAGAAGTGACGCCAACAAGGCCACTATCCCCCAACAGCACAAGGATGTAGCCATGCCTGCCCGCAATGATGATTCCCACGGGCCTGCGATGTCGCACCCGCTGCCCAAGCATCCAGGCGAATAAGTCTGACGGCCACGCCTCGAAACAGCATGGCCGTGGATAAGGAGAATCCATGCCTCACCCTTTTCAGTTTCAAACCTCCCCACTGGCCGGATCGGATAACACTGAAGCCAACGTTTTCGTCCATGGTTACAGTGCCGGGCATAGTGATGAGGACAAGCAGTTCCTGCTCGACAAGATCCCCGATCATCTAAAGCACTACACCAATATCTTTGCGTTCTGGCCTTCGAATCATCTTCTGCGTTTCGACAAGTCTTCGCTTTGGGCAATTGGCGGGGCAGGTCTGAATTTAGCCAAAACCCTATCCAGTTCGCCCCTAGATTCTTTCGGTCTTGCGGGGGCATTCGCCAAGGATCGGCTGGGCAACTTCACTCAGGCCCGCACTCGGGCGGAGCAAATGGGAGCGGTGCTGATTGACCAGTTGCAGGATTACCTGCTTAGCAATCATCCAAATATCAAGACCATCAACCTGATCGGACACTCGCTCGGTGGGCGACTGGTTATCAGCAGCCTGAAGAGCTTTTCATATCGAAAACAGTTAGCTGTCAACGATGTGCTGCTGATGGCCGCTGCCGTTGAGGTTACCGCCATGGAAGCGCGGCGGCTGCGTGAACGGTTCAAGGGCAGACTTATTAATGCCTATTCCAAGGCAGACAGAACCCTGCTGTTGAATTGGGGTGAAACCTGCCTGGGACGTAACGAGGTCGAGCACTTCGAGAGCATCGAGATGAACGATTTCGGACACACCGACTACTGGGAACGACTGCCGGAAGTATTGGCGCAGACTCGTTTCAAAGCCCACGCTCCAGGCTTGTCTGAGCGCGCTCAAACAGCTTCAGAAGAACTCTTGCCAACGTTGGCGCCCGAACAACCCGCCGAAGAACACGATATGAAACTCGAACTGAATAGCCCTCGTGATGTTTACCAGCAAATCAACGACGAGCTGGCGCTCATTATCGGTGAACTGAGACATTCTTCGGACGACGAAGCCTTGAACCTCGCCCGTGAGGAGGCGCTCCGGCGGCTGACCGAGCATCGGACGGCGCTGTTTGAGCGCCTCGCGGAACTCGAGAAGAATGCCGAGTGGAACACCTTCACCATTGCCTTCTATGGTGAAACGGGTGCAGGCAAGTCGACCCTTATCGAGACCTTGCGCATCCTGCTTCAGGAGCCCGGTAAGCGGGCGAGCCAAGAGGCGTTTCGTAAGCTGCGCGACCAGCACGGGCTGACTGAAGAAACCCTGCAGGGGCTGCAACAAAGCATTGAACAAGCTGAAGCTCGACTGCAAGAACTGACGCAGCAACTGAGTGCGACTTTATTGCAGTTCGAACAACCCTTCCGGGACGCTCAGAGCGCGCTGGATCAGGCCAATGTCCGATCCAGCGAGGTGAAGCAACGACTTGGCAGTGCGTTTGAGCAACACGAGCAGTCACATAAAGAATCCCTTGCCGCCGTCGCTCGCCTTCACACGCTTCTTGCAACACGCAAAAGCAACGTTTCGCTCTGGCAAGCGCTGTTGAATCTTTTCAGAACGATGCCGGAAGAGCTTCAGTTGAATGAGGCCACCGCTTCGTTGATCGCTACTACTGCGGCACGGGACAGTGCCGCCGCGACGCTGGACGTCGAACAGACGAAAGCTGAGCACGCACGCCTTGAGATGGAGCGACAGTTGGGCGAAATCGCAACCAGGCGCGACGACGCTTGTGCAGCGCTGTCCGCGCAACAGGCTGAGGCGACGCAGCAGCAACGAGCGCTCACACTGGAGCGACTCGAACATGAAACCCGCCTGGCGCAGTTGCTGGGGGAGTTGCAAGTTCATGCTGACGGTCAAATCATTGGTCATGGCTTGAGCGACTTCACCCGCGAGACTCGACGCTATGAATTCGAACTGGATGGTCAACCGTTCGCGCTGCTGGATGTACCCGGTATCGAGGGCAAGGAAGGCTTGGTACTCGACCAGATAGAACGTGCCGTGCAGACCGCTCACGCGGTGTTCTATGTCACTAACCAGGCCGCGCCGCCACAAACGGGTGACGGGAAACACCAGGGCACGCTGGAAAAGATCAAGCAGCACCTGGGCGCGCAGACTGAGGTGTGGACCATTTTCAACAAGAAGATCACTAATCCCAAGCACTCACTGACTGACCGACCGCTGGTCTCCGACGACGAAACCGCCAGTCTTGCCGGACTTGACCAGAAAATGAGCGAGCAGCTCGGCAAGCATTATCAAAATGTGTTTCCACTGAGCGCGCTTCCTGCCTTTCTCGCCTCGACCGACCATTTTTCGCCAGGATCGCAGAATGCCAAGCGCCGCGGCAAAGTGCTCGAGGATTTCGGTGCCGACGAATTGCTGGAAAAATCCCGTCTGCGTCTCTTCTTGGATCTGCTGGGCCGCCAACTGATTCACAACGGCAAAGCCAAGATCATTCGGGCCAACTTTAACAAGGCCAATGACGCGCTCAACCACACCACCCAGACGCTCTCAGGCGTTCAGCAGACTCTAAAAGCGCTGTCGGAAAAGCTTTCCCAAGAAGAGCAAAGCGCCAAGAGCCAGTTGACCAGCAGCTTTGGGGCGCTGAAAAAGCGTTTGGAATCGTGCGGCGAAACCTTGATCGACAACTTCGCCAGCAAGGTGCGTAACGACGTTTACGCGCGGATTGACAAAGACATCAGCAACGACGCTTTCAAAAGCGCCCTGACCGAGCAGCTTGAAACTCAGCAGCGCCAGCTCAGCAAGCAGCTGCCCGTGGCAGTGCACGTAGAGGTGGATAAATTCCAGAAGGCTGCCGTGGATATTCTCTCCCGTTTTGAAAAACACGCCCAAGAGTTGACCTCAAGTTACGGAAAGCTTGGCAGCATGCGATTCAACCAGCCTTTCAACCTCAACATAAAAATCGACAACGGCATCAACGTTGCGGGGCTGCTGGCCAGCCTTGTGGGTATCGCCGCGGCACCGTTCACCGGCGGAGCCAGCTTGTGGCTAGTTGGAGCCTCAGTACTGACCGCGCTGGTCTCGATCGGCAAGGCAATCTGGAGTGCGCTCAGCACGGACTACAAGATGTCCCAACAACGCCGGGCCCTTGATACGAATCTGCGCAGCGCCACCGAGCAATTACGCGGCATGCTGCGCGAAAGTCTGGACAGCGCCATGAGCGAAATGCAGAAGACTATCGACCAACTCGACCTGGCACTTGAGGCGCCTGCCAAACAGGCGGCCAATCAAGTGAGCACGCTGTCGCGCTCGACCATTCGCCTGAAAACCCTCTCCCGCCAAATCGAACTTGCAGGAAATTTGTAATGGAAAACACTCTTAAAACGTTCAAGGCTCAACAGACCAATGCGCTGACGCTGCTGGACAGGTTGCAGAATTTCCTCGGTCAGGGCGCGGAGGCCGGCGTACCGATTGACCCGGCGTTGAGCAGCAAGCTGCAGAATGTCATCAGCAGCGTGTCTGGTGAAAAACTCAAGGTCGCCCTGATTGGCGGCTTCTCTGAAGGCAAGACTTCGATTGCCGCGGCCTGGATGGAAAGGCTGGACAGATCCAGCATGAAGATCAGCCATCAGGAATCCTCCAATGAAGTAAAAATCTACGAAGTCGATGAAGACTTCGTGCTGATCGATACCCCCGGGCTATTTGGCTTCAAGGAACAGGAAAATGCCGAAACTCACGCCATCGAGAAGTACAAGGACATCACCAAAAAGTACGTGAGCGAATCTCACCTGGTGCTCTATGTGATGAACTCGACCAACCCCGTCAAGGAAAGCCACAAGGATGACCTGACGTGGTTGTTCCGCACCTTGGATCTGCTGCCACGCACTGTGTTCGTCCTCAGCCGCTTCGACGAAGTGGCTGACGTAGAAGATGATCAGGACTACTTGGCCAACCTGCAGGTCAAACGCGAAAACGTGACACGCCGGCTTCGTGAACACATAGCGCTGACAGACCAGGAAGCAGTCGAAATATCCATTGTCGCTGTCGCCGCCAACCCCTTCGACATGGGTGTAGAGCACTGGCTGGGCAACCTGGAGCAGTTCAAGGCGTTGTCTCACATCGACACACTTCAGACGGCCACCACAGGAAAGATCCAGCAGAACGGAGGCAGCGCCGCGCTAGTCAACGATATGCGCACGAGCGTCATCCGTGACGTGCTGAGCAACCAACTGCCCGTTGCCATCGAGAACGATCAGAAGGTTTCGCTGGAGGTCGGCAGGCTCGATGAACTCAATGCTCGCCTGGGCAAGCAACTGGCAACGACCGGGCAGCAAATCGAAGAAGCGCGGATCAGTCTTCGCGATTTCGCCACTCGTTACTTCTCCGACCTGATCCTTCAGGTTAAAGGATGCAGTCTGGAAACCTTCGCGGACTTCTTTGAGCGCGAGGTGGGCGCTGAAGGCATCATCGTGTCCACCCGTCTGCAAAATGAATTCAGCCGCCAGACCCAGTCGATCACCCTTGAGGTCGAGAAAATGCAGGTGGGTTTCGACAGCGAGGTCAACCACTTCAACACGACCGTCAAGGCTTTGGGCAAACAGGGCATTAACCATGTGCTCAAGGGCAACTTCATCAATAACACCACGGTGTTGGCTGCACGGGATGGCCTTACCACCATCGCCAAGACGGTAGGCATGGATATCGGCAAGTACCTGAAATTCAAGCCGTGGGGGGCGGTGAAGTTCGCCAAAGGTGCCAACAGCGCGTTGGCCATACTCGGCGTGGCCCTCGAGGCCTGGGACAGCTGGGAGCAATACAAGCGCGAAGAAGCCTTCAAGAAAGCCGTCGTTACGATGGTCGGTAACTTCGAACAGCAGCGTCAGGACTTTCTGGCCTTGGTGAACTCGGAGCGTTTTAAAGAAGAGTTCTTCCCTGATTACCTGCTGCTCAACACACGTCGACAAGAACTGCAAAGCAACGTGGATGAAAGCCGTTTACGTCAGCAGCGCTTTCAGGCATGGCGCGTTGAAGCTGAAGCCATTGATGCCGAGTTCAAAAGACTGAACTGACCTGTTCAGACGCCAGTGCTCCCCCGCATAGGCAGGTTATTGCTCTTGCGGGCTCGGTTCAGGTATAGAGTTGGCACAACCTTCAGACAGCTAGAAAATAGCCGATGAGGGCTGTGCTCATCACTTTACTGGCGGCGGGTGTCGGGGATGTTTTGGGGAGAGAACCGATCCAGGAGCTGGATCGGTAAGGCCGTAGAAGGCCAGACATCAAAGAAATATGGTGCACCAGGCGGGATTCGAACCCACGACCCCTGCCTTCGGAGGGCAGTACTCTATCCAGCTGAGCTACTGGTGCAGCGGGCGACATCATACCTAGGTCGGATCGGGGCGTCCATGCTGGGGTTTGTCAGTGCGCGTGTCGGTTGAAATCGCTGTATTCCTTAAAGCTGTAACGTCCTGCAAAACCCTCGCTTGGCGCTTTCGCGGGGTTGATCTATGGTTTTGCTGCGGCACCGGGTTTGGCTCGTTGATCTGAAAAATCCGGCAAAAGCGGCGTTTTTGTTCTTTTTTTCGAACGACCTATTGTCCTTTAACCCCTTTGATCCTACGATCCGTTTGAGATTTCAAACGCTCGTTGAGCGGGTGTTGAAGCGCCGGTGGTTCGAATCGTCCACGATTGATGCGCCACACCCGGTCACTGATTTCCCTGACGGCAGCCTTGCGAGGCGCCTTTCTACAATCATAATTTGCTCCGCGCAGGCCGCGGTGCTGTTAAGGAAAGCCGACATGCAGCTTAAAGACACCCAGTTGTTCCGCCAGCAAGCCTTCATTGATGGCGCTTGGGTCGATGCGGACAACGGTCAGACGATCAAGGTTAACAACCCGGCCACCGGCGAAATCCTTGGTACCGTGCCAAAAATGGGCGCCGCCGAAACCCGCCGTGCCATCGAAGCCGCTGACAAAGCGCTGCCGGCCTGGCGTGCACTGACCGCCAAAGAGCGTGCCGGCAAGCTGCGTCGCTGGTTCGAACTGATGATCGAGCACCAGGACGACCTCGCGCGCCTGATGACCCTCGAGCAGGGCAAGCCGCTGGCCGAAGCCAAAGGCGAAATCGTTTACGCCGCTTCGTTCATCGAGTGGTTCGCCGAAGAAGCCAAGCGCATCTACGGTGACGTGATTCCGGGCCATCAGCCTGACAAGCGTCTGATCGTCATCAAGCAGCCAATCGGCGTGACCGCCGCGATCACCCCGTGGAACTTCCCGGCCGCGATGATCACCCGTAAAGCCGGCCCGGCACTGGCTGCCGGTTGCACCATGGTGCTCAAGCCTGCTTCGCAAACACCGTTTTCCGCTTTCGCTCTGGCCGAACTGGCTCAGCGTGCCGGCATTCCTGCGGGCGTGTTCAGCGTGGTGTCCGGCAGCGCCGGCGACATCGGCAGCGAGCTGACCAGCAACCCGATCGTGCGCAAATTGTCCTTCACCGGTTCGACCGAAATCGGTCGTCAGCTGATGGCTGAATGCGCCAAGGACATCAAGAAAGTCGCGCTGGAACTGGGCGGTAACGCGCCGTTCATCGTGTTCGACGACGCGGATCTGGATAAGGCCGTCGAAGGCGCGATCATTTCCAAATACCGCAACAACGGCCAGACCTGCGTCTTCGCCCACCGTCTGTACATTCAGGAGTCGGCCTACGACGCGTTCGCCGAGAAGCTGAAAGTGGCTGTGGCCAAACTGAAGATCGGCAACGGTCTGGAAGACGGCACCACCACTGGCCCGCTGATCGACGAAAAAGCCGTGGCCAAGGTCAAAGAACACATTGCTGACGCCGTGGCCAAAGGCGCGACCGTGCTGGCCGGTGGCAAGGCGATGGAAGGCAACTTCTTCGAACCGACCATCCTGACCAACGTGCCGAAAAATGCTGCTGTGGCCAAGGAAGAAACCTTTGGTCCGCTGGCGCCGCTGTTCCGCTTCAAAGACGAAGCCGAAGTGATCGCGATGTCCAACGACACCGAGTTCGGTCTGGCTTCGTACTTCTATGCTCGCGATCTGGGTCGTGTGTTCCGTGTCGCGGAAGCGCTGGAATACGGCATGGTTGGCGTCAACACCGGGCTGATCTCCAACGAAGTCGCGCCGTTCGGCGGCATCAAGGCCTCGGGCCTGGGCCGTGAAGGCTCCAAGTACGGCATCGAAGATTACCTGGAAATCAAATACCTCTGCCTGGGCATCTAAGCCCGGTCAAAGATCGCTGCAAACGCAAAGGGCACGAGAGCGCTGTCCCTTTGCGTCGTTTCAAACCGGAATTTTCTCTGCGGCCGGGAACGCCGTGGCAGTCGATCATCGCATGCTGCCACCGTCGCTTCCTCCCGCTTAATCCTTGA
>Ga0160445_100301_pt1 | contig 30796 bp, 32 predicted proteins | sample HID1972M_E1MG_FD_108215 | JGI IMG/M metagenome (GOLD analysis project Ga0160445, IMG submission 108215) | Enriched pill bug-associated microbial communities from UW Madison campus, WI, USA - HID1972M_E1 MG | ecosystem: Host-associated > Arthropoda: Insects > Digestive system > Unclassified ... | reverse complement strand
CAAAGATCTTTCACCAAAGATATAAAAGCATTTTCTATTTTCTTAATTTCATTTCCAGTGTTTTTTACGGATATTAGACGAAAAATAGTTAAAAAACACCTGTAAGAATTTTCATTAAAATATCTGCATCAAAGTGAATAAATCAGGGCCAATAGGAATATTCGATTCAGGATACGGCGGACTAACCGTATTCAAAGAAATTATAAAAGAATTACCACAGTATAATTATATTTACTTAGGTGACAATGCACGTATTCCATACGGAACGCGATCATTTGAGACAGTATACCAATATACCTGGCAGTGCGTCCAGGCATTGTTTGAACTAGGTTGTCCACTTGTTGTTTTAGCATGCAATACAGCCTCTGCTAAGGCTTTAAAAAGCATTCAAACCAATGATCTCCCTCAACTATCCGACACCCGGAAAGTATTAGGTGTAATCCGTCCCACTACAGAGAGAATAGGAGAATTCACAAAAAGCAGGCATGTAGGAATACTAGCAACACCAGGAACCGTTAAGTCAAACTCTTATGCGATTGAAATCAAACGATTCTTTCCAGACATACAGGTATTTCAGGAAGCTTGTCCTATATGGGTTTCTTTAGTCGAAAGCAATGAGATTAACAGTTCTGGTGCTGCTTATTTTGTCAAAAAACACATCGATCAACTTCTGGCTAGATCCCCTCAAATTGACACCATTTTATTAGCTTGTACTCATTATCCACTGCTTTATCCGCTTATCAGGAAGTTTACTCCTCCATCTATTCAGATATTGCAACAAGGGGAAATTGTATCAAAAAGTTTAAGGAAATACCTAGAGCATCATAAGGAAATAGACCAAAAACTAAAAAAGGAATCAGAGATATTATTCTATACTACTGAAAACCCAGAAGCTTTTAATGAAAAGGGTGGATTGTTTTTTGGACAGGAGGTTAATTCATTTCATATATCTTTATAAGGAACTATCCATTAATACATAGAGATAGCACTGCAATAATATTTAGATATTAAACAAAGATGGCACAAAAAAAGTGTACCTGAATAGGCACACTTTAATTATGGATTAATCTATAGTTTTAATTTATAGCTTTCTTACATTTACAGCCTGAAGACCTTTACGTCCGTCAGTTACTTCAAATTCTACTGAATCTCCATCCCTTAGAACGTCGATTCCACCAATTACATCTTTAAAATGTACAAAGATATCTTGACCATCTTCTTGAACAATAAATCCAAATCCTTTTTGGGCGTTAAACCATTTTACTTTTCCGGTTTTCATTAATATAAATTTTATAATTGTTATAATTCGCAAAACCAAAACTGATATATGGTACAACAGTTAAAGATTGCTGGTTAATTGATTATATCAAAGATATAAAAATGGAAGAATAAAACGAATAAATCCCTTTTTATAATTTGCTATTTGCATCAATACAATTCAACTCATTAAAGGCTTGTGTTAAGCGTTTTACGAAAGTTTCTTCGCCTTTTCTCAACCAAACTCTTGGATCATAGAATTTTTTATTTGGCGTATCCGGATTTTTAGAATCCCCAATTTGTGATTGAAGTGAATCCTCATTTGTTTGGTAATATAATCTTATTCCATCCCAGAATGCCCATTGCATATCGGTATCGATATTCATTTTTACAGCACCATATGATAATGCTTCTTTTATTTCTTCTGGAGAAGATCCTGATCCACCATGAAATACAAAGTTCACTGGTTTATCTTCTTTAATATTATATTTTTCCTTGATATACTTTTGTGAGTTATTTAAAATCACAGGTTGAAGTTTCACATTCCCAGGCTTATAAACCCCGTGAACATTTCCGAAAGCTGCAGCAACTGTAAACTTGTCGCTAACTTCTTTCAACTTCTCATAAGCATATGCAACTTCTTGTGGCTGTGTATATAATTTTGAACTATCAACATCAGAGTTATCTACTCCATCCTCTTCACCACCGGTAACGCCAAGTTCAATCTCAATTGTCATACCCATTGGCTTCATGCGTTTTAAATATTTGGCTGAGGTCTCGATGTTTTCTTCAAGTGTTTCTTCTGAAAGATCAAGCATATGCGATGAAAATAATGGCTTGCCATGTTGTTGAAAGAACTTCTCACCATGATCTAATAAACCATCAATCCAAGGAAGGAGTTTTTTAGCAGCATGATCCGTATGTAAGATTACCGCTACCCCATAATGCTCTGCTAATAAATGCACATGTTGAGCTGCAGAAACTGCACCAAGCACACATGCTTGTAATTTACTGTTATCCAGAGTTTTGCCTGCATAAAACTGCGCACCACCATTAGATAATTGAATAATAACAGGAGAATTAACTGCTTTAGCAGTTTCCATAACTGCATTGATAGAATTAGTTCCGATAACATTTACGGCTGGTAAAGCAAACTGATGCTTTTTCGCTATTTCAAATAACTCTTGCACTGCATCACCGTGCAATACTCCTTTATAATTTTTTAAGCTCATTAAAATAAGAATTTATAAGAATTTAATTAAATTCCCCGAATTTAGCAAAAAAACTTCGAATGCAAATGATAAAACCATAACAATGGTAGCCTCAGGTTGAAGTAAAAATATTATGGAAGTCTATGTCTATTTTTTTTTGTTAATTTGCATAAAATTCAAAGATTAAGAATGGCTTGGTTTAAACGTAGTAAAATTGGTATTAATACTGCAACAGAAAATAAAAAGGAAGCACCTGATGGTTTATGGAAGAAATGCCCATCTTGTAAGAAGCCTCTTTTAAACTCAGAGCAAATTGAGAATCAATACGTTTGTCAATATTGCAACTATCACCTACGAATAGGTTCTGCTGAATACTTTTCAATATTATTTGACAACGGCTCTTTTACAGAGTTATTTCCAAATCTAACATCGGGAGATCCTCTCAATTTTGAAGACACAAAAAAATACACTGACCGTTTAAAGGAAAGCTATCTTAAAACAGGTCTTAAAGATGCTATCCGTTGCGGATATGGAAAAATACAAGGTGAAGATATTGTAATTGCTTGTATGGATTTCGCATTTATCGGTGGTTCAATGGGTTCAGTTGTAGGAGAAAAGATTGCTCGCTCTATTGATCATTGCATTGAACATAAGATGCCATTTCTTTTGATTTCAAAATCAGGAGGTGCACGTATGATGGAAGCGGCATTCTCTCTTATGCAAATGGCTAAAACTTCTGCTAAACTGGCTCTTCTCAGCAAAGCAAAAATTCCTTACATATCTTATCTTACCGATCCTACAACTGGTGGTGTAACCGCCTCCTATGCTATGCTAGGCGATATTAACATTTCCGAACCAGGAGCCCTGATTGGATTCGCCGGTCCGCGCGTAATTAAAGAAACTATTAAAAAAGATTTACCAAAAGGTTTCCAAACTGCAGAATTTGTTCTGGAACATGGGTTTCTGGACTTCATTGAAGATCGCAGAAATATGAAAAAGAAAATTGCATCCTTTATACGAGTAGTACAATAGGATGCAATTATTATAAACTGCTAATAAATACTAAAAACAGTTAATATTAATCACCTGCTCTTGGAGTTGTTCCTGTTAAAGGTTCTCCATGCTTTCTTCCATGCTTTTCATCTTCGATTTTTTTACGGGTGCTTGATATTACATTATCTTGCGAATTTCCATTCGCTGAATTAATATCCTCTAAGCCTTCTTCTATCCGCGTATCAGGTGTAGAAACCGGTCCCTTTTTTTTATTTTCATTTTGTATTGACATAATATCCTCCTTGTTAAATTAACTATTTAATAAACTAAACAAACACAAAGGGGTTATGTTTACATTATCTTAAAACTTCATGAAGAAAAATATCCTTAATTTTAGATACCACGATATCGACTTCTTCTTTTGTATTATATTTACTGAAAGAAAAGCGAACCGAAGGACGGTTAGAATGTGCTCCAATAGCTGTTAAAACATGTGAGCCGATATTAGTTCCTGAACTGCAAGCACTCCCTCCTGAGGCTGAGATACCCGCAATATCTAAATTAAACAAGAGCATATCAGCCATATCCATTTCAGGAAAACAAACATTTAACACCGTATATAAGCTTTTATCAGAGTCAATTTCTCCATTAAATGCACAATCGGGAATATGCTCATTTATTTGTTGAATCATGTAGGTCTTCAAATCTTGAATATAGCGTTGATGATCCTCCATTTCATTATAAGCTAACTCTAAAGCTTTAGCCAAACCTACAATGCCGTAAACATTCTCAGTTCCTCCGCGCATGTTGCGTTCTTGGGCACCACCAAATAATAAAGGTTTTATTTTTATATTGTGATTGACATAAATAAAGCCCACTCCTTTAGGACCGTGTAATTTATGAGCAGCGCAAGTCACAAAATCGACAGGCAACTTCGATAAATCATGTCTATAATGTCCCATAGTTTGCACAGTATCGCAATGGAACAATGCATTATATTTTTGACAGATCTCGGAAACCCGTTCAATGTCTAATAGAGTACCGATTTCATTATTAGCATGCATTAATGAAACAAGAGTTCTCGGAGAGTTTTGAAGAAGCTCTTCAAGCTGCTCCAAATTGATATTCCCTGTTGAGTCAACTTCTAGAAGACTTACTTTAAGTCCATTGGATCTTTCCAACTCCTCTAATGTGTGCAATACAGCATGGTGTTCTACTGGAGAACTAATAGCATGATTGATACCATAACTTTCCAATCCCATGCGAAGAGCCATGTTATCTGCCTCTGTTCCCCCGGAAGTAAAAAATATCTCTGAGGGAGACACATTAAGCAAATGAGCTACAGTTTTTCTAGCCTTTTCAATCAGAGTCCTTACTTCTCGTCCGTGTGCATGAATAGATGAAGGATTTCCATAATAATCTCGCATCACCCGAGCCATTTCTTCAAAGACCTCCGGATCAATGGCAGTTGTAGCTGCATTATCAAAATATATACGCATGTTACAAATTTACAAATTACTCTCTACCAATGACAACACATCATTAATAACTTTCTCTGCTATGACATTTGCTTGTACGGCTGTTGCTGCTTCTGAATAGACACGAATGATAGGTTCTGTATTCGATTTGCGAAGATGTACCCATTCATTCTCAAAATCAATCTTTAAACCATCAATAGTGCTATGGTTTTCCTCCTTATATATATCTCGAACGCTATCCAATATCTTATCAATATCCATCCCCTCTGTAAGGGATATTTTATTTTTAGACATATGATATACTGGATAAGTTGCTTTCAATTCTGAAATAGTAATCTTTCTTTTTGCTAAATGTGTTAAAAAAAGTGCGATTCCGGCCAATGCATCTCTTCCATAATGTGTTTCAGGATAGATTATCCCTCCATTGCCTTCTCCACCAATTATAGCCTGCACCTCTTTCATTTTATTCACGACGTTCACTTCACCTACTGCTGCTGCATAATATTCTCCTCCATGTTTTAAAGTTACATCACGCAAAGCTCGCGTAGAGGAGAGATTCGAAACCGTATTTCCTGGAGTATTCTCTAATATAAAGTCAGCGACAGCAACTAAGGTATATTCCTCGCCAAACATTTCACCATTTTCCATAACGAAGCATAAACGATCTACATCTGGATCAACCGCAATACCCAGATCTGCACCTTTCTCAATAACAAGATTGGATAGATCAGTCAAATTCTCCGCCAAAGGCTCTGGGTTATGAGGAAAATACCCTGAAGGATCACAATATATCTTATAAACCGTTTCTACCCCTAAAGCATTTAAAAGAGCAGGAACAAAAATCCCGCCGGTGGAATTAACAGCGTCTACTGCAATTTTAAAGTTGGCTTCTTTTATGGCAGCCACATCAACCAGCTTAAGCGCAAGTATCGCATCAATATGCTTTTGCAAATAACTATCATTTATTTCAACTTTTCCTAAACCATATACATCAGAAAAATCAAAATCAAGTTCTTCTGCAATTTCCAGAACCTTTTTACCCTGCTCGTCATTAATAAACTCACCCTTTTCATTCAACAATTTCAAAGCATTCCATTGAGCTGGATTATGACTTGCTGTAAGAATTATCCCTCCACCTGCACATTCCAACGGAACTGCAATCTCTACTGTAGGAGTTGTTGACAAACCTAAATCTACCACATCTATTCCTATACTTTGCAGAGTACCAACAACTAAATTTCTTACCATTTCACCTGAAATCCTAGCATCACGCCCCACAACAATTTTATTGATACCAGTGTTCTTTTGAATCAGTTTACCAAAACCAGCTGTAAATCTTACAATATCTAAAGGACTCAATCCTTCATTGGAACGACCACCAATTGTACCTCTAATTCCAGAAATAGATTTTATTAAAGTCATAGTTCATTTTATTATTTGGGAGTAAAAGTAAGCATATCTTCAACTTGTAGCAATAACTATACAGCGAAATCCGATAAGCAATATCAATCCTATAAATTTATTATATTTGCAGTTAAATTGGTCCAAGCATAAATGGGAAAAAAATGGTTTGAAAGTTGGTTTAACACCCCCTATTATCATATTTTATACAAAAATCGCGATAATGCTGAAGCTGCTCTTTTCATTGACAATCTCTTTGAACACTTTCATCCAGATAAACATGCCACCTTATTAGATATAGCTTGTGGCAGGGGTAGACATGCTAAGTATATGAGTGATAAGGGATACAATACTACAGGCATAGATCTTTCTGAATCCAGTATAGCATATGCAAAGAAATATGAAAACGAAAATCTACGCTTTCATGTTCAGGATATGCGGCAAACATACTGTAATTGTTGTTTTGATTATGCGTTTAATCTTTTTACAAGTTTTGGTTATTTTGAAACAGAGAAAGAACATCTCGATGCTTTAAAGGTTTTTAACGATGCCCTGAAACCGGATGGAATATTAGTACTTGATTACTTTAATGCAACCAAAGCTATTCAAGACCTTGTACCTTTTGAGGTTCAGAATAAAAATAACATAACATTCAATATATCAAAACATTTAGAAGGCAAAAAAATTCATAAGACCATTGAGTTTGAAGATAGCAACAAATCTCATCAATATGTAGAAGAAGTATTTGCTTTTACTTTGAAAGATTTTCATTCAATGCTAGAACTGAGTAACTTTACAATAATTGAGAAATTCGGAAATTATCATTTTCAAGACTTTGACAAAAATGAATCACCAAGATTAATCCTAATTTGTAAAAAGAATCATGCTTGAATACCTAACCGAAATTGATAAAATAGTTTTTTTGTCAATTAACCAAGGGTTATCAAATCCATTTTTTGATTTCCTAATGCCTATCCTAAGAAATCCTTACACATGGGCACCGCTATATCTGTTTATTTTGATCTTTGCAATTAAGAATTACAAAAAAAGAGGAATCATTATGATTCTGTTCTTTCTCCTATCCTTCGGCTTAGGCGATATGATCTCAGCATCCGCGATTAAACCACAAGCAATGCGTGTGCGCCCTTGCAATGACGTTCCATTTAAAGAACAGGTTAAAGTACGTGTACGTTGTGGTAGCGGCTACAGCATGCCTTCTTCTCATGCGACTAACCATTTTGCAATGGGTGTTTTCTTATTAATGGTTTTTAGAAAGAAATGGAAGCCTATTATTTGGTTAAGCATAGTATGGGCAGCATCTATAAGCTTTGCACAAATCTATGTTGGTGTACATTACCCAGGAGATATCTTAGTTGGTACAATACTCGGTATATTAATTGGCTTGTTTACATCTAGTGTTTTTTTATTTTTTCAACCCGATGAACTAAGGGAAACAGTATGATAATTAGTGTATTATTTTTTTCCGCTCTTCTAGGTGGCCTTTCAGTTTTTGTTGTAAAAAGAGATAACTCTAAAATGCTAAAATTAATCTTAGCTTTTAGCGGTGCCTATCTTTTTGCTATTACGGTCTTGCATTTAATCCCGGATGTTTATATCAATGCAGATGAATCAATTGGATTGTTTATCCTAGGAGGATTCCTTTTTCAACTTGTATTAGAACAGTTTTCGGAAGGTATTGAACATGGACACATTCATCATAATGACCACCATTTATCACAAGCTTTCCCAATTGGCATCATGTTCAGCCTCTGCTTACATGCCTTTTTAGAGGGAATGCCATTAGCCGGCGATCATAAGAACTATCTATTATTCGGTATTTCACTACATCATATCCCGGCAGCATTTGCACTAGGGTCTTTACTTTTAAATACACACATCTCTAAGCAAAAGATAATAATACTACTCGTAATATTTGCGATGATGTCTCCACTAGGATATCTGTTAAGTCTTGGTATTAAAGCCAACGAACTAGGAGATATCAATCAATATTTTGATCGAATAATGGCAATCGTTATTGGTATATTTTTACATATATCTACAACAATTCTTTTTGAATCATCCAATGCTGGTCATCATTATAACCGACAGAAAACAATAGCAGTCTTATTGGGAATTTCCGTTTCTTTATTAAACTACTTATTTCATTAATCACTTTTAATAAAAGTGATAAGTTATTATCCTAATTTTTTAACAGAGATTATTCCTTTGTAATGTTCCTCTAATTTATGACCATCCCCATGTATAGTCCAGATCTCTTGTGGCTCTACATATTGAATATAATCCAATATATCCTTCCAATCAACATGATCGGAAATATAAAGTGATAGATTATTATTCCTTTGTAAGTATTCCCAACCGGAGGCAAAAACCCTTGTCATATCTCCTCTTCCGAAAGAACTATTAAAAGTAAGAGGAGGAACAATATATATAAACTCCTGAGCCTTCTGTTTTTTCATGATCTTCTTGTCATAAGGTTTATAGAGAAGGCTGTTTAGTCCGAATTGCTCATAAATTTTATGAATAGGCATTATTGAATGATGCAATAAAACAAGTTTTTGAGGGCAATGAACATTGATAAGGTAATTTATGCGCTGAGCTTTACCTAATGCATAAGCTCCTAACAGAATATTATAAGGTATTTCGTTCAACTGCTTAATTTCATCTTCGAAATCAGGATGTTTTATGGTTGGATTTGCAAATGTACTCTCTGTAATCAACACATCGGCCTTAACATAATCAATCGGTTCACAAGTGGCATCTTCCTGCATTTTATAATCGCCTGTATAAAGATATCTCACTCCTTTATAGATCATTAAAATCTGTGCAGATCCAAGGATGTGTCCGGCAGAAAAGAATGTAACTTGAATATCTTTTATAAAGAATTCCTGATAAAAGTCTTGCGGCATAAACATAGTCGATGCTATATTACTATAACGACTTTCCATGATTGCCTGGGTTGCAGGAGTACAATAGACTAATTGATTTCCCGGGCAAGCATGATCAGCGTGAGCATGGGAGATCAGCGCACAACCTACAGAAACTTTCGGATCAACATAAAAATCACCGTAAAGGCAATATAAACCCGATGGTGTTAGAATTAAGAAATCACTTAATATTTTATTCACTTACAACGGATGTTAGTCTCGAATATTAATGAAATATTCATTCAGTTTTAATACCTGGGGTATAATAGCTGTTTTATCATCGTTTATAATTATGAAATCAGCTAACTCTTCTTTCTCTTCTTCTGGCATCTGCTTACTTATTCTAGATCTCACATTATCTTCATCAACGCCTTCTCTCTCCATAACACGTTTTATACGTAAGTTTTCGGGAGATGCTACCACTATAACAAAATCACAATCGCGATAAGATCCACTTTCGAACAATATAGCCGCTTCTTTAATAACATAGGCAGATCTTTGCAGCAACGACCAATCAATGAAAGCCTTTATAGTAGCCGGGTGCACTAAACTATTTAACTTCTTTAAAGCTTCCTCGTTATTAAAGACTTTATTTGCTAAATACTTTCTATTTAATTCGTTATTGGGAAAATAGGCTTCTTCGCCAAACTCTTTCTTTATTGAAGCAATCAAAGAGCTATTAGTGGCCATTATAGACTTAGCAGTCGTATCTGCATTGAAAATGGGTATACCAAGTGATTCGAAAACACGGCAAACAGTGGTTTTACCACTTCCGATTCCTCCTGTGATCCCAATTTTAAGCATATATTATCTCTTTATAATGAAATCTATGTTCTGATGATTTATTTTAACAATCTTACAGAAATCCGGGAACTTAGTTAAAATAACAGGCAGAGTACTCACCTTATTTTCTGTCCAGTTCTCTAAATTAACAATAGCTTCGAATGAATTTGGAGTAATATTTGAATAATTCTTTAAAGAAACCAAAACAGTTATCTTTATCTTAGAAGGGATAAGGCGTACGGAGGAATATCTTTCTGCATTTTCAACTTTTAAAGGCAACTCGAGAACCTTTTCTGTAACCTCTCCTATTGGAACATTAACCTCAACTGAAGTTGGATAAACATTAATATTGGCCTTGCCTTTCTGCTGTAAAAACAAACGGCCTGTCAAGTCCGATTCAAGATTTTTACGTTTAAAAGTATCCGTTTCCCATTCTTCTATTCGTACTAAATCTTCTAAAGGGCCGGTAATTGTAACATAAGCTGGATTAATACGAATACTATCAATAATATCATATTGTTTTTGAAAGCTTAGATCAGAAACAAGCTTTACTGGCACCTTTTTAACAGTCTGCTTAGAGAAATCGAAATAAAGGGTGTCCGGACTGATGGAAACAACCCTTTGTGTTCCCCCAAACTGTCTATTGATAAAGCCCATCTGGCTAGAAAAAACAATCCAGTCCCTCGTTCTTAAAGGACTCAAATCAATATCAATATCTTGGGATTGTAAACGAAGCCTAGAAAATAATACCTGCCAGCCAGAGCCTTCTACTTGAAGATCTACTGTATCCGACTGTAAAGGATGAAAGGCTTTATTATCTGGTGCATTCACATATCGAATGGCAGCGGGAACGCGATATAAGTATTTACTAGACATTGCAAATAAACCCCACGACAAAATTGAAATCACGATACATACTATGAATATGCGGGCTTTCTGCTTTTGTAATTTGGTTAAATTCAAAATTGCCATGTGCTAGAATAAAAAATTAAACGCTTAACAGATAGCTATCAAAACTACCCGTTAAGCGTTCCAAAAACCTTATCTCTACTGAGCGTTTGCTACTTTAGAAGCATCTAAAGATACTGAGCTTTTATCGAAGCGGATTTTAACTCCACTACCAACATCTAGCAAGATAGACGTCTCTCCTAGCTCCACGATACGACCGTGAATACCAGCAGTAGTTACTACTTTATCATTTACTTTTAATGCCTCAATATATTTCTTATGATCCTTTGATTTTTTCATTTGTGGACGAATCATAAAAAAGTAGAATACCACAATGATCAAAATCATAGGTAGAAAACCCATTAACCCACCGCCACCTGTAGCCTGTAATAAAATTGTTCCTGTTGTCATAATTATTTTCTTTTTGTGTTTACTTTACTTCACCTTTTAAATGAAAGATTGTTTGTGAAGGGTACGCATTAGATTCCATAGTGATAACTTTATGCTGCATTCCCGGTTGGTTACTCGTATCAAATACTACATCAATTGTAAAATTTTCACCTGGTTTAATTGGCTGTTTTGGATAGTACGGCGTTGTGCAACCACATGAAGCCCGAACAGAGTTAATTATCAATGGTGTTTTACCAGTATTTGTAAATGCATATTCGTGAGATACTTTCTCACCCTCTTTAACCTCACCAAAACTATAAGTATCTGTTTCCTGGTATACAATTGGTGCATTAGCTGTATCCACAACTGCACCTTCCGTCGAGAACTCTGTAGTAACTGCTTCTGCACTATCTGAACTTCCTTGACTTCCTTCTTGGGTATTACTACCACAGGAAACTACAAATAATGAAGTGGAAAGTAGTAGTAATAATAAATTTTTCATTCAAATATGTTTATTTACAAATATAAATTTTATTCGTTTAATCCGCGACCTTGTTTACGAATTCTACCTGAAGTTTTTAATTCTGATAATATCTTATCAAGAATTCCATTTATAAAAGTATTACTTTTCGGTGTGCTGAATATTTTAGAGATTTCAATATATTCATTAATGGTTACTTTAACCGGAATGGAAGAGAAGTTAATTAACTCACAAATCGCTAATCGCATAATTAAAGTATCCATTAAAGCAATTCTATCTGCTTCCCAATTCTTCGTTTTACCACTTATAAAACTCTGATATTCATCGGCATGACTGATTGTTAAAACAAACAAGTCCAAAATAAATTCTCTATCTTCATCCCAATTTGGCGTTAGCTCAGCTAAATGGTTATTCGATGAATCAATAGAACTAAAATTCTTGAAGGTTTTAGCAACTAATGCTTGAAGAACCTCCTTATCCAACTGCCAATTAATAAACTTCTCTTCAAATACTTGTTCAACAGCAGGTAACTGAAGGATTATTCGCTTAAAAACATATTTAATAATATCCTTTTCAGCAGCTATTGAGTGATCTTCCTGATTTAAATAGGCTTTATATTCTTCTGAATTCTTTAAATTCTGAAATATCTCACGAGCAATCTCTGGATCAAATGCCCAAGATACCCGGTATTTTTTTGTTTGATCTATAAACTTGCCATTTTTCCGCAAAGCTTCGATAAAAGTATTATCTTGAAAACGCAAATTGCTGTTTAAATCATTTTCAGTGGGTAAATGCTTCCTGGCTCTGCCTTCTGCATCAATCACTGTATAATCTGCAACTTCAATTAGAAGATTTAACAACCATATATACATTTCATATACCTGATCAACACTATTTAATAGTGATTTCTCGAATTTAGAAACTTCTTTTTCTTCTGATTGATTATAGGCATATAAAGTTTGTAGAACTTTTATGCGGAGATGTCTGCGGTTTAACATACTTATAAAGAACGATTTTTTAATGGAAATATAACCTAGTTGGATTTGAAATTATTGATAATTTTAATAGAATTTATTCGGTCTTCAGCAATCTTATTAGCTGCTAAATGGGTAGAAATATTCTCAGCTCTTGACCGCTGAATAACAGAACGAGTAGCTTCGTAAATATTCTCAGCTAACTCAAGAGTTCTTGATGAAGAATAACCTGCTAATTCGGAATAGCAGCTAATTAAGCCTCCGGCATTAATCAAATAATCAGGTGCAAATAAAATTCCTCTTTCTAAGAGCATCTTACCATGTTTGGCTTCATCTTCTAATTGATTATTAGCCGAACCTGCAATAATCTTACAATTTAATCTTGGAATCGTATTATCATTTAATGTCCCGCCTAATGCACATGGAGCGTAGACATCTATATCTAAATCATAGATTCTATTATTCTGAACGACTTCTGCTCCGTATTTATTTGCAACTTTAATCATTCGATCCTCTACGATATCACTTATATATACTTTAACATTCTCACTTCTTAATAAAGCAACCAAGCCCTCACCAACCTGCCCGGTTCCCTGCACCAATACAGTTCTTCCCGCTAAGCTATCATTGCCAAAAAGTTCCTTTATTCCAGCCTTAATACCATAATAAACACTTTTTGCAGTGAATGGTGATGAATCACCGCTACCACCTACAGAATTTGGCAAACCAGCAACATAAGGGGTCTCCATCTTTATAATCTCCATATCCTGAGGATTGGTACCAATATCTAAAGAAGTGATGTAGCTTCCATTAAGCTCATTCACAAACTGACCAAACCGACGCAACAGGACTTCTGTTTTTTGAGTTCGGCTATCTCCAATAATGATAGCATTGCCGCCTCCCAAATTAACACCTGTAATCGCTGACTTATAAGTCATTGCTTTCGATAACCGTAAAGAATCTCTGATTGCCTCCTCTTCGCTTCGATACTCAAGCATACGCGTACCGCCGATCGCAGGACCTAAAGTAGTATTATGAATAGTAATGATTGCCTTTAAACCGACTTCCTCATCATTGCAAAAAACAATTTGCTGATGACTAAAATGCCCAAGTAAATCAAATATGCTATTGTTCATTAAATTCTCAGTGTCCATTCTTATTAACAGTCGGCAATATTGCCAAAAGTAATAATTTTTTAGATTAATTTATGGATTCATTCAATTAATCGGGCTTACGCTCCTATCAATATAATTCATATTTTTGTACTCCAATGAAATACTTACTATATCTTAATAAATATTTCTATAAATATCGATGGAGATTAATCCCGGGCGTATTGTTCGTTATTGCATCCAATTATTTTGGAATTCTGCCTGCGCAAGTTATTCGTATCGCATTCGATCTTGTAAAAGAAAACATAAGCCTCTATCAGCTGTTTGACGGCTTTGACAGGCAAAAAGAAATATATCAAATCTTTGGTTATAGCCTGCTTTTATTTGGAACCTTAGTTCTTATGCTGGCAATCATGAGAGGATTATTTCTTTTTTTAATGCGTCAAACAATTATTTTAACATCTCGGCATATTGAATATGATTTAAAAAACGAAATATATAGTCATTATCAAGAGTTAGACATGGCTTTCTTTCGGAAAAACAATACGGGAGATCTGCTGAATCGGGTAACTGAAGACGTAGGAAGAGTTCGCGGCTATCTAGGACCTGCATTAATGTATTCAATTAACACCATCGTCTTAACCATTATGGTCGTAGTTGCCATGTTAAATGTTAATACAACCTTAACATTTTACGCCTTATTGCCCATTCCTTTCTTAGCAACTGTTATTCTTTTCATAAATAAAATTATCAACCAACGAAGCGAGCGTATACAGCAACAACTTTCATCCTTATCCAATTTTGTACAAGAAACGTTTTCAGGAATTAGGGTCTTAAAAAGCTATAACCGAGAAGAACAGAAAATGAGTGATTTCCGAAAAGAAGGAGATATTTATAAAGATGTTTCAATTTCTCTCGTCAAAGCACAAGCAATCTTCTTCCCACTTATCTTAATGCTAGTAGGATTAAGTACTATCTTAACTGTTTACATTGGAGGACAAGAGGTTATTAAGGGAAACATTTCTTCAGGAAATATTGCTGAATTTATAGTGTATGTAAATCAATTAACATTCCCTGCTATGTCTTTAGCCTGGGTAAATTCGCTAATTCAACGAGCAGCAGCCTCACAAAAACGAATAAACGAATTTTTAAAAACTCAACCAGAGATTTACAATATCAGTGGTTTCTCAAATAAAATAAATGGTCATATCAAATTCGATAATGTATCTTTTTCATATCCTCATACAGGAATAGAAGCTTTAAAGAATGTCACCTTCGAGGTAAAACAAGGAGAAACGCTAGCTATCTTAGGACGTACAGGGTCAGGAAAATCTACAATTGCAGCTTTATTAATGCGCATGTATGATGTTCAATCAGGATCAATATTAATGGATAATAAACCCATTAGTTCTTATAACCTACAAGACTACAGAAGACAATTTGGATACGTCCCTCAAGGTGTATTCTTATTTTCAGATACAATTGCCCGCAATATCGCTTTCGGTCTTGATAATGAAAATCAAGAAAAGGTTGAAACAGCTGCTAAAGCAGCAGCTGTTTATAATAATATTATAAACTTTGCCAACGGATTTCAAACTGAGATCGGAGAACGTGGTTTAACCCTTTCAGGAGGGCAAAAACAACGGGTATCCATCGCTCGAGCGCTGATTACAGAACCAGAGGTTCTGATATTTGATGATTCATTATCTGCAGTCGATACAAAGACTGAAGAAGAAATCCTTAAAAATCTAAGTGAGATCATGAAGAACAGAACTAGTATATTGATCTCTCACCGTGTATCAACTATAAAGAATGCCGATAAGATTATACTACTGGAGGCTGGAAGAGTAGTTGAAAAAGGTACTCACCAAGAATTAATATCAACCAGAGGAAAATATTTTGAGCTCTATGAAAAGCAAAAACTAGATGAAGAGAAAATCTATTCTTAATTAGCGATATTTTGTCTGAGTTCTATCCATTAAACTCATCTGGTCTTTCATCGTTTTTATTTGCTCAGCTAAAAGCTTGTTGGTATCTGCACGTTTAGCTTCTTGAAGGAAACGCGTTGCTTCTCTCTTATTACGTTTTGCCATTGCAATCCCTGCTAAACTGATATAAGCCATAGCCGTATTATGACTCATACCTAAACCAGCTGAAAGTGCACGTTTAAAATACTTCTCAGATTTTAAGGGAGCTGTACGTGATTCTATTAAACCTATTAATAAAAAATAATAACCATGTTGGCCCTTAAAAAGTTGCTTTTCAAAGCTTGTAATATTATTTAACCACATTTCAGCTTTATCCATCTTTTCTTTTCGGAGATAGAATTGGGCAATTAACATATTCTCATTATAGAAAAATGTTACTCCAACTAAAATAGCTATCAATACAATCAATATTCCCCAACCCCAATAACCAAAAACAAATAAAGTAACGGCAGTCCCTAAAAGACCAAAAGCTATTATTAAGCGAACTATGTTAGGCATTCTTACTTTCTTTACAACAATTTATATTTGTGCAAATATCTACTTATTTAGCCGTTTTAGCAACTCATTAGTTTAATAAATAGAAAATCATTATTTTTGGAAATGAAATTCTCAGTGGAAGAAACCTGGAATGAAGTTCTAAATGATGAACTTAAGCAACCTTATATTAAAGAACTAGAAAAATTCCTTGAAAAAGAGTACAACGAATATACTATCTTTCCTCCGGTCGATTTAATTTTTGAAGCCTTTAGAAAAACTCCTTTTAATAATGTAAAGGCAGTCATATTAGGACAAGATCCTTATCATAAAATTGGACAGGCAAGAGGATTGGCATTCTCTGTTCCAAGGGGAATTACAATTCCACCTTCATTAAGAAATATTTACAAAGCATTAAAGAGCGATTTCGAAGATTATCAGATTCCTTCACACGGAGATCTTTCCTTTTGGGCAGACCAAGGTGTTTTGTTACTTAATACAACATTAACTGTACGAGAAGGTCAGGCTGGTTCACATCAGAAACACGGTTGGGAACGTTTTACGGACAAAGTAATCCAACTTCTCTCAGACAAACGAGAAGGAATTGTATTCCTCTTATGGGGTAATCCGGCTAAAGAAAAAATAAAATTAATAGATACAAGCAAACACTATATTTTAACAACAGTACACCCCTCACCGCTATCAGCCCATCATGGCTTTCTTACTTGCAGACATTTTTCAGAAACGAACGAGTTACTAAGGAAAGAAGGAGAAGATCCCATTGATTGGCAAATCCCTTCTTAGTATTCCATTGGGATAGTCGGCTCCTTTTTACTTGTAGACATAATCATCATTGTATGGAATGTCTTTACATATGGGATCTTACTTATTTTCTCCATAATCAATGTTTCATATGCTTTAATATCCTTAACATAAACTTTAAGAATGAAATCACACTGTCCTGTTACGTGATGACATTCTGTAACCTCTTTAATATTCTTAATAGAAGCAACAAATTCAGGAATAGCATTATGCGTATGAAAATCCAATGAAATCTGAATGAATGACTTAATCCCTAGTCCAAGAAGCTCTTCATCCACTAATGCATGATAGCTTTTTATATAACCAGAATTTTCAAGTTTACGAACACGTTCAAGTGTGGGTGCAGGAGATAAACCAATATTTGAGGAAAGCTGTAAATTGGTTATTCGCCCATTCTCTTGTAAAAGCTTTAATATTTGAAGGTCAATTTTATCTGGAACGTATGCCATAATAATATACTGTTAAGAAGTAAAGCTACACAAAACCAAATTATATTTTGATGAAATGTATTATTATTTATTTTTTGATTGCAAAGCAATAGCATACATTTTCATTTGCTTTACCATAGATAATAATCCGTTCGCTCTTGTTGGTGAAAGATGTTCTTTCAAACCGATCTGATCAATAAAATATAGATCTGTATTAGCGATCTCTTCAGGCGTGTGGTTTGAGAGAACCCTCACCATTAAACTTACCAAACCTTTGGTAATAATAGCATCACTATCGGCTGTAAAAACCACCTTATTATCAACATAATCGGCGTGCAACCAAACTTGCGACTGACAGCCTTTAATTAAATACTGTGGTTCCTTATATATCTCATCAATTAAAGGCAATTCCTTCCCCAATTGAATAATATATTCATACTTAGCCATCCAATCTTCAAAAAAAGAAAAATCTTCAATTAATTCGTCTTGTAGGGCATTAATACTCATCTGCTAATTTAAATAGATTTAATTTATGAAAGCATGGAAACTGCTTTCTTTACTCCTTTTACTAAGGTATCAATCTCTTCTTTGGTATTATATAGGCCAATAGAAGCTCTTACTGTGCCTGGGATACCATACAGAGCCATTAAAGGTTGAGTACAATGATGACCAGTGCGGACGGCTATTCCTAATTTATCTAATATAACTCCAACATCATAAGGGTGAATTTCTCCCACAACAAAAGAAACTACACTTGATTTCTCCTTCGCAGTACCAATGATTCGCAAACCATTAATATCTAATAATTCATCCGTTGCATAATCCAACAATTCATGTTCATACTGGGCAATCTTATCTAAACCAATAGAATTGATATAATCTATTGCGAATGATAATGCAACCCCAGCTTCAATATTAGGTGTTCCTGCTTCAAATTTAAAAGGTAAATCATTATAGGTAGTTTTTTCAAAACTTACATCCTTAATCATATCTCCACCCCCTTGATATGGAGGCATAGCATTTAACCACTTTTCCTTACCATATAAAATACCAACACCTGTAGGTCCATACATTTTATGACCCGAGAAAGCAAGAAAATCTACATCCAATGCCTGAACGTCTATCGGAATATGCTGAATAGCTTGAGCAGCGTCTAATAATACAGGAATATTTTGAGCATGTGCAAGGCGGATAATATCCTTTACTGGATTTATAGTTCCTAATGTATTGGATACATAAGTAATAGATACAATCTTAACTCGCTCATTCAAAAGTTTACTATAGGCGTCCATATCCAATTCACCAGCATCATTTATAGGGATAACCTTTAAAGTTGCCTTTTTACTTTCGCAAAGCATCTGCCAGGGAACAATATTAGAATGATGCTCCATAGCTGAAATTAGAACTTCATCGCCTTCGTTTATAAAAGCATTGCCAAAACTAGAAGCCACTAAATTAATGCTATCAGTAGTCCCTTTAGTTAAAATTATTTCATATTCTTCTTTAGAGTTAATGAATGATTTAAGTTTTCTACGGGTAACCTCATAAGCATCAGTTGCAATTTGACTCAAATAATGAACTCCTCTATGCACATTGCTATTTTGAGAATTATAATAATGATTAATTGCATCAATAACCAACTGTGGCTTCTGCGTAGAAGCACCATTGTCTAAATAAACGAGTGGTTTACCATTGACCACACTTTTAAGGATTGGGAAATCGTTTCTTATACTATAAATATCGTAATGTGTCAAAATCGTATGGATTAATTATGTTTTAAACCCAATTCTACAAGATGATCTACATGATTTCTAATGGTTTCATTTTTAAACCGCTCTGTAACGTCGAAAGCAAATGCATGAACCAATAAAGTACGCGCTTGATCCTCACCAATACCACGAGCTTGAAGATAGAACTTAGCATCCTCATTGAATTGACCTATAGTACAACCATGGCTACATTTAACATCATCTGCAAAGATCTCCAATTGAGGTTTAGTATTTATAGTAGCATTACCGCTTAAAAGCATATTATTGTTTTGCTGAAAAGCATTTGTCTTTTGAGCATCTAAACGAACAAAGATCTTACCATTAAAAACGGCAGTAGAAGAGTCCTGAAGAATATTCTTATACCACTCGTAACTTTCGCCAAAAGGCTTCATATGGTCAACAACCGTGTGGTTATCAACCAATTGATTGTCGGATAATAATGTAATTCCATACAAATGACTTTCTATATTAGGATCATCCATACGAACATTGATCGTGTTCCGAACAAAAGAGGCACCTGGGAAAGTACAGTTATAATTATTATAAAGACTATATTTCCGTTGGATAATTTCTGTATGGTTATTAAAACTACTTTGAGAACTAGCTTGTTGTAAATAGTAATGTTCCAACTTGGCATTTTCAGCTACCACAATTTCAGTAACCGTATTTCCAAAAGTCTTTGATGAACCATCCTCCGTAATGAAAGTCTCAATAATTTGAGCTTCAGCATTCTTTTCTAACACAATTAAGTTCCGCGTCTGAAAAAATGTATGCGAATCCGCAACCGAAATATGAACAACATGAATTGGTTTCTGTGCCACTTTACCGGCTTGAATCTCTATAAAAAACCCATTATTAGACAAAGCTGTATTTAACCAAACGAAAGGATTTCCGGCCTTATCGGCATATTGAGCAAAGTGTCTATTAAGTACTTCTGATTGAGCTGCGTCAGCAAAAGAACTAAGTATTATTCCTTGCTCATCGATAATATCGGACAAATCATGGCGATAAACACCATTGACCAATACCACTCTATAAGCATCAACGCCTTCTATCTTTGCAGCGTCAACATTTACAGCTTGTCCTGGAAGATGAGCGCCTAATTGATAACCTTCATTCAATACGGGTTGAATATTTGTGAATCGCCACTCCTCATCTTTCGAAGTAGGGAAACCATTATTTTTAAATTTCTCAAAAGCCTCCTTACGTCGGTCCTCAAGAATCTCTTTTGCAAAAAGTGGATCCTCAAAAGAACCAACCAGCTGTTGATATAATGAACTAGAAACTTGTGTAATCATTTTTTTTAAATTGCATTTTGAGTATCTAAACTCTCTTTTAGCCAATCATATCCCTTTTCTTCCAATTCCAACGCAAGCTCTTTCGTGCCTGAACGCACAATTTTACCGTTATAAAGAACATGAACAAAATCAGGAACAATATATTCTAACAACCGTTGGTAATGAGTAATCATTACAAAAGCATTTTTAGATGATCTTAATTGATTAACGCCATTTGCTACAATACGCAAAGCATCAATATCCAAACCAGAATCTGTTTCATCCAATATCGCCAATGTTGGTTCTAACATGGCAAGTTGAAAAATCTCGTTTCTCTTTTTCTCACCACCAGAAAAACCTTCATTCAAAGAACGGTTAGTTAATTTGGCATCAAATTCTACCAGTTGCTGCTTTTCCTTCACAAGTTTAAGAAATTCCTTTGCACTTAACGGTGGCAACCCTTTATAGGTACGGATCTCTGTTAAAGCAGTTTTCAAGAAATTTATATTAGAAACACCTGGAATCTCTATGGGATATTGGAAAGCTAAAAATACTCCTTCACGTGCACGATCCTCAGGAGACATCTCTAACAAATTCTTACCGTTAAAAATAACTTCTCCATCTGTCACTTCATATTCTGGCCTTCCAGCCAATACGGAAGCCAAGGTGCTTTTTCCAGAACCATTTGGTCCCATGATAGCATGTACTTCACCAGGCTTAACTTGTAAGTCTAATCCCCTTAATATTTGTTTATCTTCAATTGATGCTTGAAGGTTACTTATGCTTAGCATTCTTTTAAATTAGATTTTAAAAATATATTTATAAACTGAACGAACAATTAACCAACACTACCCTCTAAAGAGATTGCCAGAAGCTTTTGTGCTTCAACCGCAAATTCCATTGGTAATTGATTTAAAACTTCCTTGGCGTAGCCATTTACAATGAGTCCTACAGCTTGCTCTGAATCTATTCCTCTTTGATTCAAATAAAAGACCTGATCTTCTCCTATTTTAGAAGTTGTAGCCTCATGCTCTAACATAGCAGACTCATTTTTTGATTCAATGTATGGAAACGTATGTGCGCCACATTTATCACCAATCAGCATAGAATCACATTGGGTATAATTACGAGCGCCATCTGCTCCCTTGCTAATCTTAACCAAACCTCGGTAACTATTATGACTAACTCCTGCAGAAATACCTTTGGATATAATACGGCTACGAGTATTTTTTCCGATATGCATCATCTTAGTACCTGTATCTGCGACCTGATGATTCCGGGTTAAAGCAACTGAATAAAATTCTCCAATTGAACTATCCCCTTTCAATATAACACCTGGATATTTCCAGGTAATTGCAGAGCCTGTCTCTACTTGAGTCCATGAAATTTTACTACGATCCCCTTTACAGATACCTCGTTTAGTAACAAAGTTAAAAATCCCTCCCTTGCCATCTTTATCACCAGGGTACCAGTTTTGAACAGTAGAATATTTAATCTCAGCATCTTCCATAGCTATTAATTCAACCACTGCTGCATGCATTTGGTTTTCATCACGCATCGGAGCAGTACATCCTTCCAGATAGCTTACATAAGAACGGTCATCTGCAATAATCAATGTTCTTTCAAACTGTCCGGTATTTTCTGCATTTATTCTAAAATAAGTAGATAGCTCCATCGGACAACGAACACCCTTTGGTATATATACAAAAGAACCATCCGAAAATACAGCCGCGTTCAAAGCTGCATAAATATTATCTGTAGAAGGAACTACGGTTCCTAAATATTTTTTAACCAACTCTGGGTGATGTTGAACAGCTTCACCAAAGGAACTAAATATAACCCCTTGATCTTTTAACTTTTTCTGAAAGGTTGTTTTTACAGACACGGAATCAAAAACCGCATCAACAGCAACTACTCCCGAAAGAATCTTCTGTTCATCTAATGGTATTCCAAGCTTTTTAAAGGTATCCAATAATTCAGGATCAACCTCATCTAAACTATCATATTTCGGCTTTTCCTTTGGAGCAGCATAATAAGACATATCCTGAAAATCAACATCAGGATGTTTAAAATTCTGCCAGGTAGGCATAGGCATCGTAATGAAATAACGATAGGCCTTCAATCGCCATTCCAATAACCACTCTGGTTCATTCTTCTTTGCGGAAATAAAACGAATAGTATCTTCGGTTAAGCCCTTTGGAGCTATATCCATTTCGATATCGGTAGTAAAACCGTATTTATATTCTTCGGTGGTTAACTCTTCTAATAATTGTTTTTCAGAACTCATTTTATAGAAATTTGAGAAATGTTCTCTAATTGTACTGCTGCAAGAATAGCTAAGACTACTAATACTACAAAGTTACAATTTGGAGAGTTAATAAATAACTTTGACAATTGATTTTTACTCAATTTTGATAATCAGTGATAATCAGACTAATTATCAATAAGTCAATAATACAAAGATAAGGCTTATTATATGATATTAGCTTTAATTAATTCCTTTTCCATTGCTTTTTGAAGTAATACAGCTTCCTCGCGTGCTTTTTCAGCAAAGTCTTTTCCTGAAGAAGCATATATAATGGAACGTGTTGCATTAATTAATAAGCCACAATCAGCATTCATCCCATAGTTGCAGACATCTTCCAAACTTCCCCCCTGTGCGCCTACACCTGGCACAAGAAGGAAATGATCAGGAGCATGTTTTCTAATAGTTTTAAAAGACTCTCCTCTTGTAGCTCCCACAACATACATTAAATTTTCAGGGCTACCCCAATGATTAGCTCGCTCAATCACTCTCTCAAAAAGTTGAGTTCCTTCTTTATCTTTAATATTCTGAAAATCAGAACTACCCTGATTAGACGTAAGTGCTAAAATAATCGTCCACTTATTCTTAAATTCTAAAAAAGGCAAAACAGAATCACTACCCATATATGGAGCCACTGTTATGGAATCAAATCCTAATCCAGAAGCTTCTTCATCAAAAAAGGCCCGCGCATACATATTAGCAGTATTACCAATATCTCCACGTTTAGCATCTGCAATACTAAAGCAATCTTTAGGCAAACTCTCCCATGTTTTTTGTAAACTCTTCCATCCTTTCAATCCATAGCATTCATAAAAAGCAATGTTAGGCTTATAAGCAACACATAAATCAGCAGTAGCCTCAATGATTCGTTTATTAAATTCATAAATAGGGTCTTCAAACTCTAAAAGGAACGAGGGAATTTTCTTAATATCCGTATCTAAACCTACGCATAAAAAAGAACGCTTCATTTTGATTTGTTGAATAAGTTGCGCTCGTGTCATCGATAATTCTGTAATGTTTGGGACAAAACTATTAAAATGTAAGGTCTAAGACGATTTTTTTCAAATTAATTTTTGATATTCCAATTCTTATGCATAGAATTGTGGCGTAATCTCAAAATTACTCAACGTCGAGAAAAATCAATATTATCTTAGCGCTTAGAAGAAATAAAACATTCAAACAAATCTATTGAAGAAATAGATGCAATAGAACCCTATTTTTAAATAGCATAATCCGATTTATTTATAATAATTATTTGATGGATATTACTGAATTGAACGCAAAGCTTGTGTCTGAGCTACGTGAAATCGCCAAGCTGATTGGTATAACTGATGCTGATAAGTTACGCAAGCAAGATCTTATCAACAAGATAGCTGCAAATGAACTTGAACCAAAACCTACAGAAACAGTAGCTAAAACAGAAGAGGTTTCGGAAGAAAAACAAGAGAACGATTCCGCAGATAAACCCCGGAAGCGCGTTCGTCTTACAAAATCTGCTCAACCTATTACGGATACCAAACTTCACAAACCAGCGTCAGCTCAAAGTAGAAATCCTTTTAAGACGGATTCTCCACATAAAACTGACGCTGTACAGGATAAACCTTTACATACAGAAGCCCCACTAGTGGACGAGATTCAGAAAGTTCAAAGACCAGAAAGACAGGAACGAACAGAACGACCAGAAAGAAAACCAGCAAGTAATCCATCTGTAAATAAAAGTGATTCTACAAGTAGTTCTCCTATTACAAATCTCGATTTCGACAATGTTATCGCTAATGAAGGTGTATTAGAGATTATGCCTGACGGATATGGTTTTTTAAGATCGTCAGATTATAATTACCTATCATCACCTGATGATATTTATGTATCACAATCTCAAATAAAACTTTTCGGACTTAAAACTGGAGATACAGTACGCGGCAGCATTCGACCACCAAAAGAAGGAGAAAAATATTTCCCGTTGGTACGTGTAGAAGCTATCAATGGCCAAAATCCGGCAGATATTAGAGATCGCGTACCATTCGACTATTTAACTCCTTTGTTCCCAACAGAACGATTTAAATTATATAACGGACCAGGCAACTTCTCTACACGGATCATAGACTTATTTACACCCATCGGAAAAGGACAGCGTGGATTAATCGTAGCTCAGCCAAAAACAGGTAAAACCATGTTGCTGAAAGACGTAGCTAACGCTATTGCAAAGAATCATCCTGAAGCTTATTTAATAATCCTATTAATAGACGAACGACCGGAAGAAGTTACAGATATGGCTCGCAGCGTCCGAGCCGAAGTTGTCGCATCTACATTTGATGAACCAGCAGAACGTCATGTAAAAATTGCAAATATCGTTCTCGAAAAGGCAAAAAGAATGGTAGAATGTGGTCACGATGTAGTTATTCTATTAGACTCAATTACCCGTTTAGCCCGTGCCTACAATACAGTTGCTCCCGCTTCAGGTAAAATCCTATCAGGTGGTGTTGATGCCAATGCCTTACACAAACCAAAACGTTTCTTCGGAGCCGCACGAAATATAGAAAACGGTGGTTCTTTAACTATATTGGCAACAGCTTTAATTGATACCGGCTCTAAAATGGACGAGGTAATCTTTGAAGAATTTAAAGGTACTGGTAATATGGAGCTTCAACTTGACAGAAAACTATCTAATAAACGAGTATTCCCTGCAATTGATCTAACTGCCTCAAGCACTCGTAGAGATGACTTATTACTCGATAAAGAAACACTTCAACGTATCTGGGTACTACGCAATCATCTTGCAGATATGAATTCAAGTGAATCTATGGAGTTCTTATTGCAACAAATGCGTGGAACACAAAGTAATGAAGAATTCTTAATCAGCATGAACCGCTAATTTATTAGTCTTTCAAATGATTATCAAGCACATTCCCAATACTATCACATCCCTTAATTTATTAAGCGGTTGCTTGGGAGTTGTTTTTGCCTTCGATGGCAATTTAAAATATGCAGGTTATGCCATTTTAATAGCAGCTTTCCTAGACTTTTTTGATGGAATGGCAGCCAGGTTGTTAAATGCAAATTCTCCAATAGGAAAACAACTCGATTCACTTGCCGATATGGTAAGTTTCGGATTCTTACCTGCAATTATTTTATATCAGCTCATTAGTAAATCATCAGGAATATATAATGAAAATGAATGGATTAAATACTTTGCTTTTTTAATTGCTATTTTCTCTGCTCTTCGATTAGCTAAATTCAATATAGATACACGTCAAAACGATAGTTTTATTGGTTTGCCAACTCCTGCTTGTGCATTGGTAATTATGTCTATTCCCTATATTATAGAACGAGGTGGATTTATGGGTATTATTTTTCAATCATCATTAAGCCTGGTCATTATAGCATTCGTTTTGAGCTACCTTTTAATTGCAGAGCTACCTTTATTATCTTTAAAATTCAAGAATCTACGCTTTCGTGAAAATCAGTATCGTTATATTTTGGTAGCTTTGGGAATTATATTGTTTGCATTTTCTAACTTTGCAGCAATACCACTAATTATTCTAATATATATTCTATTATCAATAATTCAATTTAATATTAAAACATGAAGTTCATCGCAGAAATAGATGTAATGCCTTTAAAAGAGATTCTGGATCCACAAGGTAAGGCCGTTGCAGGAAGTATGAAGAATCTAGGCCTTTCGAACATTAAAAACATTCGTATCGGCAAACATATTATGCTCGAATTAGAAGCAGAAAATGAAGCTTTAGCAAGAGAATCTGTAGAACAAGCCTGCAAACAACTCTTAGCGAATCTTATTATGGAAAGCTATGAGTATACCTTAAGAACTGTATAAATCCAATTAACATATTGAGAAAAAAGCCTGTAATCATAAAATGATTACAGGCTTTTTTCTGCTCTATTACCTCTCTTTTTCTCAGACTCTCGATTTTATCTCGTACTAATTTTGATTTATTCAAGCAAGGACTAAACAGGGGTCAAACAGGGACCAAACAGGGGCAAGACTCGCAAATTACCCCAGTTTGGCCCTTGTCTGGTTCTGATTTGATCATAGTTTGATTTAAGCAAAGTATTTACCTTCACCTTTTCTGTTTATTACATGTTCTATCTCTTTAGATGGATAGCTTTTTTTAGGGTCACCCAAACTTAGATGGCAATTTAATCACCTTCAAAGGATCATGTAGGTCTGTCAAAAGCTGTTCAACTGTTTTCAACAACACAGGGTGTCTATATTTAGGCGCAATTTCTGCTAATGGAACCAGCGTAAATTTTCTTTTATGAATATAGGGATGAGGAATTACCAGATCTGAGTCATTTAAAATCATTTCCCCATAGAATAAAATATCAATGTCAATTAAACGCGCCCCCCATCGCAATTGACGCGTTCTACCAAGGCAACTTTCAATTTCATGGATCGTTTTTAATAATTCATGCGGAGCTAAGTTAGTAGTTACGCATAATACCTGATTCAAATACGATGGCTCATCTTCTCTGCCCCAGGCTGCGGTCTCATAAATAGCTGAATGTCTTATTACAGATCCTATCTTTTCTTCAATTTTCTTAAATGCCTTAAATAACTGGCTAAACCGGTCACCCAAATTAGCCCCCAAAAGAAGATATATCGTACTCATATAACAAAGCTATTAATTATAAAACGGCAGCCATTATTTTTGTAAATTTGATTTTTTAAATATCTGTAACACCAACCCCTTATAATCATCTAAACTTATAGATAATTAATAATTTAAAATAGATGAATTCATTTTTCAAATATGTTCTGGCAACTATAGTCGGTATAATTGTAGCTTTCTTCCTGATTATATTCATATCGCTGGGCATTATTGGTGGTTTAGTTCACTCAATAGGCAGTGATGAGCCTGTTACAGTAGCTGATAATTCTATCCTCACCATTTCGATCCCGTACACTATCGATGAACGGACAAATAAAGGCATATTAAATAGTATTAGTTTTTGGGAACTTGATAATGGCCGGATTGGATTAAATGATATTCTGACACGTATTAAAGTTGCAGAAACAGATGATAAGATTAAAGGCATATACTTAGATTTAAGTTCTATTACAGGCAGCTTCGCCACCTTAGAAGAGATAAGAAATGCTTTAATACACTTTAAAACTTCTAAGAAATTTATAGTCGCGTATAGTGAATATTATTCTCAGTCCTCCTATTACTTAGCCTCTACTGCAGATAAGATCTATCTTTATCCAGAAGGGCTGCTTGAATTTACCGGATTATCAAGCCAATCTATATTCTTTAAAGGAGCGCTGGATAAATTAGGAATCGAAGCACAGGTCATTAAAGTTGGAACCTATAAAAGTGCTGTCGAACCTTATATTCTAGACAAAATGAGTGCGGCAAACAGAGAACAGGTTACTTCTTTCTTAGGCTCTATCTATTCTCATTACTTAGATGAGATTTCTCTAAGTCGCAAAATACCTACTGATTCATTATTTAATATTGCAGATAAATTAAAGATACAAGATGCTAAAGACGCAGTAACATATGGATTGGTAGATGCTACCAAATATAAAGACGAAATACTAGCTGAATTAAGATCGAGATTAAAAGTCGAAAAAGATACTAAAATCAACTCCATTTCCATTGAAGATTATAATGTACAGGACAAAAGTATACCAAAGAATTCAAATGACAGAATTGCTATAGTATATGCCGTTGGGGAAATCGTTCCTGGAGAAGGTAATGACCAACAAATCGGTTCTGAGAAAATTTCTAGAGCAATACGGACGGTTAGAGAAGATGAAAAGGTGAAAGCTGTAGTATTGCGTGTTAATTCGCCAGGAGGAAGCGCCCTGGCATCTGATGTCATTTGGAGAGAAGTAGTATTAACCAAAGCTGTTAAACCAATTATTGTTTCTATGGGAGATTTAGCTGCATCTGGCGGCTACTACATTTCTGCTGCCGCCGATTCTATTTTTGCACAACCTAATACAATTACAGGCTCTATTGGAGTATTTGGAATAATACCAAACTTTCAGCGGTTCTTTAATGATAAATTAGGTATTACCTTTGACGTTGTAAAGACAGCAGAATTTGCAGATCTAGGAGCATTTGATCGTCCTTTAACAGCTCAAGAACAGTCAATCATTCAACGAAGTGTGAATAAAATCTATTATACATTTACACAGAACGTTGCAGACGGTCGAAAAAAAGAACGAAGTTATATAGACAGCATTGGACAAGGCAGAGTATGGACCGGATCACAAGCTATCGAATTAGGATTGGTTGATCGTATCGGGGGTATAGAAGATGCCATCAAATCTGCAGCAAAAAAAGCAAACATACAGGAATATAGCTTAGTAAGCTATCCTTCACAAAGAGACCCATTGAAAGCACTATTTAATAGATCTGGCCGGCAAATAAGTCTTTGGTTTACAAAACAAGAAATGGGTCTTGCGTTTCCGGTTTACCAACAGGTTAGAGAAACTATGCAGCAAAGCGGCATCCAGGCTAGGATACCCTATACCATAGATATTAAATAATTTTATTATGAACAATAAAGCAATCGCTCGTGAATTTAAACTACTTTCACAATTATTGGAATTCCATGGTGAAAATAGCTTCAAAATAAGAGCTATTGCTACAGTGGCTGATAAAATCAGAAAACTTCCTTTTGACATTACATCGAAAACACATGAAGAGTTAAGCGAAGTACCAGGAATAGGCAAAAGTTCGGCTCTCAAAATTAAAGAGATACTAGATAATGGAAGCCTTAAGGAACTAGAGGATCTAATTCAGCAAAGCCCTCCGGGAATTCTTGGTCTATTGAAAATAAAAGGAATCGGTCCAAAGAAGTTGGCCGTTATTTGGCAAGAGCTTGGTATTGATAACTTAGGCGAGCTATGGTATGCATGCAAAAACGATAAGATCTCAAAACTCAAAGGCTTTGGACAAAAAACCCAGGATGAATTGAAATCCATAGTTGAGTTTTCCATGGAGAACCAAGACAAGTTCCGCTATGCTGATATTGAACCTTTTGCCAACGATATTTTAAATAGTCTAAAAGACCATCTTAAAGAAGAGTTCACGGTTTCATTTACCGGCACTCTGCGTCGGTATTGCGAGATACTTGAAACAATTGATATCCTTACAGATAGTCCTAAAAATGAATTAATCGAGTGGGTCAATCATTCAAATATTATTACGGATATAGAAGAAAGTGACAGTCAACTGCAAGGCACACACCAAAGTGGTATTAAAGCTATTATTCATTTCTGTAATAAAGACAACTTGTATGCACGTTTAATTGAAACGACAGGTAATCAAGATCATTTAAAGGAATTAAAGAAAAGACTAAATACAGAAATACCATTCCTAGAAAGTGAAGAAGCTATTTATAAAAAAGCGGGACTAAGTTTCATTCCACCAGAATTACGTGAAGGATTGAATGAGATAGAATTAGCTTCTAAGAATAATGTTCCTAAACTAATTGAATACAAAGACTTTAAAGGAAGCTTGCATAATCATAGCCTATGGAGCGATGGTGCTTTTTCTATTGAGGAGATGGCAGTTTATAACAGGGATATACTTAAATTAGAATACTTTGGTATATCGGATCATTCTAAAACTGCCGTATATGCCAACGGGCTAAGCATTGACCGGGTGATAGCACAATGGAAAGAAATCGACTCATTAAACAAAAAGCTTGCACCTTTCAAAATTTTTAAAGGCATCGAATCAGATATCCTTTCGAACGGCTCATTAGACTATCCCAATGAAATT
>Ga0160445_100300_pt1 | contig 30922 bp, 29 predicted proteins | sample HID1972M_E1MG_FD_108215 | JGI IMG/M metagenome (GOLD analysis project Ga0160445, IMG submission 108215) | Enriched pill bug-associated microbial communities from UW Madison campus, WI, USA - HID1972M_E1 MG | ecosystem: Host-associated > Arthropoda: Insects > Digestive system > Unclassified ... | reverse complement strand
TAAAAGATAGACTTTTCTTTGAATGGCTTGAAGGGCATGCGGAAGCATTAGTGAATCGGGATAAAGCAGCCATAAACTATTTGATAAAACGCTGTGCAGAATTACATATGGAGCATATTGGGGGCGGCGATCCTTTTGAGCTCGGCTCATCAAGACCTCTTGATTTTGGCCATTGGAGTGCACACAAGCTTGAACAGATCAGTAATTTTAATATTTTACATGGAGAAGCAGTAGCTATGGGCATTGCCTTAGATACCATGTACTCAGAACTTTCTGGCTTATTGCCTCATGAAGCATCTAAACGGGTTATACAACTCTTATTGAAAATGGGATTACCTATAAGTCATCAGTTAATGCTATTAGACCGATTCGATCATCCCATTTTTCTAGGGTTACAGGAATTTCGTGAACACTTAGGGGGCGAGCTAACCATTATGCTTTTAGAAAAAATCGGGCTGGGACATGAAGTTCATGAGCTCGATTTAAATGTAATAATGCGAGCTTCCAACGCTTTACAGAATTATAATGAGTCAGATTTAAAACCTTCTATGCAATGTTAACAAGCGCAGGTCACTTAACTTATTGTACAAATATACATCCGGGTGATGATTGGAGCAGTCATTTTCTTGCCCTAAAAGAAAATTTTCCACTGATAAAAAATGAGCTCTCGCCTTCTGCACCAATGGGAATTGGCTTGCGTGTATCGTATCAGGCGAGTAAAGAATTGAGTGGGTCTGCGAAATTAGAGGAGTTTAAAGATTGGCTCATACAGGAGGACGCTTATGTTTTTACAATCAACGGATTTCCATATGGCGAATTTCATCATACTGAAGTAAAAGACCATGTTCATAGTCCCGACTGGACAACGCCTAAACGCTTGTCTTACACTTTGGACTTGGTAACTATTTTATCGCGATTACTTCCGGAAGAAATGGATGGAGGTATTTCTACTTCTCCGCTTAGCTACCGATATTGGTTTGAGAACGAAGAAGAAAGAGAAAAGGCAATGCATGCATCAACCCGCAATATTATTGAGGTAGTTGAGCAGATGAAGCGGGTAAAGGAATCAACTTCTAAGGTTTTACATTTGGATATTGAACCTGAACCTGATGGTTTATTAGAAACCGGTGCAGAATTCATGGATTGGTATGAAAATTATTTATTGCCTATTGGGAAACTCGATTTATCCAATAAACTGGGGATCTCTGCTTCGGATGCTGAAAATATAATAAAAGAGCATGTACGATTGTGCTATGATGTTTGTCATTTTGCGCTAGGATACGAAAATCATGCTACAGTAATTAAACAATTAGCCGTTAAAGGAATTAAAATTGGAAAGTTACAGATCTCCGCGGCTTTAAAAGCTGCACTTCCAGAAAGAATGGAAGATCGGTCTTCATTTAAAGCGGCTTTCTCTTCATATAATGAACCTATTTACCTTCATCAGGTGATTGCGTTAAAAGATAACGGTGCCTTATTGCGATATCGTGACTTACCAGACGCATTGGAAGATATGGACAATATGGATGTTAAAGAATGGCGTGCTCACTTCCATGTACCCATATTTGAGAATGATTTCGGGATTTTACAATCAACGCAGGCTGATATTATTGAAGTATTAACTATTCAGGAGGAGTTACAACTAACTAAGCACCTGGAGGTAGAAACCTATACTTGGGGAGTGTTACCAACAGAACTAAAGTTACCTATTCATCAATCGATTGTGCGGGAATTACGTTGGGTACTGCCTCTTTTAGAGAAAGGATTTTAGCAGCTTTCTCTGGATTTTACTTATTGGCGAATTTAATTTTGATAAGCAATTGTCTAAATGAATTAAAGAATTAAAAACAAATTGAAATGCAGAAAACTGTTGTACTGAATGTTGTTGGACTTTCATCATCCTTAATTAGTGAACATACTCCATTTTTAAAAGCTTATTGCGAAAAGCGGAGTTTACAGACCATTGAGCCGATGTTACCGGCGGTTACTACTTCAGTGCAATCCACCTATCTTACCGGAAAATGGCCATCTGAACATGGAATTGTAGGAAATGGCTGGTATGACCGTGTGGATAGTGAGGTGAAATTCTGGAAACAATCAAATAAATTGGTTTTGGCTGAAAATATTTGGGATAAAGCAAAGCGCGAAGACCCAAATTTTACTGTATCTCAAATGTTCTGGTGGTATAATATGTATACGACAGCCGATTATACCGCTACGCCTCGTCCTAATTATTTAGCAGATGGAAGAAAGATTCCAGATTGCTATACGCGTCCTGCGGAACTGCGGGATGAGCTTCAGGAAAAATTAGGGCAGTTCCCTTTGTTTCAATTTTGGGGTGCAGGAGCAAACATCAAATCAACACAGTGGATTGCGGATGCATCTAAATTGACAGATGATAAATACGATCCAACCTTAACTTTGATCTACCTTCCGCATCTGGATTATTGCCAACAGCGCTTAGGCCCTGATTTAAGTAAAATTGCAAAGGAATTAAACGAGATTGATACGGTAGTTAAAGATCTGGTAGAGTTTTATGAACGTAAAAATACCAAAATTATTCTTTTATCAGAATATGGTATCGGACCGGTAAATCGTCCGATACATTTAAACCGAATTTTCCGTAAGGAAGGATTATTACAAATTCGTATGGAAAGAGGTTTAGAGATTTTGGATGCAGGAGAATCGAAGGCTTTTGTTGTAGCCGATCACCAGCTAGCACATGTATATATTAATGACAAATCCATTACTGACCGGGTAAAACAGATTTTAATTGATACACCTGGTATTGAATTAATATTGGATCGAGAGGCTCAAAAGACGCATCATATCAATCATGGACGTTCTGGTGATTTGGTATTAATGGCAGATAAAGACAGTTGGTTTACGTATTATTTTTGGATGGATGATGCAGTTGCTCCTGATTATGCCCGATGTGTGGATATTCATAAGAAGCCTGGTTATGATCCGGTAGAAGTTTTTATGACTTCTAAACTCAAGGCAGGATATAAATTATTAAGAAAAAAGTTAGGATTTCGATATGTGTTAAACATTGTTCCATTGGATGCAAACTTAATTAAAGGGTCTCATGGTTGCACGACAACACTTGAGAAATATCATCCGGTTCTGATAACCGAACACAGACAAGGGGAAAATAAGATTTCAGCAATTGATATACATACTATTATTTGGCAGCATTTAAATGGATAAGATATTAGTACCAACCGATTTTTCTGATAACTCAAAGCCAGGGCTTCGATTTGCCATTCGTTTGGCAGCAAGGAATAAAGCAACTCTTGTTTTTGTAACTATTTTTCAAATAAACAGACCGTATTTAGGAAATGCGGATAAGAGTGAAGATTTTGAGTCTATAAAGACGGCTCAAATTGATAAGGTACAATTGAAATTGGAAGCTTTTGTACGAAAAACCTATCAATCCCTTAAGGTTGAAGCTGGTGATTATGCCTGTGAAATTATTGAAGGTTTAAAAGCGGATATTTCTATAATCGATTATTGTAAAAGCAATTCCGATATTAAATTCATCGTGATCAGTACGCGTGGAGCTAGCTTTTTAAATAAGGTGTTAGGTACTACTACCGGTAATTTAATTACCAGATCGCCTATTCCTATAATCGCCGTACCCAAAGATTACCGCTATAAGCCACTTCGAAATGTGTTATATGCCAGCGACCTTGATAATTTGAACTCTGAATTTCAACGCGTATTGGATTTTGCTAAACCCAGGGGCTTATCTGTAGAGCTATTGCACTTTTCATCGCCCTCAAGCAAGGAATTGGAAAAGAACTGGAATGTAGATGAACTGGAATTTAAGGCAGGATACCCGCTAACCATACGATTAGAGAAATATGATTCTAACCATACCATGATTCAGAATTTGCAAAATCAAATTAGTAAAATACAGCCTTCTTTGGTTATTTTGTTTACAAATCAAAATAGAAGTTTTTTTGAAAAGATATTCTTATCGAGTATGGCAGAGAGCCTATCGTTTAAAATTCAGACACCTTTATTGGTATTTCATAAATAGCCATAATGATTGCCTAATACCTACTCAAATTCTATAATACCGAAAAACTCAGGCAAATGAAAATTTGGCTCTGTAGATTTAATGGGTGACCAAGATAAGAAATGAGGGCTTGGAAGCAAATCTCCGCATTTATAAAAATTGGCGCCACAGCGTATACCTCTAAAAGATTGAATTTTCTCTTGAAAAAAAACGTCTAATGGAATATGCAACGATAAATTCCACCTTACTCCTTCTTCATCCATTTTAGTTTCAATGCTTGAAAAACTTTTGATCTTTTCGATAATGGTATCGGGCAAATATTTACGAGAACTTTTTTGTGTTGACCCATACCCAACTAAGGCAATACCTAAAGCATTGAATTCTAAATTATAATAGAAACCTTCCTGAAAGGAAATGAAAAATTCTACACAACTATCTTCCCAGATTGGATCGTTGGACTGGAAACTATTAATTCGTATATTTTTTTCCAGAACTTCATAGTTCAACAAGATAGCCTCATCATTATATGCGATTTTAAAAGTTGTATGCGGCTTATAAGGATATGCATTCCAGGGAAGTTGATCAATAATGTGAATGGGCAACTGTTCGAAAAAATTCTTAAGTTCCGTTTCATTGACCGTTATTCCCTCATAATATGGAACCTTTAATTTATACATTGAGTGGATATAGAATAATTAGCAGCTGTTGTGTTGATAATGTTTTTCAGCTCTTCTTGATGGCTTTCTACTTCAAATGCCAACTTTAACTGAGCTCGGGTGCGCTGCAAATTGTGTTGGTCATGATGAATTTTATAATAGGTATCTCCTTCTAAGTAATCGGTTAGAAAACGTACCGCTTGCATATAGGGGAATAATAATGCACCTTCTAAAAGTGATTCGATTTCTTTTTGAGTAATAAATTGTTTTGCAGCTTCTAAATAACCTTCTGTATAGGCCTTAAATAGGGGTATATTTAATGTAATTTTACTTAAATCAGCTTCATCTTCGGCTGCACGATTAATGATCGTACGAATGGCATCTCCAAAATCATAAGCTACAAAGCCTGGCATAACAGTATCCAAATCAATAACACATTGAGCCTTGTCGTTTTCATCCAATAAAACGTTATTAAATTTAGTGTCATTATGAGTTATTCTTAAAGGTAGCTCCCCTCTTGCACCCATTTGAAGAATGGTATTCATTTTATTTTCACGTTGCAAAATATAATCGATTTCTTCCTGAACGCTGGCTTTACGAAGAACCACATCGGTTTCTAAGGCGGCATGGAAGTTTTTTAATCGAAATTCTATATTGCAAAAATCTGGGATGGTATAGTTAATTTTACTGCTGTCAAGATCAGCTAGTTGAGACTGGAACTCTCCAAAAGCTTTTCCTCCTTCTTTTGCTTGGCTATCATTTTCTACAATATCATAACTTTTTGTTTGATCAATCAAAATAAAGGTTCGCCAATAATTTTTTTGATCATCAAGAAAATAAAGTTGATTGTCTATTGTGGGTATTAAAGTTAAAACCTTTTTATCGACATTTTCTGATCCTAAACCTCTTATTTTATCTTTAAGATGTTCGGTAACTATCTGAATATTTTTCATTAGAACATCTACATTTTTAAAAACATGATGATTTATGCGTTGTAAAAGATAATCGGGTTCTTCACTATTATCCGTACAAATACGATAGGTATCATTGATATGACCAGAACCAAATTCTTTCGCAGTAATTGGGTTTCCCTGTATGTTGAATTTGCTGGCAATATGTAGTAAAGAAGGATTATCCATTATTTGTATAGTTATCATGAATCTTATAATCTTTGATAAGAATTGTTATAAATGTTACGCAATATCTAAATTAGAATTAGATTTTCATATTTTTAGATGAACGCAATCGTTTGTTCTTTTTTCAAAAAAATAAATCGGTCGTTTACGCCCTTAATAATAATTTGTTTTTTTAGGTTTGTTATATTAAAAGATTATAAATTTAAAATATGGATAGGAGAAATTTTTTAAGATCCGGTACAATTGCAGCTGCCGGAGCCACGCTATTGCATGGTGAAAATTTATTTGCAAAAGAGAAAAGCACCATTCGTGTAGGTTTTATTGGCGTTGGTATGCGGGGAAGAAACCATCTGGCAATTGCTTTAAGGCGTAATGATGTAGATGTAGTTGCAATTTGCGATACTCAGGAAGATTCTTTGGCTCAAAGCCGCAAGCAATTTAAAAGCTTCAATAAAAAGGCTCCAAAAGAATATACCGGTGGATTGGATGCTTATAAAAAAATGTTGGAAAAGGAGAAACTGGATGCAGTGATTATAGCTACTCCTTGGCAATTTCACTATGAACAAGCTATTGATTCTATGAATGCAGGGGTTTATGTAGGCTGTGAAGTAATTGCAGGTTTAACGCTGGAAGAACACTGGAATCTGGTTAAAACTTCTGAATCAACCGGTATTCCTTATATGTGTTTGGAGAATGTGGCTTATCGCCGTGATGTTATGGCGGTTTTAAATATGGTCCGACAAGGTTTACTAGGTGAAATAGTAAATTTGGAAGGTGGTTATCAACACGATTTACGGGAGGTTTTATTTAATGACGGAAAACAACCTTATGGTGGCGGAGTAGAATTTGGTGAAAAAGGTTATAGTGAAGCACAATGGAGAACACAATTTAATATTGATTATGATGGTGACCTATACCCTACCCATGGCTTAGGCCCGTTGATGCATTATGCAGATATCAACCATGGTAACAGGATTACGAAAATAGTTTCCTTTTCAAGTAAAGCAAGAGGTTTAGCCAGTTATATTAAAAAGAAAGCTCCAGGACATCCAAATACGAAGATAGATTTCAAAAATGGAGATGTTACAACTTCTTTAATGACCTGCGCAAATGGAGAAATCCTGGAAATTAAACATGATGTACATTTGCCGCGTCCTTATTCAATCGGGATACGCGTTCAGGGAACCAATGGTATCTGGATGGATGTGAACAATGGTATGTATATAGAGGGAAAATCTGCTAAGGCCCATCAATGGGACAAGGCAGATGAATGGATTAAGAAATACGACCATCCTCTTTGGGCCAAATACGAAGATGAAGCAACAGGTGCAGGACATGGAGGGATGGATTGGTTTGTTGACAATGCGTTTTTTGAATCAGTAAAACAAGGCAGGCAAACGCCCATTGATGTTTATGATTCGGTTACCATGAGTGCTTTATTTCCTTTATCAATTCAATCTATTAAAGAAGGAAATAAGACTTTAGACTTTCCTGATTTTACAAGTGGAAAATGGAAAACAAGTAAACCTAGCTTCGCATTGGGTGATAGTGGTTTTTAAAAAAATTGACTTTGAACTTATTCTTTAAGGCTTATCAAGGTGGATGAGCCTTGAAGGATAAATGATATAACTTTCTGTTTCCGTTTTACCTTTATTAACAAGATCAAACAAGATTTCTGCTGCTTTTTCTGCTTGTTTCCCTGGAAATTGCTCTATGGAAGCCATGGGTTTATTTTCAATATGATCCCAAATAGGAAAATTTGCAAAACTGATAAAGAAAATATCTTGATTAATAACCAAACCTTTCTCTTTAGCGAATTTCATAACATCAAGGGTTACATAATCGCTAAAACAGATTATCGCAGATGGTCTTTCTGCTAAGGAGATCAGTTCAAGCATAGCTTCTTGATTTCCTTTTTCTGAAAGATCGGTATGGAATATGTATTCTTTGTTTACTTTAACTCCATTCGTTTTCAATCCTTTAATAAAAGCTTCTTCCCTTTCTTTACTGGCCAGTAGATTTCCTGGGCCGTTAATTAAAGCAATTCGGTTGTGTCCACAGCTTACGAAAGTACTGATGGCTTCCAGCATCCCCGTTTCTAAATTGGCAACAATTCGATGTACATCTTCTCTGTCGGGTACACAATCAAAAAAGACAATAGGGATATTGGCTTTTTGAAAAGACTCAATAAAGTCAAAATTTGTAGTGTTTTTACTTACTGATAGAATGACACCATCTACCCGATGTTTTTTAAGCGTTTCAAGTATTTTTAACTCGCGTATTTCATCATCTAAAGACTGTCCTAAAATAACCGTATAATTTTCTTCATTTGCTTTATTTTCAATGGCACTAATAGCTGTAGAAAAAAAAGCTTCAGAAAGGCTGGGTAAAACTACCCCTATCGTAAATGTTTTTTGCTGTTTAAAAAAGATAGCTCTGCTATTGGGTTCATAGTTCAGTTCTTCAGCTAGTTTTTTAACACGCATGGTTGTAACGAGCCCGATGCTTGGATGATCTTTTAATGCACGAGAAACAGTGGAAGTAGATAATTTTAATCGCTTTGCTATTTCTTTTAATGTTGGTACCTGACCCTGCTTCATTCCTTTTTACCCCCTAAAATTTCAATTTGTTCAAGTTAACGATTTTTACCGATTCAAGAAAGTATCCTTTAGTTTAGATGGAACTTTCTTTCTAAAATCGAACATATCTTTATTTCCATGCTGATCTAATTTTTGATTGAGGTTAATATTTTCACGGTTAGTCCCTTTTGCTTTAATACTCGACTGTAAATTAATAGTTTGAGTAAATGTACCAGTGGAAGCATAGTTTAACGCTTCTTTGAGCATCAGGTCTTCAGGATTCCCCCAATTTTTAGTGAGATCTTCCGATGTGTACTTATCTACAAGCATCCCTTTAAAATAATCACTTTCGCCGTTAGCGTTAATGGTTTTAAAAGATACAGCGTAGAGATCATTTTGCATGATCGTCCAGGGAAAGAAGCCTACCGGTTTGCCATACGTAGCCTTTTCCCCAATCAACTTAACATCCACATACGGTTTGAGGTTATTAATTAGAAGTTCACTAGCTGAAGCGGTGCCTCCTGTTACTAAAAAATAAACACGGTTTATATTCAATGAATTTGTTTTATTGAAATTAGACGGTGCAAAAAAGGATCTCCAATCTTCATCCTCATTTAGCGATGCATTAATACCATAACTATACATTAATTTGTCTTTGCCAACGCTTAAAGGAGCAAGCATATTGGATAAGTATTCGGCTGTTTCAACAGCGCCACCTCCATTGTACCGGAGATCGACAACTACCTCTTGCACCTGCTTTGATTCAAATTCTTTAAATAGTTGATCCAAGGTATTTTTGGTAGAGGTTGGTTTATTTCCTAAAGTTGTAGTTGCAACAAACGAATCAAAAACAAAATAGCCAACCTGTTTAGCACCTACCTTATGAACTGCAGAATATAGAATAGGATTAATATTGAAAGTCTTACTTTGAAGAGTAAGATCTATTACCGTGTTATCAGGCTTTCTTAATGTAAGTTGAATGGTGGAGGCATCTAAAGCATTCCATAAAAAACTATAATTATCAGCCTCAAGCGTAGCATTATCAATTTTAGTATTCCCATTAATGGAAAGTATTTGCCAAGATCGTTCTATACCTGCCAGTGCCGCCGGAGAATTAGGATTGACAAGTTTTACATAAAGATCGTTATCGTTTTGATAGCGGACATCAAAACCAAAACTTCCGGCACGTCCTTCTTGTATTTCTTCATTTACCGCACCTGAGCGATCAATAAAACTATAATGATCAAGGGTTTCATTGGTTACCGGATCTTTTGTATAAGCTTTTAGTGCTTCTAATACATCTTCTGCCGTTTTATAGCTTCTAGTTTGAAAACTTTCAGGAAGTTTATCTTGCCAGAGATAAAAATAGTAGGTATAGAGATAAATCGAATCTTTTAGTAGATCTTCTTTTGAATCTTCACGAGATGGTTTTTCTAATATTCTATCAACATGGTCCTTTTTACAAGCTTGAAATAGGAAAAGTGAAATAAGGAACACTCCCAATAGATAGAGTCGGTTATTCTTTTTCATGTACGTATATTGATTTCGTATGCAGGTATTTTCTTAAGCTGTAATTCTTAAGCTAACAGGTGGGATACATCCAAAAAATCGATATTTAATTTTTCTTCATCTTGGCAACCGATTTTACTGTTTCCGATTAATAAAACAGTGTTGGTTTCCAACTTGTTTTCATGAATTATATAGTCGAGCGGCTCCATTCCAGCTATCAGTTTTAGCTCATCATAAAAATACACTTTTAATTTCTTTTCAAGACCTTCCCATTTAATGTATTTTAATTTATTTAATTGCATCAACGGATTCCCTTTAGTCAAGATAAATATAGATTTTTGGTCATTACTGATAGCATGCAATAAATTTAAAACGGGTGGATATAGTAAAAGAGGTAGCGGCAATTTTGCGCTAACATGGAGCCTATTGAAATTTTCTTCATATTTTTTATCAATATCAAAAGCTACTGCTGCTTTTGCAAAAATATCTTCAGGTCCATCAGCAAGATAGGTTAACTTTAAAAATTCAAGAAGGTCTTTTGCTGGCGGTAAAGTTTCAGTATACGCTAAGAAATTGGCAAAAAGATAATATACCTGCAATAAATAATCTTGCTGTGGATACAAAACGTTATCCAATTCAAAGACAAAAGCTTTCTTTTCAGGAGCTAAATCTGAATAATTTAACATATTATCTCAATATTATATTCTTCAAATAAAAGTTTCTGTGGAATTATTAATTTAATTTCGGCATCGGTTTGTAAAGCTAAAATGTTCGCATTTTTATCGAGACAAGCCTTCAATAACTCATGGATAAAATGTGGAGCAGAGATGGCAGGTAATTGAATAAACTTTCCGGAATCTAAAAGAGGCTTTGGCACTGGTAATGAGTCAGCAAAAATAATTTCATCATTCGGATAAGACTTGGCTAAGCTTTGAGCTTTAGCACTGGTACCAGAGGTAATAATAACGGTATTATTCATTTGTAATCTTTCCATCTTTCATATGTATACTACGATCAGAGATAAGCGCTAGATCTTCATTGTGCGTAACAATAATAAAAGTTTGGTTTAAACGTTCTCTTAATTCAATAAATAACTGGTTAAGTGCTTGAGCATTATCTGAGTCTAGGTTACCCGAAGGTTCATCAGCTAAAATAATCGAAGGATTATTAATTAAGGCACGGGCAACAGCAACACGCTGTTGTTCCCCACCTGAAAGTTCAGATGGCTTATGATTGATCCTATGGCTTAAACCAAGCATCTCCAACATTTCTTCTGCCTTTATTTCGCTTTCTTTCTTTCCTTTTTTAGCAATAAAGGCAGGCATGCAAACATTTTCTAAAGCACTGAATTCGGGAAGTAAATGATGAAATTGAAAAATAAAGCCAATGTTTTTATTTCGGAACTCGCTCAGTTTTTTGGAAGAAAGACGATTTATTTCAATACCATTTATTTCAACTATTCCCTGATCGGGTAAAGTTAGTGACCCTATAATGTGGAGTAAAGTACTTTTTCCCGCTCCAGAAGCGCCTACTATACTTACAATTTCCCCTCGTTTTACATCTAGGTTTACGTCTTTAAGGATAGGTAGTTTACCATATGACTTATAAATATTTTTTGCACTTAACATAGCGCGAAGATAATACTAATTTCTTTTTTGCTTATAAGAACATTTATTTGTTTTTTGATGTTCAATAAATAACGGCGCACAACGTTGTTAAAATGGATTAAAAGACTTACTTTTACGGCAAATTTTTAAAGCATGAATATTCACGAATATCAAGGTAAAGCAATTTTAAAGAGTTTTGGTGTACGCATACAAGAAGGTATTGTTGCGGAAACTCCGGAACAGGCTGTAGAGGCTGCCAAACAATTAAAAGATGATTTTGACTCAGACTGGGTTGTTATAAAAGCTCAAATCCACGCAGGTGGCCGCGGAAAGGGCGGTGGTGTAAAATTAGCTAAAAACCTAGACGAGGTTAAACAAAGAGCGACAGATATAATTGGAATGCAATTAGTTACTCCTCAAACTGGTCCGGAAGGAAAGAAAGTGAGTAAAGTATTGGTTGCCCAGGATGTTTACTATCCAGGAGAAAGTGAAACCGAAGAAATATATATGAGTGTATTAATGGACCGTGCTAAAGGCAGGAACATTATTATGTACTCAACAGAAGGAGGAATGGATATTGAAGAAGTTGCAGAAAAAACTCCTGAATTGATCTTTAAAGAAGAAATTGATCCTAAAGTTGGTTTACAAGGCTTTCAAGCAAGAAAGATTGCTTTCAACTTAGGTTTAGAAGGTGCGGCGCATAAGGAAATGGTAAAATTTGTAGCTTCTTTATACAAGGCCTATGAAGCAACAGATTCTTCAATGTTTGAAATTAATCCTGTTTTAAAGACTTCTGACAATAAAATTTTAGCGGTTGATGCTAAAGTTGATTTGGATGAAAATGCATTATACCGTCACAAAGATTATTTGGAGATGCGTGATTTTGCAGAAGAAGACCCTACAGAAGTTGAAGCTGGAAAATCTAACTTGAACTATGTAAAACTTGACGGTAACGTTGGTTGCATGGTAAATGGAGCAGGATTGGCAATGGCAACTATGGATATCATTAAAATAGCCGGTGGTGAACCTGCAAACTTTTTGGATGTAGGTGGTACCGCAAATGCTGAAACCGTAAAAGCTGGTTTTAATATTATTTTACAAGATCCTAATGTAAAGGCAATTTTAATCAATATTTTTGGTGGTATTGTTCGTTGTGACCGTGTGGCACAAGGTGTTATTGATGCTTACCAGGAAATTGGAAATATACCTGTTCCAATTATTGTTCGCTTACAGGGAACTAATGCTGTTGAAGCTAAAAAGCTAATTGATGATTCCGGACTTAAAGTTTTCTCTGCAATCCAGTTAAAGGAAGCTGCAGATTTAGTGACTCAAGTGCTTTCTTAACAACAAATAACAGCATCAAGTATAAACATCAATAGACCTCCAACTCGGAGGTTTATTTGTTCTAAGAAATTTATATATTTTATCAATCATGACTCATACTAGAATAAAGGACCTATTAAATTCATCGGATTTTGGAAAGGAATTTGTTGCAAAAGGCTGGATAAGAACATTTAGAAACAATCAGTTCCTTGCTATTAACGATGGTTCGTGCCTAGGTAATCTCCAAGTTGTAATAGGTATTAATATATTTGATGAGAAAACAATAAAAAGACTACATACAGGTGCGTCTGTTGCAATAACAGGCACATTGGTTGAATCTGTTGGCAAGGGTCAACGAGTTGAACTTAAGGCTACCGAACTAGATATTTTGGGAGATTCCGACCCTGATAAATTTCCTTTGCAGCCTAAAAAACATAGCTTGGAATTTTTGCGTGAAATTGCGCATTTACGCTTTCGTACAAATACGTTCAATGCTATTTTTAAGGTTAGAAATGCCTTAGCTTTTGCAGTTCATCAGTTTTTTAATGAGCGAGGCTTCGTATATATACATACGCCAATTATTACAGGTTCAGATGCTGAAGGTGCAGGTGAAATGTTTAAGGTAACTACCTTAGATTTAGATAATTTGCCTAAGACGGAAGAAGGAAAAATTGATTACAGTGAAGATTTCTTTGCTAAAGCTACAAATTTAACCGTTTCTGGTCAGCTGGAAGGTGAACTTGCAGCCATGGCGTTGGGAAATATCTATACTTTTGGTCCAACTTTCAGAGCTGAAAATTCAAATACTACCCGCCACTTAGCTGAATTCTGGATGATTGAGCCTGAAATGGCTTTTTATGATATCCATGATAACATGGGCTTGGCTGAAGAGCTATTGAAATATATAATTCGATACGCACTTGATCATTGTCCGGAAGAAATTGAGTTTTTGAAGGCGCGTTTGCAGGAAGAAGAAAAATTAAAACCTCAGGCAGATCGTTCTAATATGAATTTGGTTGAGAAGCTTAATTTTATCTTAGAAAATGAATTTGAACGTGTAAGTTATACTGAGGCTGTTGAAATTTTAAAACGTTCTAAACCTAATCAGAAAAAACAATTTAAATACCTGATTAACGAATGGGGAATAGATTTACAATCAGAACATGAACGCTATTTAGTAGAAAAGCATTTTAAAAAGCCAGTAATTTTGACAGATTACCCGGCAGATATAAAAGCATTTTATATGCGTCAGAATGAAGTGGACAGTAATGGAAGGAAAACAGTAGCCGCTATGGATATTCTTTTTCCTGGAATAGGTGAAATGGTGGGTGGTTCACAACGTGAAGAGCGCTATGATGTTTTAACCAAACGTATGGAAGAAATGAATATTCCAACCAAGGAAATGGACTGGTTCTTAGATACACGCAGATTTGGTACAGCACCACACTCAGGTTTTGGTTTGGGATTTGAGCGTTTAGTGCTATTTGTTACTGGAATGGGAAATATTCGCGATGTAATTCCTTTTCCACGTTACCCAAATAATGCTGAATTTTAAGAAATTGCTTTGATTCATTATCTTCAAAACTCATTTATAAAATTTAAGCAATCAAAATCATTGTTTTATTGTTAATCTTCAAAAGCCATTAAAAAAAGACGAAATGTTTGTTAAAATTTATGAAGAGAACCCAAGTCCTAAGAGCATCTCTCAAGTAGTAGATGTCTTAAAAAAGGGAGGTGTGATTATTTATCCTACTGATACCATTTATGGAATTGGTTGTGATATTACCAATCCAAAGGCAATTGAAAGAGTTTGTCAAATAAGAGGTTTAAAACCTGACAAGGCTAATTTATCTTTTATTTGCAATGATTTAACTTCCATTTCACAATATACGAAACCATTGGATAATACAACCTTTCGTTTATTGAAGAAATCTTTGCCTGGTCCTTTTACTTATATATTTAATGCAAGCAGCCAGGTACCTAAACTTTTGAGTTCAAAGAAAAAAACGGTAGGTATACGTGTTCCAAATAATAATATCGCTCGGGAAATAGTACAGTTGCTGGGTCATCCCATAGTTTCTGCCTCTATTCATGATGATGATGAATTAATTGAATATTCAACAGATCCTGAATTAATCTATGAAAAATACGGCAATATTGTTGATTTGGTAATTGATGGTGGCTATGGGAAAAATATTCCTTCTACAGTTGTGGATTGTACAACAGGCGATTTTGAAATTATTCGTCAAGGTGAAGGAGATTTAGCTTTATATATTTAAATAAAACTATTCCTTCCCTTACTTATCGTAAGACCACCACCTCTTGGTCAACTCAATTTCTTTATTTCCCTTCTTTGATGCCAGTGATAAATTCTGGTATACGCTCTAAATAATTCTCCGTTTCCAGTTGTTTAACAAAAGCAGATCCGATAATAGCTGCATTGGCAATTCCAGCGGCTTGTTTGAAAGTATAGTGGTTAGAAATTCCAAAGCCAATTACAACTGGATTTTTCAAATCTAAAGCTTTGATTCGTTTAAAATAATTCAATCGTTCTTCAGATACCTCTAAATCTTTTCCTGTTGTTGCTGAAGAAGATAATAAATAGATGAAGCCTGTGCTTAAGCCATCAATTTTACGAATGCGTTCATCTGTAGTTTGAGGGGTTACCAAAAAAATATTGCTAATTCCATTCTCTTTGAAAATTTCTTCGTATAATTCCTCATATTCATATATTGGTAAATCAGGAACAATAACACCATCTACTCCAACCTCTACGCAGGCCTTACAAAAACGTTCTACTCCATATTGAAAAACGGTATTAAAATAGCCCATTAAGAATACGGGGATATTTACACGTTTGCGAAGATCTTTTAATTGCTCAAAAAGAACATCTAGCGACATTCCATTTTTTAAAGCGATTTGAGAACTATGCTGGATTACAGGTCCATCGGCTAATGGATCTGAGTAAGGAAAGCCTATCTCTAAAAAATCAACGCCTGCCCTTTCAAGACCTTCTGCAATATCCAAAGTACTATCCAGTCGTGGATATCCGGCAGTGAAATAAATGGATAGGATATCTTTACGTTCTTTATTGTTAAATAATTGAGCTGTTCTATTCATGTTCTTATTAAAGATATTGTATAGTTAATATGATTTTATCTTATTCAAATTTTCTTTTAGAAATTCAGTTAAAAAGAAAAATATTTCATATAATTATCTAAGTCTTTATCGCCTCGTCCGGAAAGACAAAGAATAACATCCTCATTTTTCTTAAACTGCATTTTTTCTAATTGAGCTAAGGCATGTGCACTTTCGATAGCTGGAATAATACCTTCGAGCTGCGTTAATAGTAATCCTGCCTGCATAGCTTCATCATCCGTGATGCTCACATATTTTACACGTTGATTTTCATGCAAAAAAGCATGTTGCGGCCCAATACCGGGATAATCTAATCCTGCCGAAATAGAATAAGGCTCTATAACCTGTCCGTCATTAGTCTGCATTAAAATTGTACGGCTACCATGTAGAACGCCTTCTTTACCTAAAATTGAAGTCGCTGCTGAATGACCGCTATGAATTCCTTTGCCTGCGGCTTCAGCTGCTATCAGTTGAACATTTTCATCATCTAAAAAATGATAGAACATACCCATAGCATTGCTACCGCCGCCTACACAAGCCATCACATAATCCGGTAATTTGCCCTTTTTATCTAAGAGTTGTTGTTTGGCTTCAGATGAAATAATAGATTGAAAGCGGGCAACCATATCAGGGTAAGGATGTGGGCCAACAACCGATCCAATAATATAATGCGTATCAACCGGATTATTTATCCAATCTCGTAAAGCTTCATTAGTAGCATCCTTTAAAGTTTTACTACCCGAATGTGCAGCCACAACCTTAGCCCCCATCATCTTCATTCGAGCAACATTAGGTGCTTGTCGTTCAATATCTACTGCACCCATATACACTACGCATTCTAATCCTTTTAACGCACAAACTGTCGCGGTTGCAACTCCATGTTGTCCGGCCCCGGTTTCAGCGATGATCCTTTTCTTTCCAAGGTGTTCAGCCAATAGAATCTGTCCGATTGTATTATTGATTTTATGTGCTCCGGTATGATTTAAGTCCTCTCGTTTCAGATAAATATTAGCTCCATATCTTTCAGATAGGCGGTTTGCTAAATATAAAGGAGAAGGACGGCCTACATAGTCGCGCATCAATTGATCAAACTCGGTTTGGAATGCAGGAGTATGTATAATGTTTAAATATTCTCTCCGCAGTTCTTCAACATTTGGATAAAGCATTTCTGGAATATAAGCGCCTCCAAATTTGCCATAATAACCTTTTTCGTTTACTTGATATTTACTCATTATCTATCTTATTATTTAATACCTGTTTTAATAAAGTAATATTTTTAATTCCTGGAGATGTTTCGAACCGTGAATTTAAATCGATCGCATATAAACGGTCATCCTTAAATGTAAAGGCTTCCCAAAAATTTTCAGGGCCAATTCCTCCACTTAAGAAATAAGGTTTGGAATATGGATACATTTTAAGAATTTCCCAATTAAATGATTTTCCTGATCCACCATATATGGATGTTTTTGTATCAAATAAAAAGTAATCTGCCACGGGTATATAATCGGCTAAGCGGTTAAAATCAAAGTGTGAATCTACACCAAAGGCCTTAATTAGCTCTACTCCCATTTTCTTTATCTGCATACAAAATTCGGGACTTTCATTTCCATGTAATTGAACTGCATCAAATTGACACTTATCAAGAATTATTTTTATTTCCTGGAAAGAAGCATTCACAAATACTGCTGTTTTTTTAACATTCTTAATACTTCCAATATATTCCGGATTCAACTCGCCAGCAAATCTTGCAGATAAAGGATAAAAGATAAAGCCAATATATTGAGGATGGGTTGATATAACATCTTCAATGTTAGCAGGATCTCTTAAGCCGCACACTTTTATAGCAGGGAAATGGTTCTTCATATTCTCAATAAAGTTTTAAAGCTTCTTAAAGCTTTCCCGCTTAACAAAGACTCCTCTGCTTCGTAATAACAGTCTGCAAAGGAATCGTCTGGTTTAATGGTGTTTATCGCGATAGCGGCATTACAAAGTGCTACATTATTTTGAACTTTCGTTCCCTGGTTATTCAAAATGGATTTAAAGATAGAAGCTGCTTCTTCTACTGTATTTCCACCTTGGATTTCATTTGGGTTTATAGCTTCAAATCCCAAATCCTTTAATGTCTTTATTTGCTCTGCACGATTATTGATTAATTTGAAATTACCAGTTAAAGAAACTTCGTCGTAACCATCAAGAGCATGGACTATGCTAAATTGTTTATCGGTTTTTTGATAGATATAAGCAAAAAGCCGTGCTAACTCCAAACTAAAAACACCAACTGATTGGTAATGTGGATTAGCCGGGTTAATTAAAGGCCCTAGCATATTAAAGAAAGTTTTAACTCCCAGCTCCCGACGTATAGGTGCTACAGTTTTCATGGCAGGATGAAAAAGCGGAGCATGCAGGAAGCAAATATTTGCATCATCCAGAGCACGGTAGATTTCATCTTGATCATTACTAAATTGATATCCAAGGTATTCCATTACATTGGATGAACCGCAACCAGAAGAAACACCATAATTACCGTGCTTGGCAACTTTATGTCCGGCACCTGCCACAATAAAGGAAGCTAAGGTTGAAATGTTAAACGTATTTTTACCATCTCCACCCGTTCCACAAAGATCTATAAGTTTATAACCGTTGTAATCACGTTTCAAACTTAGATCAAACATGGAATCACGGAATCCTTCCAATTCCTCCTCTCGGATTGCACGCATGCTATATGCTGTCATAAATGATGCTATCTGAGACGTATTATAATTTCCAGTAGCAATATTTGTTAATATTTCATGAGCTTCCTTTCGAGTAAAGCTTTTATGTTCAAAAAGATGTGATAATATTTTTTTCATTTTTATTCAAAAAAAAAGCTTGTCTTTATAGACAAGCCTCAATTATTTATTAAATATTTTATATACGAGTCATGTCACAGAGGTTATCCTTTGTGCCACCACCAGCTGAAATATGATAAATTAGTATTCATTTGTGAATGCCAAATATGGAAAATAATTTTCACTTCTACAAATATTTTTGGTTTAACTATTGAACATGTACTTAATAAACCATAAATTCAATCTTATTGTCTCAGAATACATGTGCCTCATCAATTGAAATAAACTAAAAATATCCAAGTATGTTATCATAATAAAACATGATAAATTGCATTATCACGTTTTTATGTGATATATTTATATAAAATTAAAAAAATGCTTGCAGTAATAACTGGTGATATTGTCAATTCTTCAAAGGTCGATCCAAAAATCTGGCTTCCTGTGCTAAAAAATGTTTTAAATAAAATAGGTTCTTCACCAAGTGAGTGGGAAATTTACCGTGGTGACAGCTTTCAATTGTTAATAAGAAATCCTGAACTGGCTCTAAGCCATGCTATACAGATAAAGGCATCCATCAAAACCATTAAATCTCTTGATGTACGCATGGCTATTGGAATCGGTGAAATTAATCATTCTTCAAGGAATATCACTCAATCAAATGGATCGGCTTTTATTCATTCAGGCGAGAAATTTGAAGGGTTAAAAAAGGAGAAACTTAATTTAGCAATCAAATCTGACTGGGATGATTTCGATTTGGATATAAACCTATTTTTAAAACTTGCTTTGCTAACAATGGATCATTGGACAGAAAACGCGGCAGAAATGGTGAAAACCATACTAGAAAATCCTGATAAAGCACAATCAGAATTAGGTACAATAATTGGAATAAAACAAAATGCTGTTAGTAGTCGCTTAAAACGAGCAGCATTTGATGAGATTGCAGAAATGACTCAATTGTATCAGACAAAAATAAAAAAACAATTATGACTTTATTGCTTAAATTGATTCTTGCGCATGTCTTGGGCGATTTTTTACTACAGCCAAACGGTTGGGTAAAAGCTAAAGAAGCCAATAAAATAAAGGCCTATCAGCTTTATTTACATATTTTGATTCATTTCATATTAATTATGTTCTTAGTTTGGGATTGGAGTTTTTGGCCTTGGGCGACTTTAATCGCAGGAAGTCATTTATTGATTGATAGTATCAAGCTGTATTTACAACAAAAGAAATACAATCGTTTTCTGTTTTTTGCCGATCAAATTTTACACGTTTTCGTCCTGTTTTTCATCTGGTATTTATATGATCGCTCTGTATTGACTCTTTTTCCGTTAAATTTAAATTATTTATTAGTTTGGGTAACTACCCTTTTTATTCTTACCCAACCCTTATCTATTGCCATTAAAATATTTATATCAAAATGGACACCCTATAGGGAAGATAAAGAAAATGATTCATTAGAAGATGCTGGGAAATATATTGGTTACCTGGAGCGCTTGCTTATATTTGTATTTATCATTTCAAACCATTGGGAAGCGGTTGGCTTTTTGATTACCGCCAAATCGGTTTTCAGGTTTGGGGATTTAAAAGCATCTAAAGAGCGAAAGCTTACAGAATATGTATTAATTGGGACCCTGATCAGTTTCGGATCAGCAATTTGTATTGCTCTGCTCTTTCAATATGCTTTAAACCTAATTTAAATAAGCTCAATACCCATTTTGCCAAAATGTGCGCCGAAAGCCATTAAAACACAAGAGATAAAAGTTCCTATGCTAACAGCAAGAAACGCCTTTTTACGGTTGACAGCAAATAAATGGGCCGCAATAGTTCCCATATATGCACCTGTAAAAGGTAAAGGTACCATAACAAAAACCATAATTCCCCAAAAGCCATATTTATCAATTTCTTTACCTACGCCTTTTTTTGCCCTGCGCATAATTTTCAGAGATTGTTTTTTATAGGTTCTATTTTTCCAAAGTTTCTTATTGAAAGCATCAATAAAAAAAGTTAATAGCGGATAAACTAAAAAATTACCTAAAAAGCCAGCAATAAAAGCGATAACAGGTCGAACGTCATGTGCAATACCAAATGGAATACCAAGACGAGCCTCTCCTAAGGGGGAAAGACTAATTAAAAACGTATAAATAATATATTCGTACATAACGGTATTAAGCGCACGAAGATAAAGCTTTTTCTGTCCCTTTAATACAAAATAAACAAGCCGAAAAATTTATTCTAAATACAATTCAAATAGTTACCTTTGTCGCAAGAAATAACAATCATTAATATTAAATTCATTTTTATAATCCTTATAATTCATTTAATATTTCAAACTCCTCTGTAAATTAAAATCTCACCTAATGACTTTTATAATTTTCCTAGTTGTTGTTCTCTTCATTCTTGCTATATCAGATTTAATCGTTGGAGTAAGTAATGATGCAGTTAACTTTCTAAATTCAGCCATTGGTTCAAAAGCGGCACCTTATCGTGTCATCCTTATCACAGCAATTGTTGGTATTATTTTAGGTTCATTTTTCTCAAGTGGGATTATGGAAATTGCGCGAAAAGGAATTTTTCATCCAGAATACTTTACTTTCGATAAAATAATGTGGGTTTTCCTGGCTGTGATGCTAACCGACATTATTTTGCTGGATATTTTCAACTCATTAGGGCTACCAACATCAACCACTGTATCAATTGTTTTTGAACTATTGGGTGCAGCGATGGTAGTTGGCATTTTATTTTCAATTGAAAAGAATGATAGCATAAGCGAGGCATTTAAATATATAAACTTTGATAGTACCATTTCCATTATAACGGGTATATTCCTCTCGGTATTTATTGCTTTTACCTGCGGTGTGGTTTTCCAATATCTTTTTCGCTTGTTGTTTACTTTTGATTATACAAAACGCCTAAAACAATTCGGAGCTTTATATGCAGGTTTAGGAATTACTTCAATTGTTTATTTTTTATTAATAAAAGGTTTACAAGGCACTACTCTTTTTAACCCAGATAGCACCTTATGGATAACTGACAATATTGCACCTATTTTAACGGCTTTGTTTATACTGGTTGTTCTAATCTGCTTTTTGTTACAGCGTTACGCTCAGGTCAACCCTTTGAAAATTGTTGTATTAGCAGGAACCTTTGCATTAGCTATGGCTTTCGCAGGAAATGATTTGGTAAACTTCATTGGAGTTCCAATTACCGGTTTTTTGGCTTTTAAAAATTGGGTTGCAAGTGGTGTACCTGCAAATGAGCTTTATCAAACATATTTGGGTAGCGATGATGTTGCAGTACCTAATTATATGCTGCTTATTGCTGGTATTGTTATGTCTTTAACAATATGGTTTAACGCAAAAGCAAAAAAGGTTACTGAAACAGAGGTTAATTTAGCGAGACAAGATGAAGGAGAAGAACGATTTAAAGCTAACGGTGTTTCAAGAAGTATTGTGAAATCTTCTTTGATGCTTGGAAATTTAATTTCTGTGTTTTTACCACGCAGTACTTATAAAAACTACAGACTGAACATCGAAAAAACTAAATTACAGAAGGCTACAAATGTACAAGGAGAAGATTCCCCAGCATTTGATTTGGTACGGGCTTCTTCCAATCTAATTATTGCTAGCATTTTAATTGCTTGGGCAACTTCTATGAAACTACCACTATCAACTACTTATGTTACATTTATGGTTGCAATGGGTAGCTCCTTAGCAGACCGCGCATGGGGAAGAGAATCGGCCGTTTACCGAGTTGCCGGGGTATTAAGCGTAATTGGAGGCTGGTTTATTACAGCAGTTATTGCATTCGTTGCTGCAGGAATCTTTGCACTAATATTATATAAAGGAGAAGCTACAGGTACATTTATCCTCATTGGCATTACTTTAATTTATATCGTTTTTTCACATATAAAGTTCGCACAAAAAGAAAAGAAGGCCGAGAAGTTAAAAGGTAAATTCACTGTTCTAGAGGCCTCAGATCTAGATTTATTTGAAAGAAATAAACGGATGATCAATAATGTATTATTGGAAGTAAGTAAAAATTATCATAGTACAATTAAATTTCTAAATGAAAACAACATATCCCAGTTGAAAAAAGTCAATACCGATATGGATGAAATGGTTCAGTATGGCTTTAAAATTCGGACAAAAAGTATAAAGTATATTAAAGAATTGCAGACAACAGATAAAGAGACAGCGGAAGTAATACTTTATAGTACAGATTTATTGCAAGACATGATACAGTCTGCCAAATTTTTAAGTGAAGAGAGTTTGGAATATATCAATAACTTGCATCAAGCTCCTCAGAAAAGTTTTATCAAAACCATTGCCAAGTTAAATGATAAAATGGAGGTCTTTTTTAAACTTACCGCCCAAGGTTTAAGCAATCCCTTAGATATTGATTATGACTTTATCCGCAAAAACAGAGACGAATTAAGAGAATTTATTAATTCTCACTTAGACCGTCAGATTGCTGAAATTCAAAAGAAAAATTTAAGTACAAAACAAGCTATTTTACAAACTAATATCTTTTTACAAAGCCGAGATATTCTAGCTGTTATGCTGCGTATTTCTAAAATGTATCGCAAATACCAAAAATAACGCTTTAACAACTTTATTTTATTTTTTGTAAATTCGCAGTTCTTTCTATTGGGAACACAAACCCTATTACAGAATTTTAACTTTCTGTAATTAAAGCATCTTTCTTTAGGTTTTTAATTTAGATAATTCCTGGTAGTCTTTTTTTAATTTCCCCTAATGGGATAAACTAATATAATGATTGAAGTAAAAGAATTCAACAAAAACAATCAACTTACCTCCTCAGAAAAACTTAAAATCTCATCCTTTCTGTATCAACATTTAGAAGAATATGGCGACCCACAAACTGCCATAGAAAAAGCAATTGATTACGCGTTAGGAAAAAATGGCAGCTTAGGCGGTCATCTTTTTGTTTCTAAAGAAAAAAGTCAAATAACCGGGGCTATTGTCATTAATAAAACGGGCATGAATGATTATATTCCTGCCAATATTCTAGTTTATATAGCTACTCATAAAGAATTTAGAGGAAAAGGAATTGGAAAAGAACTAATGAAAACTGCCATTGAAAAGGTGGAAGGTGACATTGCCCTTCATGTTGAACCCGCGAACCCTGCGAAAAAATTATACGAAAAATTGGGTTTTACTAATAAATATTTAGAAATGCGTTTAATAAAGGAGGTAAGATAATGGCTTTTTTAACCTTAAACAAACAAAAACTAAAGCATAATTATCAAGAACTTGATAACTTCTTTAAAGAGCATAATATTGAATGGTCTGTAGTGGCTAAAATGCTTTGCGGAAACAAAAAATATTTAGAGCAGATTATTGCTTTAGGAATCAAACAAATATGTGATTCTCGATTAACCAATCTTGAAATGATTAAATCGATAAATCCGGATATAGAAACCATTTATATAAAACCTCCTGCAAAGGCAAATGTTGTGCGAATTGTTGAATCTGCTGATATCAGTTTCAATACCGAATTCGAAACCATTAAATTGCTCTCACTTGCAGCAAAAGAGATGAATAAGACGCATAAGATAGTCGTAATGATTGAGCTTGGCGAATTAAGAGAAGGTGTAATGAGAGATCAATTTATCGATTTTTATTCCAAAGTTTTTAAGTTGCCCAATATCGAAGTTGTTGGTATAGGCGCCAATCTTACATGTATGTATGGAATTTTGCCAAACGAGGATAAGCTTATTCAACTCTGCCTTTATAAAGAACTGGTAGAAGCAAAATTCAACCATAAAATACCCTACGTTTCGGGTGGAACATCAGTTACCATCCCGTTGATACAAAAAGATTTATTACCTGCTGGAATAAATCACTTTCGAGTAGGTGAAACATTTTATTTAGGAACCGATGTATATAATAATACAACTTTTGAATCAATGCATAATGATGTTTTTAAACTCAATGCAGAAATTATAGAACTTATTGAAAAACCAATGGTTCCAACGGGTGAATTTGGGCTAAATCTAACAGGAGAAACTCCTGTATTTGATCAAAGAAATGTTGGCATACATTCTTATAGAGCAATTGTTGATGTAGGCTTATTAGATATCGAAGTAAATCACCTTGACCCTATTGATACAACAATGGAAATTGCGGGAGCCAGTTCAGATATGATTGTAATGGATTTAGGAAGTAATTTAAAACAATACAAAGTTGGCGATATTATCGAATTTAAAATGGATTATATGGGATTACTCCGATTAATGAATTCAACCTATATTGAAAAAATGTTTGAAGAAGAAATTAAAGTATTCCAACTTGCTCATCAAAATTAAAAGCAAATTTGTTTTTACATATCTTTACTGTTGATTAATCTATTCAACAATATGACAAACCATCTTTCTGAAATCCATAATATTCGCACTGAATATATTAAAGCAGAACTACATGAAGAAAATGTTAAAAAAGATGCTATACAGCAGTTTTCTTCATGGTTTGATGAAGCTTTAAACGCAAAGGTGATGGAACCCAATGCCATGACTTTGGCAACTGTTTCTGCAGAAGGACAGCCCAATGCACGTACAATATTACTTAAAGAAATTGATGAAAAAGGATTTGTATTTTTCACGAATTATACGAGTCAAAAAGGCCGCGATATGGCCGAAAATAATAAAGTTGCATTACTATTCTTTTGGCCTGAATTAGAAAGACAAGTACGCATTTTAGGAAGCGTTGAAAAAATATCTTTTAAGGAATCAGAAAAATATTTTCATTCTAGACCTGTTGGAAGTCAGTTAGGAGCTTTGGCATCGCATCAAAGTTCAAAAATTGAAAATCGGGATGTAATTGAACAAAAACTTGAACGGTTAAAAAAGAAATACAATAATATGGAAATACCATTACCGAGTTTTTGGGGAGGCTATTGCGTAATTCCTCATCAATTAGAATTTTGGCAAGGCAGAGCGAACCGTTTACATGATCGTGTTGTGTATAAAAAGAATACAATTGATTGGGATATCTATCGGGTTGCGCCTTAATAGAAATAAATTAAAACGTTAGCTATCCTATAATCGTAACAATATTACAACAATTAAAGAAGTAATCTGCCATTTCAAAAATTGGCATCCCTTTTGTTAATTGTGATTTAGGTTTATAATTGGTTAGTAAAGGTTCCCATTCTCCCCGTTTGGGAGCCTTTCTTTTTTTACACTATTTCTTCCTATTTTCGGAATCATAATTGAAAAACTCTAAAAAATATTCTAAAACATGCATGTAACAAAAGATAACATCGATTATCTAATTACTAATAAATGAAAACCAAGGAATCCCTGTTTAAGGAACTGTTTGAGAAAAACTCAAAAATAATATATCATTTATGTTATGGCTATACAGGTGATGGCGATTCAGCTAATGATTTAATGCAGGAAACATTTATTAAAGTTTGGCAGAATTTAGATCGTTTTAGAAATCAATCACAAATTTCAACTTGGGTCTATCGTATTGCTATCAATACATGCCTTTCATTTTTAAGAGTAGAAAAACGAAAAGCCACGGATGAGATCAGTGATTTTATACTAGAAAATACTATAGAACCGATTTCTGAAAAGGAAGAACAGGTTGAGCAGTTGTATAAATGCATAGCTCAACTAGAAGAAAATGAACGGATTATTATTACGCTGGTACTAGATGAAGTTCCTTATTCTGAAATTGCAGAAATTTCCGGAATAACGGAGGGTAACCTCCGCGTTAAAATTCATCGCATTAAGAATAAGTTAACCGATATATATAACCGATATGAAAGATTTTGAAGAGATAAAGCGGTTGTGGTTAAATCAATCAACCGAACCGGTTAGCAGTATAGACGAAATATTTGTACGAATAAATGAACAAAAAAAGAACTATACAAGTAAATTATTAACCCAAACTATAGCTGTCGCAATTGCATTACTTTTTATTTTAACAGTTTGGTTAACTGCAACATTTATTACCTGGACTTCTCATTTGTCAATGGTGATCGTTATTTGTTGTTTAATTTATTATTGCAGAATACAGGTAGCTGATTATTTAAAAATTAATAAGACCGCCTTTCTATTTAAAAGGCCAGATGAATATATTTCTTATTTAAAGGATTATAAGAAATCCAGATTTAAACTTAACACCAAGACCTATCAAATCTATGTTATATTGATTGGCATCTCACTTTTTCTTTTTGCGATTGAGATGTACTATATTTTACCCTTTTTACTCCTTTTAGTTTATATAATTTTAAGCATCGGCTGGATAGTATTGTGCCAATTATTTTTCATGAAACAATATAACAAACGAGAGGGGGAACGTCTTGAAGAGATTATTAATTATTTAGAACGGATAAGCCAACAGTTCTTGTAATGTTGCGGATTTATTAAAGATGTTCGGATATTTATAAAAACTCTTTTGCATATTCAAGAATGGATTGTATATTTGCAAAGTGCATTTTTAAAAATGCGTTGATCATTACTCTTCGGGAGTCTTGATTTATAAAGAAGTGGCGAGAGACTGGCTCGAAGAACCACTGGCAACCATCTGAAAAGAAAAGGTGCCAATTCCTGTCCCAAATTAATGGGAAAATATAAATTTTAAAGACATGCAAACAAAAAACAATACTTCAGAAATCTATCTTAGTCAAACAACTAAGCTAGCTCCCCTATTAACATTCAATCCTCCTCGAATGTATAGAATATTTATGTGCTTTACAGATTGTTGTTGCTAGTTCAAGAAAGCAATTAATCAACAAATCATATTAATATTAACATATATTTACTATATATGCTTTAAGAAGCATTATAAACACAATAATTTCTCAAAACAAATCTAATTTATAAACATTATGGCTACAGAATCATTGAAATTCGAAACTTTACAAGTTCATGCAGGACAAGAGGCTGATCCTACTACAGGTTCAAGGGCGGTTCCTATCTATCAAACTACTTCTTTTGTTTTTAATAGTGCAGAACATGGTGCCAATCTTTTTGCTTTAAAAGAATTCGGGAATATCTATACACGTATTATGAATCCTACTACGGATGTTTTCGAAAAACGTGTTGCTGCTTTAGAGGGCGGAGTGGCCGCTGTTGCTGTTTCATCAGGTATGGCCGCACAGCTTATTGCACTAACTAATATTTTAGAAAGTGGAGATAACTTTGTTTCAAGTCCGAATTTATATGGTGGCTCTTATAATCAATTTAAAGTTACTTTCAAGCGTTTGGGAATTGAAGCCCGATTTGCTAAAGATGACTCACCAGAAAGTATTGAAGAACAAATTAACGAAAATACCAAAGCAATATTTTTAGAAACTATTGGAAACCCAAGTTTCAGTATTCCTGATTTTGAAAGAATAGTGGCAGTAGCTAAAAAGCATGATTTACCAGTTGTTATGGATAATACCTTTGGTGCAGCTGGCTATTTGTTCAGACCTTTTGAACATGGTGCTAATGTTGTAGTACATGCAGCAACAAAATGGATTGGCGGACAGGGAAATAGCATTGGAGGTGTAATTGTAGATGGTGGAAACTATAACTGGGGAAATGGTAAATTCAAACAATTCAGCGAGCCCTCTGAAGGTTATCATGGATTAGTTTTTAGTGATGTTTTTGGTGTAAACAGCAGCTTTGGAAATATCCAATTTGCTATCCGTGCACGAGTAGAAGGCTTACGCGACTTGGGTCCTGCCCTTTCTCCGTTTAATTCTTTTCTTTTTATTCAAGGGCTTGAAACCTTATCATTGCGCGTTCAAAGACATGTTGACAATACATTAGCCTTAGCAAAATGGTTACAAAGCCACCCTCAGGTTGACAAAGTTAATTACCCTGGATTACCAGATAGTCCTTATTATGCAAATGCTAAAAAATATTTAAAAAATGGTTTTGGTGCAGTTTTAAGTTTTGAAATAAAAGGAGGAAAAGAAAAAGCAACTTCTTTTATTGATAACTTGAAATTAACTAGTCATTTAGCAAATGTTGGAGATACAAAAACGCTGATTATTCAACCTGCTGCAACCACTCACCAACAATTAAGCGATGAAGCACAAGTTGCTGCAGGTATTAGTCCATCTTTACTTCGTGTATCTGTTGGAATTGAACATATCGATGACATTAAAGCAGATTTTGAAAATGCATTTTCAAAAATATGAATAAATACAAATTCCAATATAATAAATCCTTTAAGCTAGAAAGCGGAAAGCAACTTGATAGCCTTGAAATTGCCTACACAACCTATGGCAGATTAAATGCTAACAAGGACAATGTGGTTTGGGTATGTCATGCTTTAACAGCAAATGCTAATGTATTAGAATGGTGGCCAGGTTTGTTTGGAGAAAACGACTATTTTAATCCTCAAAAGGATTTTATTATCTGTGCAAATATTATTGGGTCACCCTATGGTACAACAAATCCTTTAAGTATTAATCCAGTAACACAGGAACCTTATTATCTGTCTTTTCCACAATTCTCTACACGGGATATTGCAAATGCTCACCAGTTACTGGCTGAGCATTTGCAAATACCTAAAATATCCATTTTAATTGGTGGCTCTTTAGGGGGCCAGCAAGCCTTAGAATGGGCAGTGATGGAGCCTAACAGAATTGATAAATTGATTGTTTTGGCTACGAATGCCCAGCACTCACCATGGGGTATTGCATTCAATGAAAGTCAACGCATGGCCATATCTAGTGATAGAACATTTTATTCAAATTCTCCAAAAGGCGGATTAAAGGGGTTGAAAACAGCTCGAACAATTGCCTTGCTTTCCTATAGGGCTTATGAAACTTATGGTTGTACGCAGTTAGAGACAGATGCAGATATAACGGATAATTATAAAGCTTCTTCTTATCAGAACTACCAAGGTGAAAAACTAATTAAACGATTTAATGCATATAGCTATTGGTTTTTGAGTAAGACAATGGATTCTCACCACTTAGGAAGAAAACGAAAAGGCATTATTGAAGCATTACAAAGTATCCAGGCTAAAACGCTGGTAATTGGAATTAAAAGTGATATTTTATTTCCGCCAGAAGAACAAAAATTTATAGCAGAACATATTCCTGCTGCAAACTATGCAGAAATTGACTCTTTTTATGGTCATGACGGTTTCTTAATAGAAACCAAGGCAATTACCGATGTTATTCAAAAGTTTATCAATAAAAATTATTCAACAACTAAACATTCAACATCTATTTTTATATAAATGGAAAAAAAATTAAGACTAGGAATCTTCGGTTTTGGTGTGGTAGGTCAAGGACTTTATGATATTATTAAAACGAAACAACTTAACCTTGAAATAAATAAATTTGTTATAAAGCACCCTGAAAAGAAAAGAAGTTTACCTCAAGAGTTATTTCATACTGATCCAAATGAAGTTCTTGAAGATCCAGAAATTAATACGGTAGTTGAGTTGATCGATGATGCTGAGGTAGCTTTTGATATTGTTTCCAAAGCATTGAAAAATGGGAAGAACGTTGTTTCTGCTAATAAAAAAATGATTGCAAATCATTTAAAAGAACTCGTTGAAATACAACATACTTATAACACATCTCTTTTATATGAAGGAGCTGTTTGTGGTAGTATTCCAATCATCAGGAATTTGGAAGAATACTATGATAATGAATTACTTCATTCTGTCAGTGGAATTTTCAATGGTTCATCCAATTATATTCTATCGAAAATATTCAATGAAAATCTTGACTATTCAACTGCTTTAAAACAAGCTCAAGATTTAGGTTTTGCTGAATCAGATCCAATTTTGGATGTTGGTGGATTTGATGCGAAATATAAATTAAGCATCGTAGCCTCTCATGCCTATGGATTATTTATTAATCCGGAAGAAGTGTTAAATATTGGCATTAATGGACTAAGTGATAAGGATGTTCGCTTTGCAAAAGAGAAAAATCTAAAGATTAAGCTTGTTCCTACCGCACGTAAAATAAATGAGAAGCAAGTAATTTTATATGTTTTACCCAAACTTGTAAATCCAGATAACATTCTTTATCAGGTTGAAAATGAATACAATGGAGTGTTGGTACAAGCAGCCTTTGCTGATCATCAATTCTTCGATGGAAAAGGTGCTGGCGGTCATCCAACAGGTTCAGCGGTACTT
>Ga0160445_100299_pt1 | contig 30997 bp, 27 predicted proteins | sample HID1972M_E1MG_FD_108215 | JGI IMG/M metagenome (GOLD analysis project Ga0160445, IMG submission 108215) | Enriched pill bug-associated microbial communities from UW Madison campus, WI, USA - HID1972M_E1 MG | ecosystem: Host-associated > Arthropoda: Insects > Digestive system > Unclassified ... | reverse complement strand
TTGGCGCGGCATCCGCGTCACCCTCGACCACCCGGAAATCTTCCTGGTGCAGACCCGCGCAATGCTCAAGGCCAGCGAAGGCCTGAACAACCTGCGGATTCTGCTGCCGATGATCTCCGGCACCCATGAACTCGAAGAAGCCCTGCACCTGATCCACCGGGCCTGGGGCGAAGTGCGCGACGAAGGCACCGACGTGCCGATGCCGCCGATTGGCGTGATGATCGAAATACCGGCCGCGGTGTACCAGACCAAGGAACTGGCGCGGATGGTCGACTTCCTCTCGGTTGGCTCCAACGACTTGACCCAGTATTTGCTGGCGGTTGACCGCAACAACCCGCGTGTGGCCGATCTCTACGACTACCTGCATCCGGCAGTGTTGCAAGCCCTGCAAACGGTGGTGCGTGATGCGCATGCGGAAGGCAAACCGGTAAGTATCTGCGGCGAGATGGCCGGTGATCCGGCGGCGGCGGTGCTGTTGATGGCGATGGGCTTCGATAGTTTGTCGATGAACGCCACCAACTTGCCGAAGGTGAAGTGGATGTTGCGTCAGGTGAATTTGAGCAAGGCCAAGGATCTCTTGGCTGAGCTGATGACCATCGACAACCCGCAAGTTATCCACAGCTCGCTGCAATTGGCGCTGAAAAATCTAGGGTTGTCGAAGATGAATCCGCCGGCGGTCGTCAAGGCCCTCTGAAGATCAAAAGCCCCTCATCGGAACGCCGCCCGCCTAACCCTCTCCCGTAGGGAGAGGGGACTGATTGGGGGATGCTGCAGACTTACGCCGACCTGAAAGTGCTTTGCCGAATCCATAATCGATTCGCACGGACTTCAAGGTGCTTTGCCGAATCCATAATCGATTTACACCGACTCGAAGGTGCTGTGCGAATTCATAATCAACTCGGTCTTTCAGGTCGATGTATGGCCCAAGACACCTCGGTCGGCCCCCTCTCCCTCCGGGAGAGGGCTGGGGTGAGGGTCAGCTCTTAGACACAAACCTCAACTTCCCCAAGATGCCCGCCATACGGCCCAAAACTCCGCTCGACCATCCGCCGCCCCCCATCCGCCTGCACCACCAACGCCGTACTCGCCCGCGTCCCATAACTCTGGCTGGCAATAAACACACTCGACAACAAAGTCTCCGTCGCCATCCCCACACCGGTATCCGGCAGCTCAGCCGACGGCGCAACCTGCGCATCACTCAACAACCCCAGCAAAAGCTCTGGTTGCGGATCATCCAGCACTGCACTCAACGCAGCCTTGGCCTTGAGCAACTTCGGCCAAGGCGTATCCAGCCCGGCATTGGATAACCCGTAAACGCCGGCCGCCAACATCACCGGCTCCGACAACCTTGCATTGAAATGCCACAACTCATGGCTGTTCCCGAGCAGCAGATTAAACCCGGCATATTCCGTCGAACGCCCAACCACATCGATCAAATAATCATCAATCGACAGATCACCGGTCAGAAACCGCGCCACCAGTTCCCCTCGCGATTTACGCGCCGGCGGCTGCTGCGGATCACGAATATTGGTCAGCGCCGCAAAGCGCCCATTAGCGCCAATCCCCAGCCAGGTGCCCCCAGCCTCAAGATCACGGCCCGCGTGCACGTGCGGCGCTTCGGGCCATGGCGCCAGCGGCAGGCTCGGTCGGGCGTAGAATTCGTCACGGTTGGCCGCGACGATCAGCGGCTGGGCATGGCCCGGGCGCCAGGCGAAAACAATCAGGCACATAAGGTGATCCTTGTGTGTTTTTTGCTCACTCTACGCATCCAGCGCCCGTGCATCCATCGTAAGTGGAGCCGAAGGCCATGCATCCGTTACCATGCCGCTCCGGTTTTCGGGATGCGTCTGGGAGAGGGACATGGAATTTCTGCTCTATCTGGCGCTGGGCGCCTGTGCCGGCGTGCTGGCCGGGCTGTTCGGGGTAGGCGGCGGGATCATTATTGTCCCGGTGCTGGTGTTCAGTTTTACCTTGCAGGGCTTCGATCAGTCGATCCTCACGCATCTGGCAGTCGGCACGTCGCTGGCGACGATTATTTTCACCTCGGTCAACGCCGTGCGTGAGCATCATCGTCGAGGCGCAGTGCGCTGGCCGATCTTCATGTGGATGGCCGTGGGTATCCTGCTTGGCGCCGGTTTTGGTGCAGTGACGGCCGAGGCGATTTCCGGGCCGCACCTGCAAAAGATCATCGGCGTGTTCGCGTTGGTGATCTCGGTGCAGTTGGCGCTGGACGTCAAACCCAAGGCCAGTCGAACCGTGCCGGGCAAATTCGGTCTGACCGTGGCTGGCAGTGTGATCGGTTGGGCCTCGGCGATTTTTGGCGTTGGCGGCGGATCGCTGACCGTGCCGTTCCTGACCTGGCGCAGTGTGCCGATGCAGCAAGCGGTGGCGACGTCATCGGCCTGCGGTCTGCCGATCGCGCTGGTTAGTGCTTTAAGTTTCATGATTCTGGGGTGGCACGATCCGTTGTTGCCGCCGCATAGTCTCGGTTTTGTGTATTTGCCGGCGTTGTTGGGCATCGCCCTGACCAGCATGGTTTTCGCCCGCATCGGCGCGCGATTGGCGCACCGATTGTCGCCGCGCTTGCTGAAACGGCTGTTCGCCGCTTTGCTGTTCAGCGTGGGTTTGAGCTTCCTGCTTTAGCCGCGTCGCAATCCTGGCTTAATCCTGAGGTGGCAGCGTCGCCCGGGAATTTTGGTTTCAACTCTAACGAGGAGTCGCAATGCTGCCTTACCCGCAGATCGACCCGGTGGCCCTGGCCATCGGTCCGCTGAAAATCCACTGGTACGGTCTGATGTACCTGATCGGCATCGGCGGTGCGTGGCTGCTGGCGTCGCGCCGGCTCAACCGTTTCGACCCGACCTGGACCAAGGAGAAACTCTCCGACATGGTCTTCTGGATGTCGATGGGCGTGATCGTCGGCGGACGTCTGGGCTATGTGCTGTTCTACGATCTGAGCGCTTATCTGGCCAACCCGACGCTGATTTTCGAAGTGTGGAAGGGCGGCATGTCGTTCCACGGCGGCTTTATCGGGGTGATGCTGGCCGCGTTGTGGTTCGGTAAACGCAATGGCAAGTCGTTCTTCCAGTTGATGGACTTCGTCGCGCCAATGGTGCCGATCGGTCTGGGCGCCGGGCGCATCGGTAACTTCATCAACGCCGAGTTGTGGGGCAAAGCCACCGACGTGCCGTGGGCCATGGTCTTCCCGCCATTCAGCGACCCGGCGCAGCTGCCGCGTCACCCGTCGCAGCTGTATCAGTTCGCGCTCGAAGGCGTGGCGCTGTTCCTGATCCTGTGGATTTTCTCGCGCAAGCCGCGTCCGACCATGGCCGTTTCCGGCATGTTCGCGTTGTTCTACGGCATCTTCCGGTTCATCGTCGAATTCGTTCGCGTACCGGATGCGCAACTCGGCTACTTGGCCTGGAACTGGCTAACCATGGGCCAGGTGCTCTGCGTGCCGATGATCGTCGGCGGGCTGTTCCTGATCTGGCTGGCCTATCGTCGCGCACCGGCAGCACCGCTCGCGCCGACGGCTTAAACTACGAACCCCGGCGCGCGACGTCGGGGCTCAAAGGACACAGGTAACTCATGAAGCAATATCTCGAACTGGTCTCGCACGTCATTCAGAACGGCAGCAAACAGGCAAACCGCACCGGCATCAACACCATCAGTTTCCCGGGTGCGATGCTGCGTTTCGATCTGCAGGAAGGTTTTCCGGCGATCACCACGCGCAAAATGGCCTTCAAATCGGCCATCGGCGAGATGTGCGGGTTTCTCCGTGGCGTGAACAACGCCGCTGAATTCCGCGCGCTGGGCTGCAAGGTCTGGGATCAGAACGCTAACGAAAACGCGCAGTGGCTGGCCAACCCGTTCCGTCAGGGCGACGACGACCTCGGCGAAATCTACGGCGTGCAATGGCGCAAATGGCCGGCGTAAGCAGATCCCGCTGAGCAACAGCGCCGCCATCGAACAAACCTTGAGCAACGGCTACAAGCAGATCGCTCAGGGCGAAGAAGACGGCCAGGCCTACGTGGTGCTGTACAAAGCCATCGACCAGGTGCGTCAGTGCGTCGACACGATCATCAAGGATCCGGGCAGCCGCCGCATTCTGTTCCACGGCTGGAACGTCGCTCAGCTCGATGAAATGGCCCTGCCGCCGTGCCACCTGCTGTACCAGTTCCACCCGAATGTCGAGACCAAGGAAATCTCCCTGACCCTCTACATCCGTTCCAACGATCTGGGCCTGGGCACGCCGTTCAACCTTACCGAAGGCGCCGCGCTGCTGAGCCTGATCGGTCGCCTGACCGGCTACACGCCGCGCTGGTTCACCTATTTCATCGGCGATGCGCACGTCTACGAGAACCACCTGGACATGCTCAACGAACAGCTCAAGCGCGAGCCGTTCGCCATGCCTAAGCTGAAAATCTCCGATCGTGTGCCGGAGTTTGCCAAGACGGGTGTGTACCAGCCGGAATGGCTGGAGCTGGTCGAGCCGAGCGATTTCTCGCTGGAAGGCTACGAACACCACGCGGCAATGACCGCGCCAATGGCGGTCTAGTCGGTAGGATCGTTCCCACGCTCTGCGTGGGAATGAATCCCGTGACGCTCTGCGTCACTTTGGACGCGGAGCGTCCATGGCGGCATTCCCACGCGGAGCATGGGAACGAGCGTTATGCGGTGTTCTTTAGTGGCCGTGGCTGCGGCCTACGTGGGAGTGTTCGACTTCGGTGGCGACCACTCCGCCGCTGACCTCCAAGCGCTGCAATATCCCGCATTGATCCGCCCCCGGCCCTTCGCCACAGCGTTGGCGCAGGTCGAGCAGTTGTGTCTGCAACGCCAACAACCCATCAATCCGCGCCTTCACATGCTGGATGTGTTCATCGATCAGCGTGTTCACGCTTTCACACTGATCCTGCGGGCTGTCACGCATGGCCAGTAGGCTGCGGATTTCTTCGAGGGTCATGTCGAGGGTGCGGCAGTTGCGGATGAAGGTCAGGCGTTCGGCGTGCGCCTGGGTGTAGACGCGGTAGTTGCCGTCGCTGCGGGCCGGTTCCGGCAGGAGGTTTTCGCGCTCGTAGTAGCGGATGGTTTCCACGGCGCAGTCGGTGAGTTTGGCCAGTTCTCCGATCTTCATGACGGCAATCTCCAAAAGGGTGCTTGACCCTATAGTGGCTACAGGGTCTTTACTTGGCAACAGGCACCTTCATGGACGCGACCAATGAGCGATTCCCAGCACACCCACAAGCCCGGCGACGGCCACGATCACAGTCATAAATTGCAGCCTGTGCATAAGCATTCACAGGGCGGCGATTCTTGCTGCGGGTCGAAAGTTGCAGCGCCGGCACCGGTGCATGCGCACGAAGACTCCTGCTGCTCGTCGACAGCCGCCGCGCCTGCGTTGGTGCAACTGAGCGAAAAGACCACCGCCGATGCGCGGCTGAGCAGTTTCCGCATCGAGGCGATGGACTGCCCGACCGAGCAGACGCTGATCCAGAACAAGCTCGGCAAACTCGCCGGCGTGCAGCAACTGGAATTCAACCTGATCAATCGCGTACTCGGCGTGACCCACAATCTGCCGGGCACCGAGCCGATCACCGAAGCGATCAAATCCCTCGGCATGCACGCCGAGCCGCTGGAGGCGGGCGTCGATTCGCCAGCCCCGGCGCCAGTGAAAAAACACTGGTGGCCGCTGGCGTTGTCCGGCATTGGTGCGCTCGCCGCTGAAGTCATCCACTTCACCAACGCCGCGCCCACCTGGGTGGTGGCGATCATCGCGCTGGTGTCGATCCTCAGCGGTGGCCTGACCACTTACAAAAAGGGCTGGATCGCCCTGAAGAACCGCAACCTCAACATCAACGCGCTGATGAGCATCGCCGTGACCGGTGCCATCCTCATCGGCCAGTGGCCGGAAGCGGCGATGGTGATGTTCCTGTTCACCGTCGCCGAGCTGATCGAAGCGCGTTCGCTTGACCGTGCGCGCAACGCGATCAGTGGCCTGATGCAGATGACACCGGAGCAAGCCACGGTGCTGCAGGCTGACGGTTCGTGGGTCGAACAGGACGTGAAAAGCGTCGAACTCGGCGCCCGTGTGCGGGTGAAGCCCGGCGAGCGCATTGCGCTAGACGGCGAAGTGCTCAGCGGCAACTCGACCATCGACCAGGCGCCGATCACCGGTGAAAGCCTGCCGGTCGAGAAAACCGTCGGCGACAAAGTCTTCGCCGGCACCATTAACCAGGCCGGTTCGCTGGAATACGCGGTCACTGCTGCGGCGAACAACTCGACGTTGGCGCGGATCATCCACGCCGTCGAACAAGCCCAAGGCGCGCGCGCACCGACTCAACGTTTCGTCGATCAATTCTCGAAAATCTACACGCCCGTGGTGTTCGTCTTTGCCTTGGCCGTGGCGATCATTCCGCCGCTGTTCATGGGCGCTGTGTGGTTCGACTGGATCTACCGCGCGCTGGTGTTGCTGGTGGTGGCGTGCCCGTGCGCACTGGTGATTTCCACTCCGGTGACCATCGTCAGCGGCCTCGCGGCAGCGGCGCGCAAAGGCATTCTGGTCAAGGGCGGCGTGTATCTGGAGGGCGGTTTCAAGCTCGATTATCTGGCGCTGGATAAAACCGGCACGATCACCCACGGCAAACCGGTGCAGACCGATTACCTGTCCCTCGATCCAACCGCCGATGCCACCGCACCGGCAATCGCCGCTGCTTTGGCCGGACGCTCCGATCACCCGGTGTCGCTGGCCATCGCCAACGCCGCTGTGGATAAAAACTTCGCCGCGCTGATTGTGGATAACTTCGAAGCGCTGGGCGGGCGTGGCGTCAAAGGCGACATCAACGGCCAGACCTACCACTTGGGCAACCATCGCTTGGTCGAAGAACTCGGCCTGTGCTCGCCAGCACTGGAAGAAAAACTCTTCGCGCTGGAGAAACAGGGCAAATCCGTGGTGCTGCTGCTCGACAGCTCCGGCCCACTGGCGCTGTTCGCCGTGGCCGATACCGTCAAGGAAACCAGCCGCGAAGCAATCCGTCAGTTGCATGAACTCGGGGTGAAAACCCTGATGCTCACTGGCGACAACGTCCACACCGCGCAGGCGATTGCCGCGCAGGTAGGCATCGATGAAGCGCGCGGTGATTTGCTGCCAACCGACAAACTGCAAGCCATTGAAGACCTGTACAAGCAGGGCCATCGTGTGGGCATGGTCGGCGACGGCATCAACGACGCGCCAGCACTGGCCCGCGCCGAGATCGGTTTTGCCATGGCGGCGGCCGGCACCGACACCGCGATCGAAACCGCCGATGTCGCCCTGATGGACGACGATCTGCGCAAGATTCCGGCGTTCATCAGCCTGTCGCGCAACACCGCCAGCATCCTGAAACAGAACATCGCGCTGGCGCTGGTGATCAAAGCGATCTTTCTTGCGGTAACCTTCGCCGGACTCGCCACCATGTGGATGGCGGTGTTCGCCGACATGGGCGTGAGCCTGTTGGTGGTGTTCAACGGGTTGCGCTTGCTGCGCAAATAGAGTGAGGAAAGGTTGTGCTGAGTGCCGAGCTAAAAGCGTTTTACATGGTCGCCCGCCTGGGCAGCATCACGCTGGCGGCGAAAAAACTCGGCCTAAGCCAACCGACCGTGACCACCCAGATACGTAATCTGGAAAGTCAGTATTCGGTGGAACTGTTCTACCGTGGCGGCCGGCGCCTGAGCGTCAGTGACGAAGGCGCGCGGTTGCTGCCGATGGTTAAAACGTTGTTGCAGCAGGAAGCCGATATCGAGTTTTTCCTGCGTAACAGCGGTCAGGTGCAAGGCACGTTACGCATCGCCGCGACCGCGCCGTATTACATCCTCGATCTGGTAAAGACCTTTCGCGAGCGCTTGCCGCAGGTGGAAGTGTCGGTGGAAATCGGTAACTCGCAGCAGGTGCTCGAAGCGCTGGAGGATTATCGGGTGGACATCGCCGCGTCGTCGCAGTTGCTGGATGACGCGCGGTTGATTCGTCGGGTACTCGGTACTGATCCGCTGGTGCTGGCGGTGCATCGCAATCATCCGCTGGCTGTGCAGGAGCATGTGGCGTTGAGTGCGCTGGCCGGGCATACGTTGTTGATGCGCGAGTCGGGTTCGACCACGCGGCGGTTGACCGAAGAATTGCTGGCGAGTGCCGGGGTGAGCTTCGGGCCGTTGCTGGAGATCGGCAGCCGAGAGTCGATTCGGGAGGCGGTGTTGCGCAATATCGGCATCAGCATCATTGCCCGGCAGGAAGTGCCGCATGATCCGCAGTTGCGCGTGCTGACGATCGAGAATGCGCCGCAGATTCCTGAGTATCTGTATTGCCTGAAAGAGCGCAAGGGCGCGCGGTTGCCCGCGGCGTTCCTAGGCCTGGCCCAAGAAATGTCCCCGGCCTAGCAGATGATCGTTCCCACGCTCCGCGTGGGAATGCCTCTACGGACGCTCCGCGTTCGGCTTTGGGACGCAGAGCGTCCCGGGCTGCATTCCCACGCGGAGCGTGGGAACGATCTCTTCTGAACCAAAATCCTTGAATACCACTATCAGCAGTTTTTGCCTCACTGCCACATGACGGACGCATTACAACTCTAGGATTGGCCTCATCTGCTTGATGAGGTCTGTCCATGAATCCTGCCATCGCAACTGCCCTGACCAACCCCGGTGCGCCGATGAAAGTGCGCGGCGTGCAGAAACGCTTCGGCGCGTTCACCGCGCTGGATAACGTCTCCCTCGACGTCGCCGCCGGTGAACTGGTGTGCCTGCTCGGCCCGTCGGGCTGCGGCAAAACCACGTTGCTGCGCTGCATCGCCGGTCTGGAGAAGCAGGACAGCGGTGAGCTGTACCTCGGCGACCGCGACGTTTCGCACCTCGCCCCGCAGGCCCGCGACTACGGGATTCTGTTCCAGTCCTACGCGCTGTTCCCCAATCTGACCGTCGAAGCGAACATTGCCTACGGCCTCGCCGGCAGCGGTCGCGACGAAGTGCGCCGTCGCGTCGGCCAGATGCTGGAACTGGTCGGCCTCACCGGCAGCGAGAAGAAATACCCCGGCCAATTGTCTGGCGGCCAACAGCAACGTGTAGCTTTGGCTCGCGCTCTGGCCCCGGCCCCGTCGCTGCTGTTGCTTGATGAACCGATGTCCGCCCTCGACGCTCGAGTGCGCGAGCATCTGTGCACCGAACTGCGCCAGCTGCAACGCAACCTCGGCATCACCACGCTGATGGTCACGCACAATCAGGACGAAGCCATGCTGATGGCCGACCGCATCGCCGTGATGAATAACGGCCGCGTCGAGCAATACGCCACCCCGCAGGAAATCTACAACCGACCGGCCACACCGTTCGTGGCCGAGTTTGTCGGCCAGGGCAACTGGCTGCCGTTCCAGCGCAGCAGCGACAGCCACGCGCAGGTCGGCGGGATGAACCTGCGCCTCAGCGACGGCAGCATTCAGCGCGCCTCGGGCCGACTGTTCTGCCGCCCGGAAGCGATCAACGTCAATCCACCGGTACACGAAGAAAACCTGTTCCCGGCCAAAGTCCGCGAGATCACCTTTCTCGGCAACCGCTGCCGCATGAGCTTCGAACTCGATCAATTGCCGGGCCACGCCTTGCTCGCCGAACTCGCTCCGGAAGCCATGCCGCGCCTCGGCGCCCAGCAAATCATGGTCGCCTTGCCGCCGCGCAGCCTGCAGGTGTTTGCCTGATGAACAGCAACCTCGCGCTGCCGCTACCGCACAAGCAGGTGCGACAGTCCTCGAAAGCCGAGATCGGCGACCGCATTTTTGTCGTCGGCGGCAAAGTCCTTTTGCTGGTGTTGCTCGGCGTCGCGGTGTTGCTGCCGTTGCTGGCGATCTTCTGGCGTGGCTTTAGTAATGAGGCCGGGCAGGGCGGTGGCTGGATCGCGGCGAAGGAGATGGTCACTAGTGAGAATTTCCACTGGCTGCTCGGCAACAGTCTGAAAGTGTCCCTCAGCGTTGCGGCCATCGTCGTACCGCTGGCCTACCTGTTTGCCTACGCGCTGCAACGCACGATGATTCCGGCGAAGGGCATCTGGCGTGGAATTTCTCTGCTGCCGCTGATGGCGCCGTCGATGCTGCCGGGCATCGCGCTGGTCTATCTGTTCGGCAACCAAGGCATGTTGCGCGGGCTGCTCTCGGACAACATTTATGGGTTCTGGGGGATTGTGCTGGGCGAGGTGATTTACACCTTTCCCCATGCGCTGATGATTCTGCTCTCGGCACTGTCGCTGGCCGATGCGCGATTGTTCGATGCGGCGTCGAGCATGGGCGCCAGTCCGGCCAAAGCCTTTCGCAGCATCACTTGGCCGGCAACTCGCCAGGCTGTGTTCGCCGCGCTCTGTCTGGTGTTCACCCTGACCATCACCGATTTCGGCGTGCCAGTGGTGGTCGGTGGCGACTATCAAGTGCTGGCGCTGGAAGCCTACAAAGCCGTGGTCGGCCAGCAGCAATTCGGGCGCGGCGCGTTGATCGGCATGGTGTTGTTGCTGCCGGCGCTGTTCAGCTTCGGCGTCGATGCCTGGCTGCGTCGGCGTCATGGCGACTCCATGAGCGGTCGGGCACAGGTGTTCAAACCGGCACCGTCGAAACTGCGCGATGGCTGCTATCTGGCGATTGTTCTGCTGATCAGCGCGGCGTTGATTCTGGTGTTCGGTATGGCGGTGTTTTCGTCGTTGGTGAAGTTTTGGCCGTACAACCTGTCGCTGTCGCTCAATCATTACCAGTTCAACGAAACCGCTGGCGGTGGCTGGCTGGCTTACAGCAACAGTTTGAAAATGGCGCTGGGCACGGCGTTGATCGGCAGCGTGCTGATCTTTACCGGCGCTTATCTGATGGAGAAAACCCGCGATCAGCGCGGCCTCAACCTGGCGTTGCGCATGCTCAGTTTTGTGCCGATGGCGGTGCCGGGGCTGGTGCTCGGTCTGGGTTACGTCTTCTTCTTCAACCTCAGCGGCAACCCGCTGCACGTGCTCTACGGGACGATGACGCTGCTGATCGTCTGCACCATTGCGCACTACCTGACCACCGCCCAAATGACCGCGACCACTGCATTGCGCCAACTCGACGCCGAGTTCGAAGCCGCCGCGCTGTCGCTGAAGGCGCCGCTGTATCGGCATTACCTGCGCGTCACCGTGCCGATCTGCCTGCCGGCGTTGCTCGACATCGTGCGCTACCTGTTCGTCTCTGCGATGACCACGGTTTCTGCCGCGATCTTCCTCTACAGCCCCGACACCATCCTCGCGGCGGTCGCAGTGCTGAACATGGATGACGCCGGCAACGTTGGCGGCGCGGCGGCGATGTCGACCCTGATTCTGTTCACCTCGGCGGGCGTGTCCTTGCTGCTGGCGTGGGCTTCGCGCGGCTTGCTGCGCCGTTCTCAAGCCTGGCGGCAAACCGCGCCCGGTCACTGATTCACACCCTCAACTCAAAAGACAGGATACCGATCATGTTCAAGCCTTTGGCCCTGGCCGCTGCTGTGCTCGCTACTTTCAGCCTGAATGCCTTCGCGGCAAAAACCGAGTTGACGGTGTACACCGCCCTCGAAGCCGAGCAACTGAAGTCCTACAAAGAAGCCTTCGAAAAGGCCAACCCGGACGTCGAGATCAAATGGGTACGTGATTCCACCGGGATCATCACCGCCAAACTGCTCGCCGAAAAGGCTCGCCCGCAGGCTGACGCGGTGTGGGGCCTCGCGGCTTCGAGCCTGGCGATCCTCGACCAGCAAGGCATGCTGCAAAGCTACGCGCCGAAGGATCTCGGCAAGATCGGCGCGAACTACCGCGACGCCGCCAACCCGCCAGCCTGGGTCGGCATGGACGTCTGGGCCGCGACCATTTGCTTCAACACCGTCGAAGCCGAGAAGCAGGGTTTGACCAAGCCAGTGAGCTGGCAGGATCTGACCAAGCCTGAGTACAAAGGCAAGATTGTTATGCCGAACCCGGCGTCGTCCGGCACCGGTTTCCTCGACGTCAGCGCCTGGCTGCAAACCTTCGGCGAGAAGCAGGGTTGGGCGTACATGGACGGTCTGCATCAGAACATTGGCCAGTATGTTCACTCCGGTTCCAAGCCTTGCAAACTGGCAGCGGCGGGCGAGTTTCCGATCGGGATTTCCTTTGAATACCCGGCGGTACAGCTGAAGCGTCAGGGCGCGCCGTTGGACATCATCCTGCCGAAGGAAGGTCTGGGCTGGGAGATCGAAGCGACTGCGGTGATCAAAGGCACGCCGCATGAAGAAGCGGCGAAGAAACTGGCGGACTTCTCGGCGAGTGCTGAGGCGATGGATCTGTACAAGGAGAACTTCGCTGTTCTTGCACAGCCGGGGATCGCCAAGCCGCAGACCGAATTGCCGGCGGATTATGAGCAGCGTCTGATCAAGAACGACTTTGCCTGGGCCTCGAAGAATCGCGACGAGATTCTGACTGAGTGGCGCAAGCGTTATGACGGCAAGTCCGAGAAAGTGGCTGCCAAGTAAGATCTTTATCGACTGACAGGGCCCCTTCGCGAGCAAGCTCGCTCCCACACTGATCGTTCCCACGCTCCGCGTGGGAATGAATCCCGTGACGCTCCGCGTCACTATGGACGCAGAGCGTCCTTGGCTGCATTCCCACGCGGAGCGTGGGAACGATCATCGAGGTAGCCTCATGAAACACCACAAAGACCTGCTCATCGTCGGCGCCGGCATTCTCGGCCTATCGCACGCATACGCCGCTGCCAAACGCGGCCTCAAGGTCGCCGTTTTCGAACGCACCGCCACGCCCCTCGGCGCCTCGGTGCGCAACTTCGGCCAGGCCTTGGTCACCGGCCAGCTCCCCGGCCCGATGCTTGAACTGGCCAAGGCCAGCCGCGAGATCTGGGGCGATTGGGCTCAACTCGCCGGCCTGCAAATCAAGCGCAACGGCTCGTACCTCTTCGCCAGAACCGAAGCCGAAGAACACCTGCTCGAAACGTTCTGCACCGGCCGCGCCATTGAACACAACTACAACGTCGACCTGCTACGCGGCGCCGCCCTGCGCGATCTCTACAACGGCCAGTTCAGCCATCACCGCGCCGCCCTCCACGGCATCGACGATCAACAGCTGTACTCGCGTGAAGCCATCCCGGCGCTGATCGATTACCTGCACCGCGACCTCGGCGTAGAGTTCCACTTCTCGACGCTGGTGCGCGACGTCGAACCCGGTCGCCTGCACAGCACCGCCGGCACGTTTACCGCCAAGCAGATCATCGTCTGCTCCGGCCACGATTATCAAACCCTGCTGGCCGAACCAATCGCCGCGCTCGACCCGCAAATCTGCCGTCTGCAAATGCTCCGCGCCAAACCTGCGACCGAGCTGAATCTGCAACACGCCTTGCTCACCGGCCTGAGCTGCGTGCACTACGGCGCCTTCGCCGATCTGCCGGAAGCGGCGGCGGTGCAGGCGCAAATCCTCCGTGAGCAACCGCATCTGCACGACAACGGCATCCACCTGCTGATCAGCCCGACGCCGTACGGCGAACTGATCATCGGCGACTCGCACCATTACGGCAGCGACGCTTCACCGTTCAACGCCGAGCAAGTGGACAACTGGATGATCGAATTGGCCGAGCAGACCCTGGGCTGCAAGGTGCAAGTGGTCGAGCGCTGGCAGGGCGTCTATGGTGCTCGGGGGCCGGGGCCATTTTCGTTGCTGCGCCCGGCAGCGGGGTTGAGTGTGGCGCTGATGCACACCGGCGTCGGCATGAGCGTCGGCCCGGCGATGGCCGAACGCAACGTTGCACAGTTGTTGGAGGAAATTTGATGACAGGTCACGAGCAAACCGTCGCCAAGGTATTCGCGCTGTATGAGCGCTTTGGCACCAGCGATTACATCGGCGAACCGGTGTCACAGATCGAGCACATGTCCCAGGCCGCTGAACTGGCGATCGCTGAGGGTTTTGATGATGAAGTGGTGCTGGCGGCGTTCTTCCATGACATCGGCCATTTGTGTGCCGAAGGCGCAGAGAACATGGGCGGCTATGGCGTGGTCAGCCATGAACGGCTGGGCGCGGATTATTTGCGTGAGGCCGGTTTCAGTGAGCGGCTGGCGCGGCTGGTGGAATATCACGTGCAGGCCAAGCGGTATCTGACGTTGCGTGAGCCGGGGTATTTCGAGCGGTTGAGTGAGGCGAGCCGGCGGACGCTGGAGTATCAGGGCGGGGTGATGACCGAGGCGGAGGCGGAGGTGTTTGAGCGGGATCCGTTGTGTGCGGTCAGCCTGCGGATGAGGCAGTGGGATGAGCTGGCCAAGGAGATGGCGGTGCCGGTGATTGATCTGGGTGTGCTGAAAGAGAAAGCGGCGCGTCTGCTGGCTGCGTAATCGCTTGAACCGAGGTGCTGCATTCGCGAGCAGGCTCACTCCTACAAGGTGAACGCGATCCACTGTAGGAGTGAGCCTGCTCGCGATAGCGCCAGATCAGCCGCTACAACTCTTTGGCTAAAGACTCGATCTGCTCCTGCCGCTCGGCCTGATTCAACTTCGCCTGGGGATTCAACGACGACCACTGCGGATGCGCCCGCGCCTTGTTCAGCGCCTCCGGCAACTTGCCCTCGCGCCAGGTTTTATCCTGCGGAGTAGCGACCTGAACCGCATCCATCGCCGCATGCCCACGCTGATCCAGCGCCAACACCAACTGCCGCTGACGCAGCGCCAACAGCCGCAACACCCCGTCATCCACCGTCAACTCACGCTGCCCTTTAATCTTGCCCAGCAAGCGACTGCCATAACTACGCGCCGTCTGCAGTGCACCCCCGGCAATCGCCCCCGCCAACGCCGCTGCGCCAAGGGTAATCCCGCCAACCAGCAAATCCACACCAGCCCCCGCCGCCGCACCCGCAGCAATCCCGCCGCCCACGCGCACCCCGAGTTGCTTCAAGGTTTCCGGGTTGAACAGGTCATCACCCCAACGCCCATCGAGCAACGGCAAATCACTCGCCGCCGCATCCTGCGGACGAAACGCATACAGCTTGAGCAACGCCTCAACACACTTCTGCTCGCGCTGGCGCACAGCCTTGCGCAGTTCGCTGATGGCTTGCTGTTCCTGCGCAGCTTCGCTGACCACACTGCGTCGACACGCGGCGCAATCGATCAACAATTCAGCAATCAATCGCGCCGCACTTTGCTGACGCGCCAGGCGCTGAGCCTGTTGATCAGCAATCAAGCGCTCCAGTTGCGGACGAGCATTTTCCAGCAGCAGCGCAAGGCTTTCATACAGCCGCCGCTCGCCATCTTCAGGCGGCGCCACGCTGTCGAAACGCACCAACGCATGCAGCCCGAGCCGCGCCAGCGCCTCGCGCCAATCCGGCTCGCGATGGTTGGCGCTGCTGACAAAATTCAGCACCGGCAGCAGCGGTTTGCCGCAACTGGCGAGCACTTCCAGTTCATCGCGGTACTTGGCCAGCACCGGCTCGCGCGCATCGATCACGTACAACCCGGCGTCGGAGGCGAGCAGTTGCCGCAGCACTTTCGCCTCCTGCTCGAAACGCTGGCGCGCCTCGCTGCCGTCAAGAAACCGCGCTAGTCGCGCCGGGCCATCGAGGCGTTCGCCGGGGCGTTCCAGACGTTCGAGAAAATCCAGCAGCGCGATGGCATCTTCCAGCCCCGGCGTGTCATAGAGGTCGAGCAATGGCTCGCCGTCCACCGACAACCGCGCGCCTTCGACATGCCGCGTGGTGCTCGGGCGATGGGAGACTTCGCCGAAGCCGACATCGCGGGTCAGCGTGCGCAACAGTGAGGTCTTGCCGACGTTGGTGTGGCCGACCACGGCGAGTTTCAGCGGCACTTTCCAGGCATCAGTCATGGCCAGTCTCCAGCCAGTTCAACGGCGCGCAATCGGCAAACTGCAGATCAAGCTGTTGCAGCGCGATGTGCCAGTCGCCGAGGCGTTCGGCATCCAGCGCTTCACCGGGCGGCGCTTGCAGCAGCCAGACGCGGGTTTCTCCGGCGTTGCGCGCCAGTTCGGCGATCAAGGCGAGGCTGCCGCGATCCGGTGAACGTCGTGGATCGCAGGCAATCGCCAGACGTGCCGGCGGAAAGCGACTGAGTTGCTCGAGGAGTTTATGGCGTGATTCGCGGCTGTCGAGGATGCCTGCATTGCTGACATTTTTCGGCAGCGCGGGCGGCCATGGGCGTTGTTCGTCGAGTTCGATGGCGACCAGCAGCGCACCTTCGCTGGCGAGTTCGCCGACGCTGCTTTCAACGCGATGCAGTTGCGCAGGCTCCGGATCGTTGACGCCGAGGCGTTCGCTGGTCGGCATCAGACGTTCGCGCAATTGCGCGTAGCCGGGCAGGTTCAAGTCCAGACGCAGCGCGGCTTTGCCGCTGTTCCAGCGCCAGAAACACAACAGCGTCAGCAGCAGACGCGGCAGCACGCCGTACACCACCAAAACGCCAACCAGCCAGGTCGCCCAAGCCTGACGGGCGCTTTCGATGTCGAGCGCACCATCGCCGCTGGCGCGGATCATCTCCACCGTCGGCACGTTGAAACCGAGCAGCGACGGTAGATATCCGAGCGCGTGGGTGACATGGATAAAGGTGTCGGCACTGAGAATCGTGGTTTCCCATACGAAGCCGTAGCGCCGGGTCGCCATCAGCGTCAGCAGCAGAATCAGCGCGCTGAGCATCGCCAGCAACCACAAACCGTTGACCAGCGTACCGAGCGCCCAGCGATTGAGTTTCTTGCGTTGCAGCATCAGCAGCAGGGCAGGTGCCAGTTGCGCGGCTTTGGCATCGCGGGCCATTTTCTCGCTGAGCCATAACCACAATCGTCCGAGGGTGGCGCCGTGTTCGCCGGCAAAGATCAAGCCCAGCAACCAGCTCAGCAGCAGAATCAGGTTCAGCCCGAGCAGACTGCCCAAGGCCCAGAACACATTGACCGGCGTCTGGCCGAGTGCGGCGAAGGCCAGACCAGCGCCGCTCAACACCGCAAAGATCATCAGCAACACCAGCGCCAGACGCGCGCCTTGCAGCCAGTGTTTAAGTGCTGCCGTCAGCCCGTCACGTTCGGCCAGCCATAACGCGCGGCGCTGAATGCGGCTCGGCAGATCCCCGCCGGCCGCGCGCGCCAGTCGATTGGCTTCCAGATCTTCCAGCGGGCCGGCGTGTTCTTCGCGCAGGCGCACGGTCTCGGTGAGCCAGAGGTTTTGCAGTGGAGTCAGTTCAGTCACGCGGCATCCCGTCGCTTAATCCAGCGCTGAGCATAACCGCTGTGGCGCTTATCGGGGTAAGCGCGGCTCTGGTATCCTCGCCGGCATGACTAAATCACTCCCCCTCAGCCTGATCGCAGCCCTCGGTGAAAACCGCGTGATCGGCGTCGACAACAGCATGCCCTGGCACCTGCCGGGGGACTTCAAATACTTCAAGGCCACGACCTTGGGCAAGCCGATCATCATGGGTCGCAAGACCTGGGATTCGCTCGGCCGACCGTTGCCGGGGCGCTTGAACATCGTCGTTAGCCGTCAGGCCGATCTGGTGCTGGAAGGTGCCGAGGTGTATCCGTCGCTGGAAGCAGCGGTGGTTCGCGCCGAAGAATGGGCGAAGGAACAGGGCGTTGATGAGCTGATGCTGATTGGTGGCGCGCAGTTGTACGCGCAAGGGCTGGCGCAGGCGGATCGTCTGTATCTGACGCGCGTGGCGTTGAGCCCGGAAGGGGATGCGTGGTTTCCGGAGTTTGATTCGGAGCAGTGGAAGCTGGTGTCGAATGTGCCGAATCCGGCTGAAGGCGACAAACCCGCGTACAACTTCGAAGTCTGGGAGAAGGCTTAAAAGATCGCAGCCTGCGGCAGCTCCTACACGGTATCCGTGTTCCCCCTGTAGGAGCTGCCGAAGGCTGCGATCCTTTGATCTTGCTTTACATCAGGCCTGAGCAAGCTCCGCATGCTCATCAGCATCCAGCAACTCTTTATCAGTCTGCTGCATCACCTGACTGGTAATCGCCCCAGCCGTGATCGAACCACTCACGTTCAACGCCGTACGCCCCATATCAATCAGCGGCTCAACCGAAATCAGCAACGCCACCAGTGACACCGGCAAGCCCATCGCCGGCAGCACGATCAGCGCCGCGAACGTCGCGCCGCCACCGACACCGGCCACACCGGCCGAACTCAGCGTCACAATCGCCACCAACGTCGCGATCCACAGCGGATCCAGCGGGTTGATGCCCACGGTCGGCGCAACCATCACCGCCAACATCGCCGGGTACAGCCCCGCGCAACCGTTCTGGCCAATCGTCGCACCGAACGATGCGGCAAAACTCGCCACCGACTGCGGAATCCCCAGACGACGCGTCTGCGCTTCAATGCTCAGTGGAATGCTTGCCGCGCTCGAACGGCTGGTGAACGCGAACGTCAGCACCGGCCAGATCTTGCGGAAGAATCTCAGCGGATTGATCCCGGCCGCTGACACCAGCAAACCGTGTACGACAAACATCAGGCCCAGACCCAGATACGACACCACGACAAAACTGCCGAGTTTGATGATGTCCTGCAGGTTGGAACCGGCGACCACTTTGGTCATCAGCGCCAGCACACCGTACGGGGTCAGCTTCATCACCAGACGCACCAGACGCATCACCCAGGCTTGCAGGGTGTCGACGGCGTTCATCACTTTCTGACCTTTCTCGACGTCATCCTTGAGCAGTTGCAGCGCGGCGACCCCTAGGAATGCGGCGAAAATCACCACGCTGATGATCGACGTCGGCTTGGCCCGCGCCAGGTCGGCGAACGGGTTTTGCGGGATGAACGACAGCAGCAGTTGCGGCACATACAGGTCGGCGACCTTGCCGGCGTAGTCGGTCTGAATGGTTTGCAGACGGGCCATTTCCTGGGTGCCGGCGACCAGACCCTCGGCGGTGAGGCCGAACAGGTTGGTCAGGCCGATGCCGATCAGCGCCGCAATCGCGGTGGTGAACAGCAGGGTGCCGATGGTCAGGAAGCTGATCTTGCCCAGCGACGACGCATTGTGCAGACGCGCCACGGCGCTGAGGATCGAAGCGAACACCAGCGGGATTACGATCATTTGCAGCAACTGTACGTAGCCGTTGCCGACCAGATCGAACCAGCCGATCGAGGTTTTCAGAATCGGGTTGCCGGCACCGTAAACGGTGTGCAGCGCCACGCCGAAAGCCACGCCCAGAGCGAGCGCGAGCAGGACTTTTTTCGCCAGGCTCCACGTGGTGTGGCGGGTTTGCGCCAGACCGAAGAGCAGGGCGAGGAACACCAGCAGGTTGAGAATCAACGGTAGGTTCATGAGAACTCCAGAAAGACTTTGCCAACAGCCTTCTGGGGCTGCTGCGAACCGGCAAGCCTAACAGCTTGATTTGCAATGATTTAATACCGAAATCTTAGGGCGTCCGTCGTTTTTGGAATAAGCGCGTGTCGCTCTCGGCAATGCATCTGGCGCAAATAGCGGCGTGGGCGGTCGCTGACAGACGAGGACTGTCATACACATTTGTTAGCGTCGATGCTTTTACATCAGGGAGAAAGCGTCGATGAAATTCGCACCGAAATTTCTGGCTGTCGCACTGGCTGTGGGGATGGGCCTGGCTTCTCAGGCTTTCGCAACTGACCTGAAACACTGGCCGGCGGATCAGGCGAAAGCGCTGAACGCGATGATCGCGGCCAACGCCAACAAAGGTAACTACGCGGTGTTCGACATGGACAACACCAGTTACCGCTACGACCTCGAAGAATCCTTGCTGCCGTTCATGGAAAACAAGGGCCTGATCACCCGCGACAAACTCGACCCCTCCTTGAAACTGATGCCGTTCAAGGACACCGCCGACCACAAGGAAAGCCTGTTCAGTTACTACTACCGACTCTGCGAAGTCGACGACATGGTCTGCTACCCGTGGGTGGCGCAGGTGTTCTCCGGTTTTACGCTCAAGGAACTCAAAGGCTACGTCGATGAGCTGATGGCCTCGGGCAAACCGGTGCCGGCGACTTATTACGAAGGCGATGTGGTCAAGAAGCTCGACGTCAATCCGCCGAAAATCTTCACCGGCCAGCAAGAGCTGTACAACAAGCTGATGGAGAACGGCATCGAGGTTTACGTGATGACCGCGGCTTCCGAGGAACTGGTGCGCATGGTCGCGGCGGATCCGAAGTACGGCTACAACGTTAAACCGCAAAACGTTATCGGTGTGACCACGCTGCTGAAGAACCGCGAGACCAACGAACTGACCACTGCACGCAAGCAGATCACCGCCGGCAAGTATGACGAGAAGGCCAACCTTGGCCTGGAGCTGACGCCGTATCTGTGGACCCCGGCGACGTGGATGGCCGGCAAACATGCGGCGATCCTCACTTACATCGACGAGTGGAAAAAACCGGTGTTGGTCGGTGGCGATACGCCGACCAGCGACGGTTACATGCTGTTCCACGATGTTGACGTGGCGAAGGGCGGGATTCACTTGTGGATCAACCGCAAGGACAAGTACATGACGCAGTTGAACGGCATGATGGCCAAACACGCGGCGGCGCAGGCGAAGGAAGGGTTGCCGGTGACGGCGGACAAGAACTGGGTGATCGTCAAGCCTGAAGAAATCCAGTAACCCCCTGTAGGAGCTGCCGAAGGCTGCGATCTTTTGATCTTGTTTTAAGGGCAAGATCAAAAGATCGCAGCCTTCGGCAGCTCCTACAGGGATCGGGTTTTCATTCTTCAAACAAAAAAATGCCCCGCACTTGGCGGGGCATTTTTATTGCTGCGATTTGATGCTTACAGCCCGTCAAGCATCGCTTTGTTACGCACCGCACCTTTGTCGGCGCTGGTCGCCAGCAGGGCGTAGGCCTTGAGGGCGGTGGTTACTTTGCGTGGACGAATCTCGACTGGTTTCCAGCCTTTCTTGTCCTGCTCGGCGCGGCGTGCCGCCAGTTCTTCGTCGCTGACCAACAGGTTGATCGAGCGGTTCGGGATGTCGATCAGCACTTTGTCGCCGTCCTGCACCAGACCGATCGCGCCGCCGGCCGCTGCTTCTGGCGAAGCGTGACCGATGGACAGGCCGGACGTACCGCCGGAGAAACGACCGTCGGTGAGCAATGCGCACGCTTTGCCCAGACCTTTGGATTTCAGGTACGAAGTCGGGTAGAGCATTTCCTGCATGCCCGGGCCGCCTTTCGGGCCTTCGTAGCGGATGATGACGATGTCGCCAGCCTTCACTTCGTCAGCGAGGATGCCGCGTACGGCGCTGTCCTGGCTTTCGAAGATCTTCGCGTTGCCTTCGAAGACGTGGATCGACTCGTCGACACCAGCGGTTTTCACCACGCAGCCATCGAGAGCAATGTTGCCGTACAGCACGGCCAAACCACCTTCTTGCGAATAGGCGTGTTCGACGCTGCGGATGCAGCCGTTTTCACGGTCGTCATCCAGGGTTTCCCAACGGGTCGACTGGCTGAACGCCGTCTGCGTCGGAATACCGGCAGGGCCGGCCTTGAAGAAGTGGTGCACGGCTTCATCGTCAGTCTGGGTGATGTCCCACTTGGCGATGCCTTCTTCCATGCTGCGGCTGTGCACGGTCGGCAGGTCGGTGTGCAGCAGACCGCCACGGGCCAGCGAACCGAGGATGCTGAAGATACCGCCAGCGCGGTGCACGTCTTCCATGTGGTACTTCTGGATGTTCGGCGCGACTTTGCACAGCTGCGGAACGCTGCGCGAAAGACGGTCGATGTCGCGCAGGTCGAAATCGATCTCGGCTTCCTGGGCGGCAGCGAGCAAGTGCAGGATGGTGTTGGTCGAACCGCCCATGGCGATGTCGAGCGTCATCGCGTTCTCGAACGCCTTGAAGTTGGCAATGTTACGCGGCAGTACCGATTCGTCGTTCTCGCCGTAGTAACGCTTGCACAGCTCGACGATGGTGCGGCCAGCCTGCAGGAACAACTGTTCGCGGTCGCTGTGGGTGGCGAGGGTCGAACCGTTGCCCGGCAATGCCAGACCCAGTGCTTCGGTCAGGCAGTTCATCGAGTTGGCGGTGAACATGCCGGAGCACGAACCGCACGTCGGGCAGGCGCTGCGCTCGTACTCAGCGACTTTCTCGTCAGAAGCGCTTTCGTCGGCGGCGATCACCATGGCATCGACGAGGTCGAGGCCGTGGGAGGCGAGTTTGGTCTTGCCGGCTTCCATCGGGCCGCCGGAAACGAAGATCACCGGAATGTTCAGGCGCAAGGCAGCCATCAACATGCCCGGGGTGATCTTGTCGCAGTTGGAAATGCAGACGATGGCGTCGGCGCAGTGGGCGTTGACCATGTATTCGACGGAGTCGGCGATGATCTCGCGGCTCGGCAGCGAATAGAGCATGCCGTCGTGGCCCATGGCGATGCCGTCATCCACGGCGATGGTGTTGAATTCTTTCGCTACACCGCCAGCGCGTTCGATTTCGCGGGCGACCAGTTGGCCCAGATCCTTCAGATGCACGTGGCCCGGTACGAACTGGGTGAACGAGTTGGCAATGGCGATGATCGGCTTTTTGAAGTCGTCATCTTTCATCCCCGTGGCGCGCCACAGTGCGCGGGCGCCGGCCATGTTGCGGCCGTGGGTGGATGTTTTCGAGCGATAATCTGGCATGGAGCACTCCGGGCGGCTAATCAGGTACTAAATGGGAGTGAGCTTCTATTGACCTCTGGAACACTCAGAAATGGCCGTGTGTCCGGAAGTTGCCGATGACGTTGCGGGATCGCCGCTGGTCTCAGCCTGAGCTCATAAACCCGCCGGGGATGAATGGCGATGAATCTGCCGATTCTACACCGCTGGCGTCTGGAGGGAATGGCGCAAAGTGTTGTTCCAGTGCCGACGGCGCGTGTGGCATGACGACCGGCAGCTTTAATCACCGCCCGGCTGCGTCATGGCATGGCTTTCATGGATTCTCGCGCGACGGCTGATCCGGCTGTTCAACGCCAGCGCCACGCCACTGAGCAGGACAAAGCTGTAACCCAGCGTGGCTTGCAGGTTGGCCGAGCTCAGGCTGATCAATGCGCTGATAAGGCCGCCGCAGATAAAGGTGAGGGTACTGCCGGCCGCCGCCGAGGTACCGGCAAGTTCGGGGAACAGGCCCATGGCTTTGGATGTGGCAGCCGGGCGGGCGATGGTGGTGCCGGCGGTGCAGATCAGCATCGGAATCAGCACGGTCGCTGGCGTCAACGCGAAGTTCGACGACAGGTACAGCATCGCCAGCCCCGACAGCAGAATCAGGCCAAGCCCGACGAGCATTTGTTGGCCGGGTTTGATTCGTCGGCTGAGGACTGTAGCGACGAGCCCACCGACGATGTAGGCCGCGCCGTAGATCAACAGAATCAGTGAAAAGTCATAAGGCGCTATTTGCAGTTGATCCATGAAGATCAGCGGGGAAATCACGATGAAGGAAAAGTGGCAGGCGAAGGCGAAGGCGGATATCAGCCAGTAGCTGACGAATTCGAAGTCGCCCAGCACTCGCCGATAAGAGCGAATGAAGCCGGGGCGAGCGCCGCTGTGAGCCGGCCGGCTGTTGTCCAGAAACAGCCACGCCTTGATCAGCACCACGGCGGCCAACCCGATAAACACCCAGAAACTGCCGCGCCAGCCAAGCGTGGCCTGCAGGAAGGTGCCGGCCAGCGGTGATACCGAGATGAAAATCCCAGAGGCGGTGACCATCAGGATTCGCAGGCGATCCCTTTGCTCGCCTTCGAACAGATCCTGCACCAAGGCTTGCGACAACACGAAACAGCCACAGCCCAGGGCCTGCATCACGCGGAATATCAGGAACAGCGTGTAATCGCTGGTGCTTACGCAACCGAGGGCACCGAGCATCGAAATGCTCATGCCCACAAGCAGTAAACCCTTGCGCCCGATGGCATCCGACAGCGGCCCGATCAGCAGTTGCGCAAAAGCGATGCCCACCGCAAACAGGCTGATCGACAGCGCAATATTGGCCGGAGTGGTGCGGAAGTGCTCGGCCAGTGCCGGAAACGATGGCAGCAGCACATCCAGCGGAAACACTCCCAGCAGCACCATCGCCATCAACAGACTGACCGCGCCGCGGCGTTGCCCGGCGGTCACTGCGGCTTTTCCTCTATTCATCGACCAGGCCTGCCTTGGCGAACAGTTTGCGGTTATTGATGAGGGCAAAAAATCCTGCTTTTGTCATCGCCTCCAGCGTTGCCTTCGCCCCGGCCCTGGTGCGCTGACGACTGGCTCTGGGGCTGATCAATCCGTCGAGGATTTTGCGAATGACGTCGTCGGCAATCCCGACACTGCGCAGGCTCTGTTTCAGCCAGCGCTCGTCGACTTCGAAAAAGATTCGCAGGAACTCCAGGAGCATTCTGGCGCTGAAGGTGCGCTGACGGCTGTTCAGGGTCAGCCACAGGTAATGGAACACTTCTGAAAAATAGCGGCTGTGACGGGCCTCGTCGGCGAGGTGATCGCGCAGCATGTCGCTGACGCTGGAGACCAGCGTGTCACGGCAAACCTCGAGCAACTCCCGGGCAATGATCGTCTCCGAGACGAAGCCGAGCAGAAACCACGCGAGTGGGCGATCCGTCTCGGGCACTCGGGTAATTGCGGTGTTCAACTGGGTAATGCGCATGGGCATCACCGGGCGCTCGGTAATGCCGTACTGGCTGGCGATCTGCTCGGCCAGTTGACTGGAGAACAGCGCGTGATACCCCTCGTCGGTGTACAGCTGCAGCGCCGCATTTTTCATGCGCGAGGGCACGAACGCGGGCAACTCGCCGTGAACGATGGTTTCTACTGCGCGGTTGACGATGCGGTGTTCGAGCAGCGTGGTGTAATCGAGGAAATGCACCAGATGATTGGCCGTCAGCCGTTGTATGACCTCGCTGCCAGCAGCGCGAATGGCCGGATGTGAGAGGTACGGCAAAAAGGCCGGGGGAAACCAGTGGCGGGTTTTCAGCTGTTCTTGCAGGTCATCCGGCAATTGATAGGTGTGTTGAGACGTGCGCACCGATGCGCGGCCGTTCCAGTCATCGAGGGTGAACTTGTGCGCCCATGACACTGAGGCTTCCAGTTGGTCGGAGGTGATTGCGTTCATGCATGCACCTCCAGCAACAGCGCCTGCATTTCCTGACACATCGCTTGACCGTCGCTGGCGCCGCAACCGACGAAGAACAACGGTTGTTCCGCGCTGCCGGTAATTTTCAGCAGGGCTTCAACCTGATCATCAGAGAACGCGCCGGTCAGCCAGGTGCCGAGACCGAGGGCCGTGGCAACCAACTGAAAGGATTGCGACAAGTGCCCAGCCTCCACGAACGCCATGCGATAGGCGCGTGAGTGTTCATATTTCCACCAGAGCTTGTCGAAACGCGCGGTAATGAACAGGCCCAGCGGCAGGTTGTTGATGAAGTGTTGTCCGCCGAGCAGTTGACCCAGCGCCGAGTCGGGCAGGGGATTTATCAGGCTCAAGGCGTGCTCTACCGGGTGATAGGCGTAGATGCCGGGTTTCAGGCCGCTGACGTTCTGCACCAGCGCAAAACCTTCGCACGCATTCAAACCGCCGCCGGAAGGACTGCTGCGACGGGCATCAAGCCCGAGGGCGATACTGCTGTCACGATCCTGCTGGCGTTCGTGCAGATAACCGAGGGAAAGATAAAGCAGGGTGGAAACGTCATTCAGCGTGACCGCTTCACCGGTAAAGGAACGACTGGTTTTGCGCTGGCGCAGGACGTTTCCCAAGCGATCGTTGCTTAGCACGGCAGGCGCCGGCAGCGCGATGCGTCGCGCGCCTTCCAGTGTGGGGCGCTCTTTATCGGGCGGTGGTTTGCTCAGTACGTGATTGCAATGATCCAGATATTGTCTGGACCATTCATTAATATTCTTGGGTGTCGCTTCGCAGGGAATGTTCTGCGTACCTATATGAAATATCTTGGATAATTCATCCCAGCCCCAAGGCGGGTTGTCTATTTTTGCAATGGTTAAAATTCCCACGCTTAATAGTTGTATGTCTATTATGTTGCGACTATCGAATGCGTTCGGGTTGTTGATAAGTTTCGCCAGTCTTGAAGCGTAATCAAGATCAAGTTCATGTTGAGTGTGTTCTTTATAGTTCCAGACGATTTGTCCGGGCGTGCGCGGCAATATGAATAAGTACGGATTGATGTGCATGTTCAATGCTTCACTCTGGAAAGGGCTGATGGACGCTGGGGTGCCGGCACTCCCCAGCGTCCTGACTTACTTAGCGGGCTTTAGGCGCAACCAGAAAAGCGAGGTTTGCGATTTTGTTGGTTTCCAGAGTAATTGCTTTCATAGTATGAACTCCTTGTTCATTAAGATTGAATGCCACCTCGTGGTGACAACTCAATAATAGTTTGTAATCGATTAATGGCAAGTGGAGATTAAGTAGGAAAAATCCAGTAATTTTGTCGGAGCGATCTCGCCCCTTGTCCAAACTTGTCAGTTGTTTTTCGCTAATTAACAGGTGCGCGGAAAATTCCTGCAAGACTGTAGGAAGTTAATTGTAGGAGTCGGCTGAATTTGAAGTGAAATAGACGGCCTTGCACCGCCCAGAAACAAACGGGGAGCCCTTGGGCCCCCCGTTTTTACTGACCAATCAGCTGTTTGGCAGCAGACGGCAGGTGATGCTTTTGATGTAGCGGGTTTCGGCGATGGCTGGGTGCACCGGGTGATCCGGGCCCTGACCGCCGCGCTCGAGCATCTGGATGTTGCGATCCAGGTGACGGGCGCTGGTCAGCAGAATGTTCTGCAGATCGTCTTCCGGCAGGTGCATCGAGCACGAAGCGCTGATCAGGATGCCGTCCTTGTTGAGCAGGCGCATGGCTTGCTCGTTCAGACGACGGTAGGCGCCTTCGCCGTTCTTCATGTCTTTCTTGCGTTTGATGAACGCCGGCGGATCGGCAACGATCACGTCGAAACGCTCTTCGCTGGCCTTCAGCTCTTTCAGCGCTTCGAAGACGTCGCCTTCGATGCAGGTCATCTTGTCGGCAAATCCGTTCAGTGCGGCGTTGCGCTCAACGCCGTCGAGGGCGAAGGCCGAGGCATCGACGCAGAACACTTCGCTGGCGCCGAAGGCAGCAGCTTGCACGCCCCAGCCACCGATGTAGCTATAAAGGTCGAGAACGCGTTTGCCTTTGGCGTAAGGCGCCATGCGTGCGCGGTTCATGCGGTGGTCGTAGAACCAGCCGGTTTTCTGACCCTGAATGACCGGGGCTTCGAATTTCACGCCGTTCTCTTCCAGCGCCACCCACTCCGGCACCAGGCCGAACACGGTTTCGACGTAACGATTGAGGCCTTCAGCGTCACGCGCGGCGGAGTCGTTCTTGAAGAGGATGCCGCTTGGCTTGAGCACTTGGGTCAGCGCTGCGATCACGTCATCTTTGTGCGCTTCCATGGTCGCCGAGGCGATCTGGACTACGAGGATGTCGCCGAAACGGTCAACCACCAGACCCGGCAACAGGTCGGAGTCGCCGTAGACCAAGCGGTAGAACGGCTTGTCGAACAGGCGATCGCGCAGCGACAGGGCCACGTTCAGGCGGTGCACCAGCAGCGACTTGTCCAGTTGCACCTTGATGTCGCGGGACACCAGACGGGCGCAGATCAGGTTGTTCGGGCTCATCGCAACGATGCCCAAAGTCTTGCCGCCGGCGGCTTCGAGGATCGCCTGATCGCCGGCCTTGAAGCCGTGCAACGGGGTGGCGGCCACATCGATTTCGTTGCTGTAGACCCACAAGTGGCCGTTGCGCAGGCGACGGTCGGCGTTGGCTTTGAGGCGCAGGCTAGGCAGGGACATGACGTCGCTCCGGAAAAAAGAGCGGGAGTATAGCGTGTTGAGTGTGGTGTCGGGTTTGGCGTGCGATGAAACGCTGATGGCCTCTTCGCGAGCAGGCTCGCTCCCACATTTGAAATGCATTCCCAGGTGGGAGCGGGCTTGCTCGCGAAGACTGCCTTGAAAGCTAGGCAGACAATGTGTCGATCAGCTCTTTGCTGAACGCCGGAATATCATCCGGCTGGCGGCTGCTGATCAGGTTGCCGTCCTTGACCACTTCTTTATCCACCCAATGTGCGCCGGCGTTGACCAGATCATCCTTGACGGTTTTATAGCTGGTCATGGTTTTGCCATTCACCAGCCCCGCCGAAATCAGCAGCCAGCTGCCATGGCAGATCACCGCAATCGGTTTGCCGGCCGAGGCGCCGATCTTGACCAGATGCTGGGCGTCCTGATCGATGCGAATGGTGTCGGAGTTTTGCACGCCGCCCGGCAACACCACCGCGTCGTACTGCTCAATGCGGGCAGCCTGGAAGGTCTGATCGACCTTGAAGTCATCCGCCGGTTTGTCGTGGTTCCAGCCTTTGACCGTACCGGTCTCGGCCGAGAGGATGTCGACTTGCGCGCCAGCCTGTTCCAGCGCTTGCTTGGGGCCGGTCAGTTCGACCTGTTCGAAACCGTCGGTTACCAAAAAAGCGACGCGCTTGCCGTTGAGGGAAGTGGCCATCGATAAGCTCCTGAGTCAGTGGGAATTTGTTGGCGCAGCGGCCAGAAAATTTTCGCCGCGCCTTACCAAATCCGAAGCCTGAGCTTGAATGAAAGTTCCTCCGATGTGCCCGTCGGTGTGTCGCCCTGCGGTCTCAGCGGTTAGAATCGCCGCCTGTCCCTGAGTGTGTACATATGTCCCAAGAGCTGACCACCGAACAGATTCAACAATCGCTGCAAGGCATCAGTGTGCCGGCGCAACCGCAGATCATGGTGGATCTGCAAATGGAGCAGTACATGCCCGACCCGGATCTGGAGGTGATCGCCAAGCTGATCGCCCAGGATCCTGGCCTCTCCGGTTCATTGCTGAAAATCGTCAACTCGCCGTATTACGGCTTGAGCAACAAGATCACTTCGATCCAGCGCGCGGTGAATCTGCTGGGCAGCCGTTCGATCATCAATCTGATCAACGCGCAGTCGATCAAGGGCGAGATGAACGACGACACCATCGTCACGCTCAACCGTTTCTGGGACACCGCCCAAGACGTGGCGATGACCTGCCTGACGCTGGCCAAACGCATCGGCACTCAGGCCGGCGATGAAGCCTACGCGCTGGGCCTGTTCCACGATTGCGGCGTGCCGTTGATGCTGCAGCGTTTCCCCAATTACATGTCGGTGCTGGAAGAGGCGTACGCCAACGCCAGCCCGACCTGTCGCGTGGTCGATACCGAAAACCGTACGTTCAACACCAACCATGCGGTGGTCGGCTATTACACAGCGAAGTCGTGGCGTCTGCCGGAGCATGTCAGCGCCGCGATCGCCAATCACCACAACGCCTTGGCGATCTTCAGCGACGAGTCGTCGCGCAACAGCCAGTTGAAGAATCTGTTGGCGCTGTTGAAGATGGCCGAACACATTTGTGCGTCATATCGCGTGCTGGGCAACCAGACCGAAGACCACGAGTGGAACAGCATCGGCCCGCTGATTCTCGATTACGTCGGTCTGTCGGACTACGATTTCGAAACCCTCAAACAAACGATTCGCGACCTCGGCGCGCATTGATTCGAGGACACCATGCCTGAACTGCCGGAAGTCGAAACCACCCGTCGCGGGATCGCCCCGCATCTGGAAGGCCAGCGTGTCAGCCGGGTGATCGTGCGTGACCGGCGGTTGCGCTGGCCGATCCCCGAAGACCTCGATGTGCGCCTGTCCGGGCAGCGCATTGTGCTGGTCGAGCGGCGTGCCAAATATTTGTTGATCAACGCTGAAGTCGGCACGTTGATCAGCCATTTGGGCATGTCGGGCAATTTGCGTCTGGTCGAAGCGGGGCTGCCGGCCCTCAAGCATGAGCACGTCGATATCGAACTGGAGTCGGGGCTGGCGCTGCGCTACACCGATCCGCGCCGGTTCGGAGCGATGCTGTGGAGCACCGATCCGCTCAACCATGAATTGCTGATTCGCCTCGGCCCGGAGCCGTTGACCGATCTGTTCGATGGCGAGCGCTTGTTTCAGCTGTCACGCGGGCGTTCGATGGCGGTCAAGCCGTTCATCATGGACAACGCAATCGTGGTCGGGGTCGGCAATATTTATGCGACGGAAGCGCTGTTCGCCGCCGGTATCGATCCGCGCCGCGAGGCCGGGGGCATCTCACGTGGGCGCTATCTGAAGCTGGCGATCGAGATCAAACGCATCCTCGCTGCTGCGATAGAACGTGGCGGCACGACGCTGCGCGATTTTATTGGTGGCGACGGTCAGCCGGGGTATTTCCAGCAGGAACTGTTTGTCTATGGCCGGGGTGGTGAGCACTGCAAGGTCTGCGGCACCGGGCTGCGCGAAGTGAAACTCGGCCAGCGCGCCAGTGTGTTTTGCCCACGCTGCCAGAGCTGAAAAAGTCCTGGGGTCTATAGTGAGGTGACTCACTGTTCAGCCCGAAGGATCGTGCCATGAAATCCCTGCAAGTCCTCTTTGTCACGTTGCTGCTGTGTTCCAGCCTGGCGGTTCAGGCCACGGAAAGCGGCAGCGGCGACCCGCGCTACACCATTCAAAACCCGCCTGCCTACGCCATGATCGGCGACTTGCTGATTGCCCGACCGTTATTGGTGGTGGCCACGGTGATTGGTGCGGGGGCGTTTGTCGTGTCGTTGCCGTTTACCGCGCTGGGTGGCGGGATCGGCGATGCGGGACAGGCGCTGGTGGTGGATCCGGCGCGGGCGGCGTTTGTAAGGTGTCTGGGGTGTACGGGGGAGGGGTTTGAGCAGCGCGAGTGAAGGGCAAGATCAAAAGATCGCAGCCTTCGGCAGCTCCTACAGGGGATTGCGATCCATGTAGGAGCTGCCGCAGGCTGCGATCTTTTTAGCGATTCAGGCCTTACCGGTGATGATGCGATATTTCTCCATCAACTGTTCTTCAGTCTCCGGATGCGCTTCATCCAGCGGGATGCAATCCACCGGGCAGACCTGTTGGCACTGCGGTTCGTCGTAGTGGCCGACGCACTGGGTGCACAGGTTCGGGTCGATCACGTAGATCTCTTCGCCTTGGGAGATGGCGGCGTTCGGGCAC
>Ga0160445_100297_pt1 | contig 31210 bp, 23 predicted proteins | sample HID1972M_E1MG_FD_108215 | JGI IMG/M metagenome (GOLD analysis project Ga0160445, IMG submission 108215) | Enriched pill bug-associated microbial communities from UW Madison campus, WI, USA - HID1972M_E1 MG | ecosystem: Host-associated > Arthropoda: Insects > Digestive system > Unclassified ... | reverse complement strand
TAGAGACTAAGCCCGGTAAGCGTACTCCGTCTGCTCCGTTTACTACCTCAACGCTTCAACAGGAGGCAAGTAGAAAACTCGGTTACTCAGTTGGCCGCACAATGAGCCTCGCACAACGTTTATATGAAGCTGGTTATATTTCATATATGCGTACTGATTCTGTAAACCTGAGTCAAACTGCAATTGATGCTGCAGAAAAGGAAATTAAAAATGCTTACGGTGAAAAGTATCATAAAACACGCCAATATAAAACAAAATCAGCCGGAGCACAAGAGGCTCATGAGGCCATTCGCCCTACTGATTTTTCAAACCACACCATTGGGGGTGATTCTGCTGAGCGTAAATTATATGAACTCATTTGGAAAAGAGCTATTGCTTCTCAAATGAGCGAAGCTCAATTTGAGAAGACAACTGCAAAGATCTCAATTTCTACACGACCTGAAGAATTAACTGCTAGCGGAGAGGTAATGAAATTTGATGGCTTTCTAAAAGTATACTTTGAATCTACAGATGAAGAAGAAGAAATAAATTTAGAAGACAATAGCGACAATGCGCTGCTTCCACCCTTAAAAGTAGGTCAACTGGTCAACCTTAAAGAAATGGTTGCTACAGAACGTTATAGTCGTCCTCCATCAAGATATACAGAAGCGAGTTTGGTTAAAAAAATGGAAGAATTAGGTATTGGTCGCCCTTCAACCTATGCCCCAACTATTTCAACGATCCAAAACAGAGGATATGTTGTAAAAGAAGACAGAGAAGGGAAAAACCGTAACTATCAGGTTCTCTCATTGGTTGATGGAAAAATAACATCTGTAATCAAAACTGAAATTACAGGTGCAGAGCGTTCAAAGCTTTTTCCTACTGATATAGGAATCATGGTAAACGACTTCTTAGTAGAACACTTCCAAGATATCGTAGACTTCAATTTTACCGCAACTGTGGAAAAAGAATTTGATGAAATCGCACAAGGTTTAAAGGAATGGACTACAATGTTGAGGGAATTTTACGGGCCTTTTCACAAAGATGTTGAAAACACATTGGAAACTGCAGAAAGAGCAAGTCATGAACGGGAATTAGGTGTAGATGAAACCGGTAAAAAAATTATTGTCCGTGTTGGCAGATTTGGCCCCTTGGTTCAAATAGGCTCTACAGATGACGAAGAAAAGCCTAGATTCGCCAGCCTTAGACAAGGACAGATGATTGAAACCATTACCTTTGAGGAGGCCCTAGAGCTTTTTAAGCTACCTAAAACCGTTGGAACCTTTGAAGACAAAGATATGACTGTTGCGATTGGTAGATTTGGACCTTATATCCGTCATGATGGATCATTCTATTCCTTACACAAGGACTTAGACCCTCATAAGGTTGAAGAAGCTGAAGCTATTGAAATTATCAAAACAAAACGTCAAAAAGATATCGATAAGATCATCAAAACCTTCGAAGAAGATCCAGAAGTTAGGATAGAAAACGGTCGTTGGGGCCCTTTTATCCGTTATGGAAAGCTGAATATAAAAATCCCAAAAGATAAAGTAGCTGAAGATTTAAGCTTTGAAGAAATCAAAATACTTGCAGATAACCAACCTGTAACTAAAAAGACAGCTTCAAAGACTACAAAAGCTGCGGCATCAGCTGCAAAGAAAAAACCAGCTGCGAAAAAGAAAACCCCGACTAAAGCAAAAACAACCGCAAAAGCAAAGAAAACAAATAATTAGATGATTCAATTTGGGCTAACCACTCAGTAATAGCTTAAATTGTATCATTGAAGGGTCTAAACAATCATTCGAATGAAAAAAGATTTGCCTGAAAATATTGTTGAAGATATAGGAATAGCAGTAGTTTTGGAAGGTGAAACACCCGAAAGTAAATCATGGTATGTCTATTTAATAAATCGCAAGACTGAGACCATCAGTAATGTTCTTGTAAGCTCTAAAGGATATGACTTTAGCGATGGTAAGAATATTCAAACAAGTATGTTACGCCATTTCATAGGTGATATTGATGGAAATTCTTTTGCAAAGATTGAACCGATAGATGAAGCCTTATTTGGCTTAACAAATGAATTCTGGCTTAGTTACTATTTAAATGGGATCATTTACGATAAAAAATTTATTTTTCTTCCAGAAAGTATAGTTGATTCTAATTTCGTTAAAGTTCCCATTGTAAACAAGCCAGGCGTATTAATTGGCTAGATTTTTAATTGGAATAGATTGGATAACTTCTATTATAAAAAAAGAATGGCCGGATATGATATCATATCCGGCCATTCTTTTTTTATAATAGAAGTTAGAAGTTAGTTCAAAATTAAAGGTTTTTAATCTTGGCCTCTATTTCTGCAACTTTCTCAGTATTCTCTTTTAACTGATAGTACGTTTTTAAATTTTGCCATGCAATAGGAAGATCTGGAGAAATTTCAGTAGCTTTTTCTAAAAATGGCAATGCTTCATCTATATATGTATTTCCAATTTTAGCCTGCTCATTATATTCCTTTTGGTTGGTTGCAGGCAATTTGCTTGCTTCTCTAAACACGGTAATACCTTTATTTAAAATCAATCCACCCAAATTAACATAGGCATCAGCAAACTGTGGATCTAATTCAATAGCCTTCTTATAAGCAGCTTCTGATTCATCCAATTTCTCTGTAGAACCCAATGCTATAGCATAATAATAGTAAAGTCGGGGATCAGTTGGATTTTTCTCGATTTGAGCTGCAATGTCAGAAACAACCTTTTCCTCATTCCCTGTCTGCAAGTTTAGCTCAATATTCTGAGTAACAAGTTCCTGGTTAGTTGGAAATTTGGTGGCACCTTCTGCTGCATACTTTATCGCTGAACTTGTATCACTCTCCATCATATATAGACGAGATAAGTCTAAGTATACTTGAGGTAACGTTGAAAAATCTTCATGTGCTAGTAAAGCTTTATACTTTTCAATAGCGTTTTTATAGTCTTTACCGTTAATGGCTGCTAAGCCGGCATAATAGCTGAATAAAGTATCACCTGGTAAATAACTCAGTCCTTTATTAAATGCATCATATGCCCCAGAAAAATCTTGCTTTTCAAAAGCTTTTACACCGCTAGTTAATTCAACCTGTGCAAGACTTCTGGAAGCTATCTCAATATTTGGGGCTTGTTCTTCACTTCCTTCGCCCGCTTTAGCTTTTTCAATTGCTGCAATAGCTTGTTTTTTGTAGTCTGCCGAAGTTTCAGTAGAATCTAAAATGGCATAATCGGCATATACAAGTGCTAGATAAGTCCAGGTTTCAGATAAATTTGATGTTTTATCATTTAGAGATGCTTTTTCTAGAGATTGCTTTGCAGCTTCCAAATCTTTCATGCCTAAAATTGGGTTACCTACTTGTTTAACCTCGTTAAACTTGCTGTAACTAGCCTTTCCCTTATTTAATTCACCTTTTTGTGCAAAAACTGCAACTGAACAAAATATGGAGGTTACTAATAAAAGTGATTTAATTTTCATTTTTTTAATTGAATGTATTCTGATTTAATTGATTTCTTACTCGTTCGTATTGTATGGTATCCCCTGATTTATTAAATAATACAGCTAATGATTTTAACGCGTTAATAGAATTTGGATCTATTTCATTTGCTTTCAATAGGTACTTTTCTGCTAACTCTAAATTCTGCATATTGGCTGTATCCTTTATAAAATCTTTTAAGTAGAGCAATCCTAACTCATAATTTGCATTATAATTGTTATCGTCTAAATTAATAACAGTTTTATAATATTGCTCTGCTAATTTACGATTTCCCGTAACTTCATAAGCATAACCTGCTAAATAATTTAATTCAACATTTTCCGGTTCCAACTTGTAAGCTTCATCCACTAACGGAGCTATTGCATCATAAGAGCCATTGGCAGTATATATATTTATAATCTGAAATAAGATATCCTTATTCTCTGGAAAAACATCCCTTCCATTTAACAAAGTATTTAATTGATCGTTATCTTTTCCAGCTTTTGAATATAAATTGGCTAAAATCAATACATCCTCAACCTTTAATGACCCCGACTTTTCAAGATACTTTTTATAATAATCAATTGCTTCATCGGGTTTATTTAGCGTCGAACTTAGTACAGATAAATTATGATTTACTTTAATTTCACCTTTTAACGACTCAATTTCTTTAAAGTATTTATAGGCTTCTTCGGCTTTATTATTTTTTAAAGCTCTGTTACCTAAAATCAAATAAGCATTTGCTAATTTCCGATCAACATAACGCAACTGGGCTCCATTTTCGTAATTTAACTGATCGTCCTTTAATTTAGATAAGGCAAATTTAGTCTCATCAATAGGGTCTTTCGCATATTTTAATTTTCTATTTGAATCGGCTACCGACAAGCTGCTATATACCAACGCACGTAATAAATTATTCTTATAAGAGAACGTGTCACGACGTTCTTTATATGCATCATCAGCGAACTTTTTTGCATTTTCTAAATGCTTAAAGTCACCAGTTTTTGTATACATGGCAAAACTATTGCTACCCTCCTTTTCATTAGATTGTGCATACACAAAACCATGCCCTAAAAAAAGCAACAATAAAATAAAAAAGAATTGATTTGTTCTATTAAATAATTTCATACTTATTAATTAATCATTATCAACAATATCTGATTCATCATTTGTTCCTGTTTCATCGCTAGTTCCAGTTTCATCAGTGGATTCTATTTCATCAATTTGTGGATTTTCTTCAACATCTATGTCTTCTTCGTGCTCTACTTTCGCAACAGATGCTATCTGATCATTCTTTTTTAAATTGATTAATTTAACTCCTTGCGTTGCACGACCCATCACTCGAAGTTGACTAACAGCAATCCGAATTACAATACTTGATTTATTGATAATCATCAAGTCATCTTGGTCAGTAACATCTTTTATAGCAATAAGATCTCCGGTTTTTTCAGTTACGTTAATCGTTTTCACTCCCTTACCTCCTCGATTCGTAATACGATAATCTTCAAGCTCGGTGCGTTTTCCATAACCGTTTTCTGAAACAACCAAAATGGTAGCTGATGTTTCATTTACACTAATCATGCCAATGACTTCATCTTTTTCATGCGCTAATGTGATTCCACGAACTCCGGTAGCTGTTCTACCCATTGGGCGAACCTTTGACTCATTGAAACGAATAGCTCTGCCTGAACGAAGTGCAATCACGATTTCACTTTCTCCATTCGTTAAGTTGGCCTCTATTAATTGGTCGCCCTCATTAATATTGATTGCGTTAATTCCATTAGCACGAGGACGGGAATAAGCCTCTAAAGATGTTTTCTTTATGGTTCCTTTCTTTGTACACATTATGATGAAGTTATTCTCCAGATACTCTTGATCTTTCAGGTTCTTCACCTTAATATATGCTTTAACTTTTTCGTCTTTAGGAATATTGATAATATTTTGTAAAGCTCTACCCCTAGATACCCTCGAACCTTCAGGAATTTCATAAGCTCTTACCCAAAAGCAACGGCCTGCATCCGTAAATAATAATAAATAGTTATGGGATGTTGCTGAAATAATATGTTCAGTAAAATCAGTATCCTTTGTACTTGAACCCAGTGCACCTTTTCCCCCTCTTGACTGTGTACGATATTCTGTTAATGGAGTTCGTTTCACATATCCATCATGAGAGATTGTGATAACGATCTCTTCATCATCAATAAAATCCTCCATACTCATATCGCCAGCAGAATGAACAATCTTGGAACGTCGCTCATCACCATATTTTTCTTTAACTTCACGTAATTCATCTTTAATGATGTTCATACGTAAGTCTTCGTCTGCTAAAATAGACTTTAAGTAATCAATGGTTTTCATTAATTCGGCATATTCCTCTTTAATCTTATCCCGTTCCAGTCCGGTTAAACGACGAAGGGTCATATCAAGGATTGCACGGGATTGAATATCTGACAGTCCGAATTTCTCCATCAAACCAACACGCGCCTCTTCAGGTGTGTTTGAAGCACGGATCAATCTAATAACCTCTTCAATATGATCTAATGCAATTAGTAAACCCTCTAATATATGTGCACGTTTTTCGGCTTCAGCCAATTCATATTTGGTACGACGAATAACAACTTCGTGCCTATGTTCAACAAAGTGATGAATTAAATCCTTTAGATTTAACATGATTGGTCTTCCTTGAACCAATGCGATGTTATTCACACCAAATGAAGTTTGTAAGGCAGTGTATTTAAATAAATTATTTAATACAACCGAAGCATTGGCATCGCGTTTAATATCATAGACAATACGCATACCATCACGGTCAGATTCATCACGAATAGATGATATTCCTTCTATTTTCTTTTCATTGACCAGCTCAGCCGTACGCTCAATCATGGTCGCTTTATTTACCTGATATGGGATTTCAGAAACTATAATTTGTTCCCGATCATTCTTGGTAATTTCAATTTCTGCTTTTGCACGCATAATTACGCTACCACGCCCAGTCTCAAAAGCGCTTTGAAGACCCGAGTATCCGTAAATAATACCACCCGTTGGAAAATCCGGACCTTTGATATGTTGCATTAACTCAGCTATCTCAATTTCACGATTATCAATATAGGCTATCGTTCCATCAATTACTTCAGACAAATTATGGGGAGCCATATTTGTAGCCATACCAACTGCAATACCTGAAGCTCCATTTACCAATAAATTAGGTATGCGAGTTGGTAAAACAGTAGGCTCATGCAATGTATCATCAAAGTTTAATTGAAAATCGACTGTATCTTTAGTGATGTCGCCTAACATATCTTCAGCGATTTTCTTTAAACGGGCTTCAGTATAACGCATAGCTGCTGGCGAATCACCATCAACAGATCCAAAGTTCCCCTGTCCATCTACCAGGATATAACGCATACTCCATTCTTGGGCCATCCTCACCATTGTCCCATATACTGATGAGTCTCCATGTGGATGATATTTACCTAATACATCCCCAACAATACGGGCTGATTTTTTATGGGGCTTATTGCTTGTAACACCCAGATCTAACATACCATATAAAACACGTCTGTGTACTGGCTTTAAACCGTCGCGCACATCAGGTAATGCCCTGGAAACGATCACCGACATTGAATAATCAATGTATGATGATTTCATTTCATCTTCAATATTTATTTGGATTATACGGTCGTTAGCTGGCACTAAATTATTTTCATTTTCTGTTTCTTCAGCCATAAGAGTTTTAGTTCAATTAACCAATGCGCATATATTAAATTTGAGCGCATGCGAAGTTAGCAATTTTATGCGTATTTAGCGAATATTTGGCAGGAATTGAGTGGTTTTTCCTTACGAAATCCAATCAATTCCTTGCTTCAATAACAGGGTGGTTTTTTCTTCTTCACTCCCGAGTTCGGGCTTGAAATTATAAATCCAGTTTGCAACAGGAGGCAGACTCATAAGAATAGACTCAATGCGGCCATTGGTTTCCAGACCAAATTTAGTGCCTGCATCATAAACCAAATTAAATTCTACATAACGTCCTCTTCTGAAAGCCTGCCAGTTCTTCTGTTCCTCAGAAAATTCCTTATGCTGATTACGTTTAATTAACCCGGTATAAATGGGTAAAAATGAATTACCTACATTCTCAGAAAATGTCAATATCTCTTCAAAGGTCAACCCTGTTTTTTGCGGATTTAAACGATCATAGAAGATCCCTCCGATACCACGGGTTTCCTGGCGATGCTTTATATAGAAATAGCGATCGGCCCAGGATTTGAACTCAGCATAGAAGTCAGGTGACGACTGGTCACAGGTATTCTTTATGTACTGATGAAAGAATCGGGCATCCTCCTCAATTATATAATGCGGAGTTACATCTATCCCACCCCCAAACCATCGAACTTCTTCATTCAATTCAAAATAACGAATGTTCATATGAATGATTGGCACCCAAGGATTAACCGGGTGAATCACAATGGATACTCCTGTTGCAAAAAAATCGTCTTCATTCACACCAAAAGACTTTTTAATCGCCTCGGGAAGCTTGCCATGAACCGCTGAGAAATTCACTCCGCCGCGTTCAATAACATTTCCACCTTGCATAATTCGGGTTCTTCCGCCTCCGCCACCTTCACGCTCCCAAATCTCCTCTTCAAATTTCCCTAACCCATCTACCTGCTCCAAACCTTTGCAAATACTGTCTTGAATGAGCCTATAATGCTCAGCAACCTTTTCTTTGAAATCCATAGACGCAAATATCAATTTTATTTTCGAAAAGAAAGAAACGGAAGCTTCCTTGTAAACTGGCCGTAGAAGAGAATGGTCATACACTCGTTAGACATTTGTTATTAATAAACAAATATCTAACTCTAATTAAACTCATAGTTAACAGTAATCAAACAGTCATTTTAACCCTGTTTGTCTTCTTTTTTTTAGTTTTATATTTGTTTTATTTTTGCTTTTATTATTGATAAATGATATTTTAGTATTTTACTTTTTATTAACCTTTAAACAATCGAAATCATGGGAAAGTTAGTCAATGGCATCAATGGGCCCTTTGTTGGGAAAGTAGGAAACGTAATCGGCAGCAGCTGGCGGGGAATACCCTATATGAAAAGCAGAGGCTTGCGCACCAAGCCGGCTACCCCAGGAGAAAAGCTCAACCGCTTTATCTTTGGAATGACCCAGCAATGGCTGTTCCCATTGACTGATTTCCTGCGTGTTGGGTTTAAAAACTATACGCTTACAAATCAAGGTGTTAATGCAGCCAAGTCCTACCTTTACAAGCATGCTTTGATAAAAAACGGCTATGATTCGGTTATTGATCCGGCCCTGATGAAAGTAAGCCGTGGGGATTTGCCTCTTCCCAATAGGATACAGGCTGAACTGAGTCCGGACAATAAGCTGGTATTTACCTGGGAAACAGAATCCTGTGATCGGAAGCACGAGTTTGACCAGGCGATATTACTGGTATACGACATCAATGAAAAAGAAGCAAAAATGTCACTCAATGGCCAGTTTAGACATACCGGAAGGGATGTGCTTGACTTGACTGACACTATCTTGCAAACCTTTGTTGTTTACGCAGCTTTTATCTCCGCAGACCGCAACAACCAATCGGACAGCGTCTACCTGGGTACATTTACCCGTAACAAAGAGGAAAAGCCTAAAAAAGAGGATACTCATGAAAATAAAACAGCGGATAAAAGGAAACCAGACAATACTTCTGAGACAGCACCGATAGCGGTAACAGAAGATCCCGATGCTGTTCCTCCGGTGCCCAGCAACCAGCTTAGCTTGTTTGAATTTCCGGCTGAAACGACTGAAAATAAAGCTGTTGAACCGAGTTCGGAAACCCGTTCTGCGGAATTGCAAACACCTTCTATGGAAGTACAATCTGGCGATGATAACACTTTGGATCCCTCTCCTAATGAAGATTTAGCCACAGCGGAAACACAAACAGCGGTAACTGAAAGGAACTAAGGGAAAAGGAATTAGACGTAAGGATTATACTTAAAGAAGGCAAGGTTCCTTACTTTACAACCAGAAGGCATATGGCTAACAGGAAGCATAAAGGGCGGTTGTGATTAGATCGCGCATTTCTTGCACAATCTTCTGATTCACTAAATTAATGTGTAATTTTGAATATAATGAAGGTATCAGAAAATGCACTAAAATGGGCTATCCGTTTTTACCCTCCTCTCCTTTTTCAGCGGATTTGGGTAAAAAAATTTCATAAAGATTTTCGCGGCGTTGATGTAAAGATCAACCATAGTTTGCTAAATATAAATTATAATAAATCCATTTTTGGAGGGTCAATCTTTTCAGCGACTGACCCTTTTTATGCGATCTTATTTGATCAGATTTTACAACGAAAGGGATATAAAACATTGGCTTGGCTTAAGAGTGCAGAAATACAATATATAAAACCAGCCAGAAACAATCTCTTTTTCACCATTAAGATCAAAGAAAGTGAAATAGCGAAGGCAGAAAGTCAATTGAAAACTGTTGGAAAATATATTGCAAGCTTTCACTTTGATCTTCATGATAAAAATGGCCTTATTTGCGCAAAAGTTAAAAATGAGGTCTATATTCGAAATTTAAACTTTGGAACACATTCTACTATCGGCTCTTCTTACGACGCAAATAAGGTAAAAGATAAATAATGCTTCTATATTTGTATAAAACATAAAAATCATCATAAGTGGCATACTTTCATTGCAACTTAAAAACAACCGAGTGGAACGAGCTCATTAATACCATTGAAAGCGAACACATATTAATAAATTACTAAATGAAAACTCTCTTATTATCTGTTTCCAGTCTATTAATTCTTTTAGCTGCTTGTAATACACAGGATAATTCAAATCAGCAATTACAAGATGAGGTAATTGCAATCCATGACGAGGTCATGCCTATGATGGGTACTTTTGTGCATAACGGTATGACAATTGATTCGATCTTAAATAATTTCAAAAAGATTAAAATTGAAAATCCAGAAATTGATACGATCAAGCAAAAAGAAAAATTAACAGCGCTAAAGACCAAACTAGAAAACGCCAATGATTCCATGAATGACTGGATGCATGATTTGAATTTAGATTTTGAAAAAATGTCAAATGAAGAAGTAAAACAATACCTTGAAGAACAGCGAACTAAAGTTGAAGATATCAACAAACAATTTAAAGAGGCAGATGCTGAAAGCAAAGAAACCCTTAGCCTTTTTCAAAAATAAAAGAACGAAAACATAATGAACAAATCATTTTTACTGGCAACCGCCTTATTGATTTTAATACTAACTGCCTGTAACTCTTCCAACCCTAATAATAAGCTTCCTATTCTTGGTTCCAGAGAACCCATAACGAAAGAAGTAGATGGAAAAACAATTGTTGATACCCTTTATAAATCCATTCCAGAATTCCAGTTTTTAAATCAGGACAGCTTGCCTATTACCGGTAAGACATTTGAAAACAGCATTTATGTAGCCGATTTCTTCTTCACATCTTGTCCGAGTATCTGTCCCATTATGCATAGAAACATGTTGAAGGTTTACAATAAGTACAAAGGGAACGATGAGGTAATGTTTCTTTCCCATAGTATTGACACAAAGCATGATACACCAAGCGTCCTAAAAAAATATGCTGAAAAATTAAGTGTAACTGGCGATCAGTGGCAGTTTGCTTCGGGAACAAAAGAGACAATTTATGGTATATCACCCGAATACATGGTTTTTGCCGAAGAAAATGATCAGGTTGCAGGTGGATACGAGCATCAAGGATGGTTTATATTAGTGGATAAAGACAAGCATATTCGTGGCGCTTATAATGGAACGGATGAAAAGGAAGTTGATAAACTGATGAAGGATATGGATATCTTATTGAGGGAGTATGAGAAATAAACTGCTTTATGGCTTTTTTGGCATTATTTCCGTGAGTATATCAATCATTTCTTGTCAAAGTACAGAAGAAATAGAACAAGCAAAATATTATATAAATGGGAAACTGACCTATGAAACTCATTGCCAAAACTGTCATGGTGCAAAAGGCGAAGGCTTGGGTATGTTAATTCCTCCCCTTACAGATACAGCGTTTATTGCAAATAATTTAAACAGTATTGCAAGTATGATTAAATTTGGTTTAAGTGGAGAAATTACCATTCATGGAAAGGTTTATAATGAAGTAATGCCAGCCGAAACGCATTTATCTACAGTGGAAATCACATATTTAATCAATTATATAGGAAACTCATTTGGAAATAAAATCGGGCTCTATACACAAGAGCAAGTTCAAAAAGATTTAACTAACACCGTCAATTAAATCACCAGCTGAAACATTTTTTGACTTTCTATGTTTTAAATAAAACAAGAATTATAAAAAATGGAACAACCTAAAAAAATAGAAGACGATTATTCAAATAATCAAGAAAATCCTGGACCTTCAGAAGAAGCAGTAAAAGAAAAGGATGATCAACCTGCAAGTAATGTGTTAAATTGGGTTACTATTATAGCCGTAATAGTCTTGGCGATTATCATTTTTTTATATTACTATTAGCTACATAAGGTAATTTCCAGAGGCTAAATTATAAATTTTGGGCGATAACAAAGCCGGAGGCCCACGCCCATTGAAAATTATAACCGCCAAGCCACCCTGTAATATCCACACATTCGCCACCAAAGAAAAGCTGTGGCACTTTATAAGATTCCAAACTTTTTGAATTTAGTTCAAAGGTAGCAACTCCCCCACGCATAACTTCTGCTTTATCATAACCTTTATCGCCAGCTGGCTTTACAATAAAACGATGGATTATTGAATCCACTAATTTTGCCTCAACTTTGCTAAGAGAAGCTACCTTCTTGTCAATAGGCAAAAACTTTCCTAAAGCATCCGCGAGTTTTTTAGTGAAATGATCTTGTAAGACCTGCAGAAGTAATCTTTTTCCTCCTGAATTTCTTTCTTGAGAAATAATCTCAGCCATTGAAGAATCTGGCAATAGATTAATTTTAATTTCCTCTCCAGGACGCCAATAAGAAGATATTTGCAATATAGCGGGACCACTCAAGCCCCAATGTGTAAAAAGAATATTTTCCCGAAAACTTATTTTATTATTTGAAACTTCACAAAAAATAGAATTCCCCGAAAGAGCGGCGAACCACTCTGCATCTTTCCCTGTAATAGTGAGTGGCACCAAAGCTGGCGCTGTGTTTATTACCTCCAACCCAAACTGTCTGGCAACCTTCAAGGAGAAATCACTAGCACCCATTTTACTTATAGGAAGGCCTCCACTTGCCATTACCAACGATTTAGAAAACACATTGACTTTTCTTCCACCAACTTCATAGCCTATTTCAAAAATGCCGGCTTCATTTTTAGCTACCCGAAATACGGTACAGTTTAATTTAATCTCTCCTTTGTTTTTAGCGAGAAGATTTAAAAACACAGCAACTATATCTTTCGCATTGTTACTGACCGGAAATAGCTGTCCGAGTGTTTTTTCTTTTCCGATGATTCTATTCTGCTCAAAGAAATCGATGGTATTTTTAACTGTCCATTGTTTAAATATGTCCTTACTAAAAGATACATCTTCTGAAATAAAGTTCACAGGCCTTGTATAAAGATTGGTATAGTTGCAACGACCTCCACCAGAAATTAATATTTTAGCCCCGGCTTTATCATTCTTTTCAAGTATTAGAATCTTTTTTCCAAGAATAGCTGCTTGAACACCACACATCAATCCACAAGCACCTGCACCAACAATTACGGCATCATAAATCATAATTAAACAATTAATTCGATTAAAGAAGGCGAAGATAAAGAATCCATAAATATTTTATCCTTTTAGATATGTTTAAAAAATCGCATATTAGCAATACCTTCGTCTTTTGTTACTTTTATAATCATATGGTTGATTTGCGATTACATTCAATTTTAGATAATGATTTCTATAAGTTTACTATGCAACATGCAGTAGTTAAATTATTTCCTAATGCACAAGCGAAGTATAAATTCATTAATCGCGGACAACATAAATTTCCAGAAGGGTTTGGGGAAGAATTAAAAGTGGCAATTCTGAAAATGGAGGAGCTTAAATTAAATAAACCTGAAAAGGATTATTTAAGGAAAACATGCCCCTATTTAGATCCTACCTATCTCGATTTTCTTCAAGGTTATCGTTATGACCCATCCGAAGTAGAAATTATGCAAACAGGCTCTGACTTATCGGTTAAAATCACTGGTTATTGGTATCGAACTATTATGTGGGAAGTTCCGATTATGAGCCTTATCTGTGAACTTTATTATAAAATGACTGAGCAGAAACGCATTAGTAATAATGAGGTTATTGAAGTTGCGAAAGAAAAAATTAACAAATATAAAAAACTTCATATCACTATTGCTGATTTTGGCAGCCGCCGTCGACATTCCTATGAAGTTCATGACTTAACCGTTAAAGCATTAAAAGACTTTGGTACTGGATGTTTCATTGGAACAAGCAATGTTCATTTAGCAATGAAGCATCATACTAAACCTATAGGTACCCATGCTCACGAGTGGTTTATGTTCCATGCTGCCAAATATGGTTTTAAAATGGCCAATTCCTTAGGTCTGGAAAACTGGTCGAATGTTTACCGCGGTGATTTAGGAATTGCCTTATCAGATACCTATACAAGTGAAGTGTTCTTTACACAGTTTGATAAAAAGTTCACTAAACTTTTTGATGGCGTACGCCATGATAGCGGTGATCCATTAAAATTTGCGGATATGACAATCGCTCATTACAAACATTATAGCACAGATCCTAAAACTAAAACAATTATATTTTCTGACGGTCTCAATTATGAGAAAGTAGAAAGGATCGCTAATTATTGTAAAGGTCATATTGGTAATTCCTTTGGTATAGGTACTAATTTCACAAATGATGTAGGGCTTACGCCAATGAACATAGTCCTTAAAATGACTGATGCGCTACCTGAAGAAGGGAAGTGGACACCAGTTATCAAACTGTCGGATGAAAAGAAAAAATATACTGGTGATAAAGAAATGATCGATTTAGCCAAAAAAATATTAGATATTAAAGATTAATGCAGTATCCAGATGTATACGGGGAAGCCCTTCACGATTATTTCAACAATCAATTTACTGAAGAATTAATCCTTCATACGAATCAAACAGAAACGGAAGCTATGCCGGTTGATCTGTTTTTTAGAGATACGGATGAATTTCCAGATCAAGAACTAATTGCTTTGGCTTTATGCGATGGGAAAGTGCTGGATATTGGCGCTGGCGCAGGCAGCCACAGCCTTTACTTACAAGAACAGGGAATGGACGTCACGGCACTAGAAATATCGTCTAAAGCTTGCGAAATCATGAAAACCCGCGGGGTGAAATCCGTTATTCAAGAAGATATATTCCGCTTTAATAACGAAAAATACGATACCCTTCTATTTTTGATGAACGGGATTGGGCTTGCAGAATCAATCGAAGGTCTAAAACGGCTTTTCGAACATTGCAAAACATTATTAAATCCGGGAGGACAATTATTGTTTGACACATCAGACATCGCTTATTATTATACAGAAGGAATTGAAAAGCCAACAGATCATTATTATGGTGAAATCCGGTTCCAATATGAATATAAAGGTCAAAAGGGTCAACCTTTTGGTTGGATCTATATTGACCAAAAAGAACTAATAAAAATTGGGAATGCAATGGGCTGGGTAGTTCAAATCCTTGATGAAGACGATCATCATCAATACCTTGTGCGCATGGAATTAAAAACTAATTTTTAAGCAAGCGTTGAATCTCATCCAGCTTCATAAGTGCCTCAATAGGTGTTAAAGTGTTCACATCCAAATTATTCAATACATCTCTTATCTTAACTAAAACAGGATCATCAATAGAAAACATCTGCAGTTGATAGGCCTGTTTCTGAATCTTCTTTAAACTATCTTTAATATGCTCGCCTCCAGTTCTTTCCTGCTCTAAGCGTTTTAAAATTTCATTAGACCGCTGAACAATTGTGGCAGGCATACCAGCCATTTTCGCAACATGAATTCCAAAACTATGCTCACTGCCTCCAGGAACTAATTTACGTAAGAAAATTACTTTATTATTGACTTCTTTTACCGCTATGTTATAGTTTTTTATTCGGTTAAAGCTGGTAGTAAGTTCATTCAACTCATGATAATGTGTTGCGAAAAGAGTTTTAGCCTTTGCAATTGGATATTGGTGCAAATATTCTGCAATTGCCCAGGCAATTGAAATGCCGTCATAAGTACTAGTTCCTCTTCCAATTTCATCAAGTAATATTAAGCTTCTTTCTGATATATTATTCAGAATACTTGCTGTTTCACTCATTTCAACCATAAATGTTGATTCTCCACTGGATAAATTGTCTGAGGCACCCACACGCGTAAAAATTTTATCAACAATACCGAGCTTTGCGGATTTTGCTGGAATAAAACTTCCCATTTGAGCCATTAAAACAATAAGGCCCGTTTGCCTTAACAAGGCCGATTTACCAGCCATATTAGGACCAGTAATAATAATAATTTGTTGAGTTTCACTATCTAAGAAAACATCATTCGTAATATAATCAGTACCTAACGGAAGATTTTTTTCAATAACCGGATGCCTGCCGCCCTTTATGTCAATAATGGTATCATTAGTGATCTCTGGTCTTGTATAATGATTGCTCTGTGCTATTAAAGCGAAATTCAATAATACGTCCAATTGCGCAATTAACTGAGCGTTCAATTGAACAGGTTTAATATATTCTAAAAGAGAACTTAATAACCCAGCATATATCCGAGTTTCAAGAGCATAAATCTTTTCTTCAGCGCCTAAAATCTGCTCTTCATATTCTTTCAATTCTGCCGTAATATAACGTTCAGCATTTACCAACGTCTGTTTTCGCTGCCATGTGTCTGGAACTTTATTCTTGTGAGCGTTTGTTACTTCAAGATAATAACCAAAAACATTATTAAAAGAAATTTTCAAAGAAGGAATACCCGTATTTTCAGCTTCACGCTTTTGAATTTCGAGTAAAAACCCCTTTCCCCCAAAAGCAATCTGACGCAAACGATCTAATTCTGCGTTTACCCCATCAGCAATTACATTTCCTTTTGCTACTAAAACAGGAGGTTCAGCTTGTATTTCATTTTCAATCTGTTCAGTTAAATGTTTACAAGCATTTAACTGTTCTGAAATTATTTGAAGCGCTTTTGAGTCAACATCGCGAATTAAATCCTTAATCTTTTCAATAGCATATAACGCTCTTTTAAGCTGTACAATTTCGCGAGGATTTGCTCTTTGCAAACCAATTTTACTAATTAATCGTTCAAGATCACCAATTTGCTTTATCTCATTCAATAAAGCATTTTGCAATTCTGGGCTGTTTAATAAAAACTCTACAATATCTAATCGGGCATTTATCGGTTTTTGATCCTTTAATGGCATTACAATCCATTTTTTCAACAACCGTGCACCCATAGGAGACGACGTATGATCAAGTACATTTAATAGGGTAATTGCATTCTCATTGTGGGAATCAATTAACTCTAAATTCCGAATCGTAAAGCGGTCCAACCACATAAAGTGATCTTCCTCTACTCTTGAAAGCGTTGATATGTGCTGAAGATTCTTATGTTCAGTATCATTTAAGTAATGCAGGGAAACACCTGCTGCGATTATCGCTAAGCTTAATCTTTCAATACCAAAGCCCTTTAAAGTATTCACTTCAAAATGCTTTAATAATAAATCCCTGGCATAATCGCCGGTATATGGCCATTCATCTAATGAATAAATATAAAACCGGTCGCCGAAAACTTCAATAAACTCTTTATGACTTTTTTTGCTTAAAATTATTTCATTAGGCTTATAGCTTTGTAAAAGCTTGTCGATATATTCTGCCTTACCTTGGGCTACCAGGAATTCCCCGGTAGATATATCTAAAAAAGAACATCCTATTGTATTTTTTTCAAAATAAATAGAAGCTAAATAATTATTGGACTTCTGTTGAACAATATTGTCATTGTAAGAAACACCTGGTGTTACTAACTGAGTAACGCCCCGCTTTACAATTGTTTTTGTTGTTTTGGGATCTTCCAATTGATCGCATATTGCTACACGAAGACCCGACCGAACTAGTTTCGGTAAATAGGTTTCGATGGAATGATGTGGAAATCCGGCTAAAGCAACTTCTGAAGCTGTTCCATTACCTCTTTTTGTAAGAACAATTCCCAAAACTTCTGATGCCTTAATGGCATCTTCACCGAAAGTTTCATAGAAATCGCCTACTCTAAACAACAATAATGTTCCTGGATATTTAACCTTAATGCTATTATATTGCTGCATCAAAGGCGTAACCTTTTTATCTATTTTTGCCAATCTATTTTATGTTAACGCTGTAAAGATAAAAGAAGATACCTAGATAGAAAAATCTATAATATTTGATATTTATCAAGTTTATTATACAAGGTCTTTCGGTCAATATTTAAAAGTTGCGCTGCTTTACTTTTATTGTATTTAACTTTTTGCAACACTTCAATAATTAGCTGCCTTTCATGTGCTTCATTTTGCGACTTAAGGTCATCTCCTGACATATCAAATTGATCGGTATTATTTTTTAAAGAATAAACCATATCCTCAGGTAAAGCAGATACTTTTACCGTATCGCCTTGTGATAAAAGAACCATACGCTTCACAACATTCTTCAACTCCCTTAAATTACCTGGCCAATCGTAACTTTCAAAAACAGAAATTACTTCCTCATCCAGTTTCTTTACATCTCTTCCTAGTTCTTTATTAGCTTTTGCCACAAAAAAATCAGTGAATAAATTCAAATCTTTCTCACGTTCACGTAAAGGTGGAACAAGTATTTCAAATTCGTTGATTCGATGATAGAGATCCTCACGAAAATCACCGCCCGAAGAGCTTCCTAATAAATCATCATTCGTGGCAGCAATCACCCGAACATCAACTTTAATTTGCTTGTTTGCGCCTATTGGCTGAATAACACGTTCCTGCAATGCTCGAAGTAATTTGACTTGAACATCATAACTTAAATTTCCAATTTCGTCTAAAAATAAAGTTCCGCCAGATGCTTCTTCAAATTGTCCCTTTTTGTCAACTAAAGCGCCTGTAAACGAACCTTTAATATGACCAAAGAGCTCACTCCCAGCCAATTCCTTAGATAATGTTCCGCAATCAATTGAAACAAAAGGTTTATTAGCTCTGTTGCTTTTTTTATGAATGGCCTGTGCAACATATTCTTTTCCCGTACCACTTTCTCCTTTTATCAGCACTGACATATCGGTAGGTGCAACTAAATCAATATATTCTTGTAATTTATTCGCAATCTTACTTTTTCCTTTAATATATTCAACTTCGTTAGAGGAAGATTCCACATTTATTTTTTCCTTTATAACTGCAGATGGTCTTTCGAAGTTATTCGTTAATGCCTCTTCTAAAATCATTAATAATTCATCCGGATTAACCGGCTTTGTAATATAATCGTATACTCCTTTTCTCATTGCACGAACAGCCGTACGTACATCACTGAAGCCTGTCATAACAATGGCAGGAATGCTAAGTCCTTCAGAATGAATAAAGTCCAGCACTTCCAATCCATTTCCATCACCTAAGCGATAATCAAGTAAGACAATATCATATTTATTCTTTTTAATAGCATCAATACTATTCTTTATAGAAAAATAGGGATCAACATGATATCCGTTCTTTTTTAAAAAATTTTCGATAATAGCAGAAAAAGTAGTATCATCCTCTACTAATAGTATATTAATCATATAAATTTTGTTTCAGTACCTCTGAATATCTATAAAAACGATATTAAAGTAAATTCTGTATATTAATAAGGAATAAAAGAATTAGAACATGTTCCCAATAATCTTGTTCGCAAATTCATCGGTTTTCAATAATACTGCATCCTCCATTTGATTGTAAAAATCAATGGTTACCGATTTGCTCAAAATTGTTTTAGCAAGCGACTCTTTTATCACCTCTGCAGCCTCTGACCAACCTATATATTCAAGCAGCATCACGCCGCTTAAAATAATTGAGGATGGATTCATTGTATTTGTATTCGCAAAACGCGGAGCTGTTCCATGAGTTGCTTCAAAAACAGCATGACCAGTTTGATAATTAATATTTGCTCCTGGAGCTATGCCTATTCCCCCCACCATGGCAGCTAAAGCATCCGATAAGTAATCGCCATTTAAATTCAAGGTAGCAACTACTGAATAATTTTGCGGATTTAACAAAATTTGTTGTAAAAAATTATCAGCAATAACATCTGTGATAATAAGTTTATTATTTTTTTTTGCTGCTTCTAATTCTTGGTTCGCTTTTGTCTCATCATGCAATTCCTTTGTCTTTTCCCACTGGTTCCATGTGTACACTTGTTCAGAAAACTCACTTTCCGCCAGTGCATATCCCCATATTTTAAAAGCTCCCTCTGTATATTTCATTATATTTCCTTTATGCACAAGCGTTACCGATGGAAGAGTATGTTTTAATGCATAAACAATTGCTGAGCGTATTAAACGCTCAGAACCTTCTTTTGAAACTGGTTTTATGCCTAACGAGGGATTATTACTAAAATCATAATTAACCTTTAATTCTCTACTTAAAAATTCTTGAAGTTTTTTGGCCTCTATGGTGCCACCCATAAATTCTATTCCTGCATAAATATCTTCTGTGTTCTCTCTAAACAGAACCATATTTGCTTTTTCAGGATATTTAACTGGGGAAGGAACTCCTCGAAACCATTCAATGGGTCGTAAACAAGCATATAAATCAAGTTGTTGCCGAATCGCAACGTTCAAAGAACGAATCCCCTCACCTATTGGTGTCGTTAACGGACCTTTTATAGAAACCAGATATTCATCCATTTGTTTTAATGTCTCTTCAGGCAACCATTCTCCAGAATCATCAAAAGCTTTTTGTCCGGCTAAAACTTCCTTCCACTCAATTTTACGAGTTCCTTGATAAGCATTTTTTACTCCTTCATCGAACACTCGTACAGCCGCATGCCATATATCTGGACCTATACCATCACCAATTATAAATGGAATAATTGGCTGATCAGGAACTTGCAGCTTACCCTTCTCAAACGTTATTTTTGCTGACATATCTTTAATCTTTTTTCAAAATATTACCAAATTTTCTTCCAAGATATTCTACAGTTTCGCGGGCAGGAGAAAAAGGAGCATGATGAATAGCAGTAAGATCCACAGAATAGTTCTTGCGGCGGCTTGGAAAAACCAAAATAAGATTATTGTCTTTGTAAATTTTACCCACCCTGCGAGGAACACTATCAAAATTATGGTTGTAAGAAACGTCTCCTACACGAGCAGACACAAATACAACAAAATCATCCGGTTTAACATATTCATTTAAACCTTGAAAATCATCCCATTCTTGATAAAGTTCAAATTGAATATTTATACTTATTTTATTTTTTAACAAATACTGAGTAATAGCAGATTCCGATCGCTGATTACAAACAGTACTAATGGGTAAACTAAGTTCCTGAGTTAATCTTGAAACTTTGTTCAACCAATAATGGAACCCTTTTTCAGCTTCTGCCATTGGCGGCACAAATAATACAATCCGTTTTTGACTTACTAAAGACTTTTCCAGGCGGCACATGAACAAGCTAACATCAGTTAAATTTAAAATACTCTGTGTTTGTTCACCAACCAATTTATCAATGATACTTGCTTTACTTGGCCAACCAATTAAAATACAAGTAGCCAGAATTTCACGAGAGGCACGACTGATTCCACCAGCAATATTATAATCTATGGTCGTCATGATATTCACTTCCGTTTCGCTCCCAGAAGCATATTTTGCAATAGAATCTAAGTTTTTTCTGGCATTTTTCAAATTGGCTTCAGCCATTTCATTATTTGGAACAACTGATAATATTGTAGGTTGATAAGGCGATTTCTTATTTCGAATTAAAGTTGCCATATCTAATAAAGATTCCATATTATTTAAATTCGCGATTGGAATAAGAATGTGCTCTTCTGCTAACTGATTTGGCTCTTCAACGATGTCATCCTGGCTACCAGCTAATACAACTTTCTTTGATGCCGATTCTGTTACTAATGTAGCAATTACACAAGTAACTAATATCACTACAATAGTTCCGTTCAACGCATTTTCATCCACTATATCATAACGATAACCTACCATGATTACTGCTAGCGTAGCAGCCGCATGTGCACTACTTAACCCAAATATCAGTTGTTGCTGTGCACCCGTGTATTTAAAAGTGATTCTTGTTAACCAGGCAGCAATATATTTGCCAAATAACGCAGTAATTGTTAACGCTCCAGCTATATATAAAGCCTCTGGGCCTTTAAATATGACACTGACATCCACAACCATACCCACGCTGATTAAGAAAAAGGGGATAAATAATGAATTCCCAATAAATTCAATTCGATTCATTAATGCAGAAGAATGAGGAATTAATTTATTTAATGCTAAACCAGCCATAAAAGCGCCAATGATAGGTTCCAGACCGCAAACCTCCGCTAAAAAAGCTGCGAAAAAAACAACCAGTAGAACAAAAATATAGTGTGAAGTCTTCTCACTTTCAACCTTTTGAAAGAACCATTTCGCAATTCGGGGAATAATACCAAACATAATCCCGATAAAAACTGCGAAAGATAAACATAATCGTAACCAAAACTCTTGGTCTAGATGACCCTGCGAAGATCCTATAATTACCGCTAAAACAATCAGAACAGCTGTATCTGTTAGAATTGTTCCTCCAACAGTTATTGCAACGGCTTCATTTTTAGTAATACCATAGCTATTGACTACAGGATATGCAACCAAGGTATGGGTTGCAAACATACTGGCAATCATTACACTCGCGCTTACATCGTAACCTAATATATAATGACATACCGGATAACCAATAAGTGCTGGAACAATAAATGTAAACAAACCAAACGTTACACTCTTATGCCTTGTTTTCCGAAACTCATTTAAATCAAGTTCCAATCCAGCAATAAACATAATATAAAGTAAACCGATGGTTGAAAAAAGGTCAACTGCAGAATTTCGTTCAAGAATATTTAACGCATGTGGTCCTATAATAACACCCGAAAGAATCAATCCGATAATTCCGGGAATCCTGATTTTCCTTAATAAAATCGGAGAAAATAGAATTATAAATAAAATAAGGGTAAATATGAGAACAGAATTTGTAAAAGGCGTCTCAAATGCATGTTGTATATGTTCGATAAATCCTTTATTCATAAAGAGCTTTCTTGTACTTTTAAAAAATTAAAACTACCTATATCCAAATTTTGGTTGCAGATAGTTCCAAATATAGAAAAATACATTAGGTCTTGACTAAGCAGTTTCGTGTTTTTCTTCTACTTCTGCGTCTATTAACTCATAAGGAGAGTTCTTACTTAAGAATTCCGGAACAATTTGTTTCATTTTTCGAACAACAGTTTCATTGTTCTGTTTTTCGTTTATCGCTAATAATTCCTCAATATTTCTTTTTGTTTCATCAAACGGATAACTTACAACTCTTGCAATACTAATTTTCTCATGATGGGTAGGTAAAGTAAGTTCAGAAACATTTAGAAGCTCTTCGTATAATTTTTCTCCCGGGCGCAACCCTGAAAATACAATATCAATATCTTTTCCCTCCTGTAAACCAGCAAGTTGAATCATTTTACGAGCTAAATCAATAATTTTAACCGGCTTACCCATATCAAAAACAAAGATCTCCCCGCCCTGCCCCATAGTTCCTGCCTCTAAAACCAATTGAACAGCTTCAGGAATCGTCATAAAATAACGGGTTATTTCGGGATGAGTAACAGTTAAAGGACCTCCCTTTTCTATCTGGCTTCTAAAGCGTGGCAAAACAGACCCATTTGACCCTAACACATTTCCAAAACGAGTGGTAATAAAACGGGTTTTATTAAGATTGTCATGTAAACCGAAGTTGTTTAATGATTGATATAAAGAACCGTCTAATCCTGTATGTTTCAGTAAGTGTTGACCATTATTTAAAGCTTGTATATAGATCTCAGCCAAACGTTTCGTTGCCCCCATGATATTAGTGGGATTTACAGCTTTATCCGTAGAAATCATAACAAACTTTTCTACACCGAATTTTACAGATAAATCTGCTACATTTTTAGTCCCCTGTACATTTGATTTTATAGCTTCAAACGGATTATGTTCCATTAAAGGAACATGTTTATAAGCTGCGGCATGGTAAACAATCTCTGGCCGTAACTTATCAAATAGCTTAAACATCCTATTATAACTTCTTACGTCAGAGATCCATATTTCCGTAGAAGCTTTAGGGAATTTATCTTCTAATTCCAACTGCATACCATGCAATGGTGATTCAGCTTGATCGCATAAAATTAGCATAGCCGGATCATATTCCAACACTTGACGAACAATTTCCGATCCGATAGAACCAGCAGCTCCGGTAACCAATACGCGTTTACCTTTTAAATCATTTCTTACCTGAGTTTGATCAATCTTAATCGGTTTGCGCTGTAATAGATCTTCTATACTTAATTTTTGCATGTGCTTTTTCTCCAATTTTCCGGAAAGCCAAGTTCCTGCTGGCGGAACTGTTATTACTTTTATACCTAACCGAAGAGCACGTTCAATAACAACTTTCTTATCTCGTTCTCCTAAAAGTTCATTTATAATAATTAACTCATCAATATTCTTTTTTGAATTCAGGGTTGAAAGCTCTTTAAAATGATAAACTTTTTTTTGTTCCATATAGCTATTCATCCTGGTACGATCAACGTCAATAAAGCCATCTATCACATAATTCACATCAGAATTGTTTTCAAGTGCTTGCTTTACAAGAATTGCATTTTTATCCGATCCATAAATCAATACCCTAACTGTTTCTTTTTTTCCATATCTTCTTATCATTACATAAAAAGCCGCCTTCGCAAAAATCCGAAGCATGATCAATAAAGAGGAAGTAATAAAGAAATTAATGATTAATATACTGAATAGATTGATTGATTCTATATGAAGTACAGGTTTAACAAATAAGAAAGAAGTAACTAAAAAGATCAGGCTAAACGTTAAAACAGAACCAAAAATACGCAACATATCCTGCGTATTGGAATAACGCAATAAGCCAGTATGCAATCGCATTAAATAAATTACAATAGCTGCAATTAAACAGAAAAGAGAAATATAAATAAGATAATGGCCCCTTACCATGCCATTAAATTCAAAACGTTCAACTAAAAAATAAGAAAGAGAAAATGACCAGCTGATAATTATTAAATCAACAATAAAAATCACCCAATTTGGAAGGGTCCGGCCCTGAAGTAAAAATTTTTTCACATTCTTTATTTTAAATTAAAATGTCATCCAATTCCAAACAAAATTAACGCAAAAACTGTACCATCCAAAATCTTCCGATAATCTTATACTTCTCAACAAAATTCAGAACGCAAATGTTTTAATCTAATAAAAAAAACTGCTACCAAGAAGTAGGTAGCAGTTTCAATTGCTAGTTATTATTGACTTAATTCACTAAAATACTTATGAAATAATGGAATGGTTTCAATCCCTTTCAGATAGTTTGCAATATCGTATTTTTCATTCGGTGAATGTAAATTATCGCTATCAAGCCCAAACCCCATTAAAACCGTTTTAATACCTAGTTCCTGTTCAAATAAGGCGACAATAGGAATACTACCACCACCTCTTGTAGGGATTGGTGCTTTTCCAAAAGATTCCTCTATAGCTTTTGCTGCCGCTTGATAAGCGATGCTATCTGTTGGCGTAACTACAGGTTCACCGCCATGATGAGGCTTAACACTTACTTTAACTGTATCAGGAGCTAAATTTTTAAAGTGTTCTGTAAAGAGCGCTGTTATTTTATCTGAATTTTGATTAGGAACCAAGCGCATAGATATTTTTGCACTTGCCTTAGCAGGTAAAACTGTTTTTGCTCCTTCACCAATATATCCTCCCCAAATACCGTTCACCTCTAATGTTGGTCGTATTCCCGTACGTTCCAGCGTTGTATAACCTTTTTCACCCCATACATTCTCAATATCCAAATCTTCTTTATACTCTTCAATATCAAATGGAGCTTTATTTAATGCTACCCTTTCCTCTTCGGTTAATTCAATAACATCGTCATAAAATCCAGGAATAGCAATATGATTATTTTCATCATGCAATGAAGCAATCATTTTTGCCAATATAGTTGCCGGATTAGCAACAGCCCCGCCATAAACGCCAGAATGCAAATCCCGATTTGGTCCAACAATTTCTACTTCAACATAAGATAGTCCGCGCAAACCCGTTTCAAGAGAAGGATTCTCTAAACTGATCATTGATGTATCTGAAATCAAAACAACATCTGCTTTTAATCGCTCTTTATTTGCAGCAACAAAAACACCCAGATTATCAGATCCCACCTCCTCTTCACCTTCAATCATAAATTTAATATTACATGGTAAAGCATTTATTTCCTGCATTAATTCAAATGCTTTTACATGCATATAAAACTGTCCTTTATCATCACAAGCACCTCGCGCATAGATTTTCCCATCACGAATCGTAGGTTCAAAAGGTGGTGTTTCCCATAACTCTAAAGGATCTGGCGGTTGAACATCATAATGTCCATAAACCAAAACTGTTGGTTTATCGGAGTCAATAATTTTTTCCCCATACACTATAGGATGGCCAGCGGTTGAGCATACCTCCACTTTATCAGCACCTGCGGCACGTAATTTTTCAGCTACGAATTCTGCTGTTTTCGTTACATCTTCTTTATATTTTGGATCGGCACTTACCGAAGGAAATCGAAGTAATTCAAACAACTCTTCTAAAAAACGTTGTTTGTTTTGTTCAACATAATCTTTGATATTTTGCATAGTCAATTTTTTTGTTTCAAACTTAAATAAAATTACTTTTAGTTGCAATTCAACAAAAAGAACCAGAAACTGCTAAGTTTGTTATTAAATATGAAAAAGTATTTTCAGCTGTATTTAAATGCTTACAGGGGTTTATCTCAAGCCGCTTGGATGCTTTCATTGGTTATGCTCATTAATCGAATTGGAGCTATGGTCATTCCGTTTTTAGGTTTATATATGACTGAACATCTTCACTTTTCATTAAAGGAAACTGGTATTGTTTTAAGTTTTTTTGGATTAGGGGCAATCTCAGGTTCTTATATTGGAGGAAAATTAACCGATAAACTTGGACATTTTAAAGTTCAGCTATTCAGCTTGTTTCTGACTGTTCCTTTATTTTTCCTGCTTACTTTATTAAAAACTCCTGCTGTTCTAAGCATTGGAATTTTTGTTCTTAGTTTAACAGCCGAAACCTTCCGGCCAGCAAATTCCGTTTCTATTGCCTATTATGCAAAACCCCAGAATTTAACGCGGGCCTTATCATTAAACCGTATGGCATTAAATTTAGGCTTTTCTATCGGGCCAGCAATGGGAGGACTTCTTGCAGCATTTTCCTATAATTGGCTCTTTTATGGAAACGGAATAAGCGCAGCCTTAGCAGGCTTTGTTTTTTACATCTATTTTAGAAGACGTGAGGGTAATGAAAATTTGTTAAGGAAAGCCAAAAGCCTTAAAACACAAACAGGCACTCTGGCAAAATCTCCTTATCAAGATAAACCATTTCTTATCTTTTGTTTTTTATGTGCTTTATATGGTATTTGTTTCTTCCAATTATTAAGCACACTCCCTTTATATTACAAACAAGTTTTTAAATTAGAAGATAGTGGCGTAGGTATCATTCTTGCTTTTAATGGTTTTGTTGTATTTGTGTTGGAAATGTTTTTAGTACATATAGCCGAAAAGAAGTTTACCTCTTTTCAAACAATAACAATAGGAACTGTATTCTTAGCTATCTCTTTCCTTTTATTATTAAACACCTCGGGTGGTGTGTGGATCTTATTTCTGTCTATGTTTATATTCAGTATTTCTGAAATACTTGTACTTCCATTTACATCCACCATTGCCTTAAAGCGCGCTCTTAAATCAAATCAAGGAGCCTATATGGGCTTAAACGGATTAGCATTTTCTGCATCACACGTACTTTCGCCATCCATAGGAACTCAAATAGCTGCTAATTTTGGATTTAATACATTGTGGCTATCAACTGCAATTTTAGCGCTGCTCACAACAGTTGGTTTTTATCTTATAAGGAATAAATTAACTCCTTCTTCTGATATTTACCTCTAGTCATGCACCATTCTCTTCTTTAAAACAGAAAAACGTTCTATTTGTTGTTAAATCGAATTTATCATTTAAAACCCAAGAACGATGAACAACGAAAAAAAACCAGGAGAAGAATCTAACCGCGAAATAGAATCTCATGACCAAAATCAACGACACCCTAATTGGGGCGATGACAAACGCAAAAAAGATCCTAAATATGAAGCGCTGCGTTCTGAGAATCAACAAGAAAGTCAAGAAAAGTTTGAGGATCATAATGCAAAGTCAAAAGGTATCAGCGGAGAAAGCACACACCCAGATCATAAAAAAGATACTCAAAGCAATCAAAGTAAGGACCCAACCCGCAAAAACGAAGCTAATCAAGGTACAAGTGATTTAAGGAAACGTGAGCGTACAACATTTAAACGGGAAGGTGAATCAAAAGATACAAAAGAATAGCTTGTAAGAAGGATATTACTTATATCAAACAGAAATCATTTTGTTGATTTATTTAATTAGTGCAACTTTGGCGGCTATATCATTAATATAAATACAACAAAATGAAAAAATTTTTTTTATTTATTCTCATAGCTGCTACCGCCCTATCAGTTAAAGCTGATGAGGGCATGTGGTTTTTAATGCATATCGATCGGTTAAACGAGAGAGATATGCAAAAAATGGGCTTGCAATTAACAGCTGAAGAAATCTACAGTGTCAATAATGCAAGTTTAAAAGATGCCATTGTACAGTTTGGCGGTGGATGTACAGCTGAAATGGTTTCCAACACCGGATTAGTTATGACTAATCACCATTGTGGATATGGTGCTATCGCAGAACTATCAACTCCAGAAAATGATCATTTAACCAACGGTTTCTGGGCAAAAACCAAAGCCGAAGAATTAAAGCCAAAATCTTTATCAGTGCGTTTCTTTGTACGTATGGACGATGTTTCAAAACGTATTTTAGGAAAATTAAATGATAAGATGAACGAAGCTGAGCGCGAAGCTACTATCAATAAAGAAATAGCTCTTATTGAACAAGAAAATAATGAAGGCGGAAAATACACCGTATCAGTTAAGTCCTTCTATCAAGGGAATGAATTTTACTACTTTGTTTACCAAGATTATACCGATGTTCGTTTGGTAGGCACACCACCTGCAAGTATTGGTAAATTTGGCGGGGATACAGACAACTGGGAATGGCCACGTCATACGGGCGACTTTTCTTTATTTAGGGTATACGCAGACCGAGATGGCAATCCAGCAGAATATTCAAAAAACAATGTTCCTTTAAAACCAAAACATTATCTTCCAATAAGTTTAAAAGGATTTAAGGAGAACGACTTTGCCATGATTCTTGGTTACCCTGGTCGTACTAACCGTTGGATGCCCGCAGCTGGAATTGCTCAAAACGTGAACTTTGCCTATCCAGCATTCGTTGAAGCCTCAAAGACAGGTATGGATGTGATGAAGAAATACATGGATCAAGATCAGGCTATTCGTTTAAAATACGCTTCAAAATATGCAGGTGTTGCCAATTATTGGAAGAATCGCCAAGGGATGATTGATGCTTTAACTCAACATCAAACTGCTAAAACCAAAGAGGCTGCTGAAAAGAAATTTAATAAATGGGCCAATAAAAGTAAAAACCGCGCAAAATATGGTTCGGTAATGGCAACCATTAATGATTACTATGCTAATACCAATGAGAAAGCTCGGCACGATAATTACCTTTCAGCTGGTGTTTTAAGAAGCAGTTCTTTAGCTCCCCTTCCTTATGTCATTGGAAATGGAATTAATTTTTACAATCAACAAAATGATGCTAAGAAACCAGAGCTTCTTCCTAAGTTACTTGATCAAATAAACTCTTCTTATGAGAACATGTATATGCCTTTAGAAAAGGATATGCTAATTGCATTACTTAATCTATATGTGGCGAAAGGCGGAGAAGATCAAATTGCTATTCAAATCGCTGAACTTGCCGATAATGGTGATTTCACCACTTACATAAACAAAGCATTTGAAACCAGTATTTTTGCAAGTAAAGAAAAGCTAATCAACTTCATCAATAACCCAGATCCTGAAGTTTTATCAAACGATTTGCTATATCAATTATCAAATGATATTCTAACGCGGTATCGCTATGAATCTGATGATATGAAAGAAAAGGATGCTGATTTTAATCATGCTTTCCGCTTAATGGTTCAGGGCATGCGTGAAGCAAATCCGAAAACCAAGTTTTATCCAGATGCAAACAGCACCCTTCGTTTATCGTATGGAAAAATCCGTTCTTTACCTGCGGATCCGAGAAACGATGCTAAGATCAATAATTACACGACCTTAAAAGGAACTATTGCAAAATACAAACCAAATGATCCTGAATTCGATTTACCTAAAAAGTTAATTGACTTGTACGAGGCTAAAGATTTCGGCCAATACGCTGATAAAAATGGTTATATGCCTGTTAATTTCTTATCTGATAACGATATTACCGGAGGAAATTCCGGTTCACCTGTATTGAATGGAAACGGTGAATTACTCGGATTAGCATTTGATGGAAACATTGAAGCTATGGCCGGGGATGTCATTTTTGACCCGGAACTTCAAAGAACCATCAGCGTTGATATTCGCTATGTTTTATTCCTTATTGACAAATTTGCCGGAGCAACTCATATCATTGACGAGTTTACTTTAGTAAAAGATTAATAAAGAAAGTCGAGTTAAGTTGATCTAAAATTTATAACATAATTTTCCAATCCGATTGCATTCATTTGCAGTCGGATTTTTTTTGTATCTTTGTACTCTTATTATAACTGGGGTCGACCGGAATTGACAGGATGGAGACGGTTATGTAAGCATGCAGCGCATTGTTAGTCTAGCGCTTTAATCTGAACTTTCAACTTTTTAAATGGCGAAAATAACTACGCCTTAGCTGCCTAATTTAGAATTAGCATAGCTTTTGTCCAGTCTGGGTTTTGTTCTGTAGCCTAGACATACGGGCATCGAATTATGGAACTGGACGCTTCAGAGCTGTGATGAAGTGTCGAGATAAAGCAGATAAGGATTTGGTATAGGTAAGCAACCAACCTTCCAAATCTCGAAAATCTAATGGAAGCTAAGCATGTAGAAAGCATACACAGTACCATGTTTGGACGAGGGTTCGAATCCCTCCGACTCCACAAAGAAGGCTTGGTCGAACGCCAAGCCTTCTTTCTTTTTAACATTTTCATAATCGATATTTTACATTTAATTAACAAGAGCAGTTAGACAATAATTATTGCAAAGCGACCATATTTTGTTAAACTTCAGTACAAGACGAGAGGAAGATCGAACACTTATATCTAATTGCAATACAGATAATTACAACCAATCCTTATGTAACCCTCCCTTCTTTCGGACTGCCGTTTCCGCGAATTTTCAAATATAAAAATAGTTGCTTTGCTTAGGTCAATCTTTTTTAAAGTTGACCTAAGCAAAGCATGCCGCCGGCAGGGCATCGTATTCCATGGGCGTTTTACCTCCTAG
>Ga0160445_100296_pt1 | contig 31224 bp, 22 predicted proteins | sample HID1972M_E1MG_FD_108215 | JGI IMG/M metagenome (GOLD analysis project Ga0160445, IMG submission 108215) | Enriched pill bug-associated microbial communities from UW Madison campus, WI, USA - HID1972M_E1 MG | ecosystem: Host-associated > Arthropoda: Insects > Digestive system > Unclassified ... | reverse complement strand
CCAAAGACCAAATTGATTTTGACTTAGCGCCAGCAGCTCTCCAATAAACGGGAATAAAAACAACGCTACTGAGTTGAGGATGAAAATCGTTGCTAATGCTATTGATGTCTCTTCCTCCTTTGCTTCTATAACAGGCGCAATAGCTGCAATGGCACTACCACCACAGATAGCAGTGCCAACTGAAATAAGTACATTGGTCTTTATTTCAATTGCGAATAATTTTCCCAATAAAAGCCCGGTTAGCAGCGTAACGGCGATAGAAGATATTGTAAAGAATAGTCCGCTCTTACCTGCTTCACTTGCGTCAAAAATATTCATCCCAAAACCAAGTCCTATTATAGAAAACTGTAAAAGTATATTCACGGCTCCTTGACTGATTTTCAAAAAAGGATTTCCAAAAACTAACGTTAAAATAAATCCTCCTAATAAAGCAATCGAAGGGTTAACAAATGGTAAAAAGCAAAGAATTGCTGCTATAATAAAGATTCCCTTTTTTACTTTTTCTCTTAACTTTAATCTTTTTACCTTCATCTTGATTCATTTTGATATGAATGCAAAGGTTGAATATTCTAAAATGTCAAGCCAATCGTAAAAAGTTATGGTATATTACTTTTTATGATGCACATGAAAATTAATCCTGTTACAGATAAATATTTTTATCTTACCGATGATCAATCTTAAAACAGTAGAACTATTTTATACGATGAACAAATACTATTTTTCTGTTATTTGCCTCTTGTTGCTGAATGCTACAAGTATGGTGGTTTCTGCACAGGCTATAAATTATAAAAATTGTGTTGAAGTACTTCACAATAATATAGAACAGCATTTTAAGGCTACTAAAACTGGTTTGTATTATGAAACCACTGAGAGTGTTCAAAAAGATAATCCCCATTCCTGGTTATGGCCTTTATGTGCACTTGTACAAGCTGCAAATGAGGCGGAAACTTTGTTGCCAGGTACAACTTATATGGAACCTGTTGTAAAAGCCATTGATCAATATTATAGCCAAAAAATACCACCTGCTTATCAGGATTATGTAACTTCAGAAAGAATAAGTTCACGGTTCTATGATGATAACCAATGGATTGCCATAGCTTATATGGATGCTTATAACCGAAAATCTAATCCGAAATATCTTAAGGCTTCGAAAGAAATTTATGATTTTATGATTACTGGTTTAGATACAATTGCCGGAGGGGGATTCTATTGGAAAGAAGGAGAGCTCAATAGCAAAAATACCTGTTCAAATGGTCCGGGGATATTAGTTGCTTTGCAGCTTTACAAAATTACAAACGATAAGCAGTATCTAAAAACTGCATTGGCTGTTTATAAGTGGACGAACAAAAACCTTCAGGCACCGAATGGTCTGTTTTATGATGCTATAAAAATTCCTTCCTTAAAAATTGATAAGACACTTTATACGTATAATGCAGGAAGTATGCTTCAGGCTAATGCCTTGTTGTATACCATTACTCAAGACAAGATGTATTTGTCAGAAGCTCAGCGAATTGCTAAAGCCGCTAAAGCTCATTTTTTTAAAAATAACCGCTTGCCACCAAATTATTGGTTTAATGCTGTTATGCTGAGAGGTTACCAAGAGCTATATAACCTGGACAAAAATAAAGAGTGGATTGATTTTTTTATTCAGGACGCAAACAGCATTTGGTTGGAGCGGGATGCGAATAATTTCTTAAAAGGGGGCCAACACAAATTAATTGACCAGGCTGGAATGATGGAGATCTATGCCAGACTGGCTCAAATTGAGAAATCGGTCACGTTTCATCAACGCTAATTGTTAATAGGTTATATGCATTTAAAATTTACAAAAATGAAAATTGTAAAAGTAACCTACACAGTGCAGTCCTCGTTTGCAGCAAAGAACTTAGAAAATGTTAAAACCTTTGTGCAAGATATTAAGGCACTTAATAATCCTGCAATCCGCTACATTTCCTATCTTGGCGAGGATGGAAAAACATTCACACATATGGCTAGTTTTGATAATGATGAGGCCCAATTGGAGTTTCTGGCTCTTCCGTCTTTTAAATCATTCCAACAGCAGCGCGATGACAGCAGTTTGGAACAGAAAGAGAATCTAGAAATGCTTTCACTGGCAGCTTCGTCCTACAGCATTTTTAATTGATTTCAATGAACCCGTCAGCATGGATCAAATTTATCAGTGTTGATAGGACATATTTACTATTCAGGAAGACTCAATGAGGAATTATCAAAATAAATTATTCCCATATGCCTATAATATTTTGGGCTCAACAGATGATGCCCTTGATGTTATTCAGGACGTTATGATAAAGCAACTTTCAGGAATTGAAAAAACACTTGAAAATGAAAGTGCTTATTTGATTAAAAGTGTAATCAATCAGGCCATTAATCTTAAAAAAAGGAATAAAAGAATTCGTGAGCATACAATGTGGCTGCCTGAACCCGTCTCTACGGATATGGCCGATGGCGATATTAAAAAGAAAGAGATTATTTCTTACTCTTTACTGGTACTGCTGGAATATCTCAATCCAAAAGAACGTGCTGTGTTCATTCTAAAAGAAGCGTTTGAATATTCACATGTAGAAATTTCGGAAATTTTGTCAATTACCATTGAACATTCAAGAAAGTTACTGAGCAGAGCAAAAGCTACGCTCAAGTTGCATAATGCAAACTTTAAGACTACATATAAAGGATCAGCCGATTTTTTGCAGACTTATATCCATTACATTAAAAATGGTGATGCAAAAGCGCTGGAGCAATTGTTGTCAAAAGAGGTTGTTGTAAAAGCAGATGGTGGTACCAAGTTGAAGGTTGTTCGTGAACTAACCTTGGGTATCCAGCCGGTTATTGACCTGATGTTATACCTGTATCAGCATTATCAATATCAATTTCAGATTAAACTACATACAGTCAACCACCAACCTGCTTTGCTTTTTTACAATGATGGGCTATTGGTCAACTGCCAGGTCTTTGATCTGGATGATAATCAATCCAAAATCCGGACTATTTTTTCAATTGTTGATCCGGATAAACTTAAATAACTCATATCCTTCCTGCGAGCTACACAGCTTCTAAGTCAAAGCATAGGCTTGCAAATTAATGTTTGCAAGCTTTTTGTTTTTACACAACGTCGATCATACATAACATGCAAGGAATCTTCTAGCTTCGGTTGGATCTTCAATAGATACGTATAGGTGTTTTAATAGCGCTTTTTCGACAAGTAAAATTTAAATAAATATTATTTGTATTTAGTCTAAATAATATATAGGTTTGCTTCACTATTTTTAACTAGTCTAAATAATGAACAAATACGTACCTCCTGTGCTGATAATCTGTTGTTTACTGTCGTATCGTTTACAAGCACAACAAACACACTCACTTTTGGCAGATACACTGAGGAACAACTCCCTTGAAGAAGTAGTAGTAACTGGCCAATTTGAACCACAGTCGATCAAAAGCTCCGTATATAAAGTCCGTACAATAAACAGCGAACAGATACGATTACGTGCGTCTACTACCGTTGAGAATATTTTGAATACGCAGTTGGGTATGCGCTTTTCAAATGATTTGACTTTGGGAGAGTCTGATATTCAATTAATGGGAATGTCTGGCCAAAATGTAAAGGTTTTAATTGATGGTATCCCTTTAGTAGATCGCGGAGCCACAAAACAAAGCCTAAGCCAAATTGATGTCAATAATATCGCACGGATCGAAGTGGTGGAGGGTCCGATGTCCGTTGTTTATGGTACGGATGCACTTGCAGGTGTGATCAATATCATCACAAAGAAGGGCGATGGCAATGATAATATTTTAATAGCTGCACGCTTACAAGAAGAAAGCGCGGGAAGTGAATACAATGTTTTTCATAAAGAGGGAACGCATAACGGCAATCTCTCAATCGATTGGCAAAAAAAAGGCTGGCAGGTTAAAGCCTCAGGGAGCAGAAATAACTTTGGAGGTTGGCAAGGAAGCAGCAGTGGCCGTGCATTAGATTGGAATCCTAAAGATCAATGGTTGGCATCGGGTACGCTTGGGTACAGAAACTCAAAGACGAATACCTGGTATCGGTTAGATTACCTCGATGAGGATATTTATATGCCAGGAAAGTTGAATACAAGTAATTTAAGGGCTGTAGACAAAAATTACTTAACCTCCAGATATAACCACGTATTACAATCTGAGTGGAATATGAATGAGCGTTTGAGTTTTTCAGGAGCGGCTTCTTATCAGAACTATGAGCGAGCGACGCGAACAATGATGCACGATTTAAAAAATAGCACCTCTGAATTGACAACCGGCTTGGGGGAACAGGATATCGCCAAGTTTAGTTCGGCCGTAATTAGGGGTACTGTTCAATATAAACTTTCTGAAAAAGTATTTTTACAACCTGGTATTGAAATCAATAGTAATACCGGTTCAGGAGAACGGATAAAGGACGAACCTACAATCAACGACTATGCTTTCTTTATTTCTTCTGAACTCAAACCTTTGAGCTGGCTGAATATCCGTCCGGGATTTCGTTTTATTAAAAACTCAGTATACGATGCTCCTCCGGTTATACCCTCAATAAATACCAAATTCATTATCAACGACTCATTTGATTTAAGGGCAGCCTATGCCAGAGGTTTTCGTTCTCCTGCATTGCGTGAACTTTATTTCACCTTCTTTGATGCGAACCATTCTATTCAGGGTAATGAAAACTTAGAAGCTGAATATTCCAATAGCTACAACGCATACTTGAGCTGGTACGGAAAGCAACTAGATAACCTACGAATTACCAGCACGCTCGGTGGATTTTATAATGATTTTGACAATCAAATCACGGTAGGTACGGATCCTGCCAATCCTTCTGTAAATACGTATATTAATATTGATAAGTTTAGAACGGCTGGTACCACGTTAGAAAATACGTTGTATTGGCAAAATCTAACGGCAACCGTGGGATTTTCATATATCGGCCGCTATAACCGGATTTCGGAAACAGAAAAAAATGTCCCAGGCATGGTATGGTCTCCGGAGGTAAACAGCAATATCATGTACTTTATACCTAAATGGGGCGCAGGTATTAACTTATTTTACAAATTCAATGGCAAACGCCCAAGTTATGAGGCGAATACCCAATCTGATGGTACCGTAGCAATTAACATGGCAGCTTTATCGGCTTATCACCTTGCGGATCTTAGCATCAATAAAAACGTCACAAACTATGTGACCTTAGTAGGTGGTGTACGCAATCTTTTTAATGTCACCCGAATTGAAAACAGCTCATTGGGTGGCGGTGAAGCTCATAGTTCTACTACAGGCAATATCCCGGTAAGTTATGGAAGATCCTTCTTTTTCGGATTGAACTTTCAATGGTCAAAAAATCAATAACACAATTTTATAATTTAAACAACAATAACTATCAACATGAAAACTACAATTTACACATCTAAATACCTTTTCCTGGCATTCGGTATTACCCTGGCAATATCTTCTTGCAAACGAGACAAAGACCCGATCCCTGATATCCCTCCTTCAAATGGTACGGAAATGACACTAAATGGAGGTGAAGGTGGAAGCGCTGCTGAAAACACGGTTTTTGTCGATTTTAGTGCAGATAAACAAGAATCTGTAAAACGAACAAGTTGGAACCTGGGGTTTTATAATGGGAATCAATTTCGTGTTATATTAAATAATACAGCTGGTTCTTCTGCAATAAAAGTGAATAAAACCGATATCAATGCAGTTTCTGCAAGCGACGTTAACTTAGAAGACTTGGCAATAGAGTTAGGTACAGCAGGGGCTTTCGGCAATATCGATGATTTAACAGGTGATATTAGCAAAACGCTGATTCCGGAAATAGCTGAAAAGGATGAGAACAACAATGTTTTTGTAATCAATACAGTTGGAGGCAGTCATGGAGCCACTATTAATCCGGATGATTTATTTAAGGTAAGAATATTGAAAACAGGAAATGATTATACGTTACAATATGCCAAGTTAAACGCTACAACTTTCGAAAGCCTGACTATAAAAAAAGATGCCGATTTTAATTTTCAATATGTTTCTTTTGAAAAGGGTCTTGTAAAAGTAGAACCGGCCAAAACTGACTGGGATTTTCAATGGACCTGGAGCTTATACTATGGAGGAACAGGAGCCACTATTTATCCGTATGGCTATTCTGATCTTGTATTCATTAATCACCTAGCGGGAGTATCAGCAGCAGAGGTAATCTTTAAAGATGCGGAAGGAAATAGCAATGGGAAACCATCGTATGAAGATTTCTCTGAAACCAATTTAAGTGGGATTAGCTTCAGCAATTCAAGAGATGTTATCGGTGCTACCTGGCGTGTAACTGCTTCTCCAACTCCTGGAATCGTAGCAGGTGCAAGAAAAGACCGCTTTTATGTAATAAAAGATGGCGCTGGAAATATTTATAAAATTCAATTCAACAGTTTTACTCCTGAAGATGCAGGTAAAAGAGGCTATCCTGAATTAGAGTATAAATTAGTAAAACGAGGATAAATTCAAATAAATAAACACAGCAATGTTAAAAAATATAGTTTTAAGTGGTTTTGCTATCTTCCTGGCATCTTCATTCATCGCCTGTAATGTATCTACTCAATCTACATCAGGCTTTGCCGATACTGCCAAAATCGTGTCCCTCAACGGAGCAGTTTCCGAAATTCTAGTTGATTTGGGTTTTGAAGACAACATTGTAGGTGTTGATGTAGCCAGTACTTATCCAGCTAGCCTTCAAGAAAAACCGAAGGTCGGTCACAGCCGCCAAATTGCTGCTGAAGGCGTATTGGCTTTAGGACCAGACGTAGTGATAGCGACAAGCAATGATGTAAAACCTGAATTGGCTGAACAAATACGCAATACCGGTGTCAAACTGTTTTTATTTGATCATACCTATTCACCAGAAGGCACCAAGAATCTTATTCGATCGCTAGCTGACAGCCTTGGCCGTAAAGCCAAAGGAGATTCTATCATTGCGGTCATGGAATCAGATCTTGCGAAAGTGAAGGCAATAAAAAAAACTGAACCGAAGCCTAAAGTACTTTTTATCTATGCACGTGGTACGGGAACAATGATGGTTGCCGGTAAGGATACCCAGGTGGAAAAAATTATCGATCTGGCTGGAGGTGTGAATGCGGTCAATGACTTTACGGATTTCAAACCTTTGACTGCGGAGGCATTGGTTGCGGCGAATCCGGATGTTATTCTATTGTTTGATAGTGGTCTTTCAAGTCTTGGTGGCATAGACGGTTTACTGGAAGTACAAGGTATTAGGCAAACCAATGCAGGTAAAAACCGCAAAGTAGTGGAAATGGATGGACAATTCCTTACAGGTTTCAGCCAGCGGTTGGGTAAAGCTGTATTGGAGCTGGCAGAGAAAATACATTAATTGCATAGAACGTAAGACATAGGTGTACACCATGGCTAAAAATTAAACTTTTGAGAAATTACAGCATTATAATCGGTATACTTTTCGTCCTTTTGATTGCAGCCTGCATATTATCAATCTGCATTGGCGCAGTTAAAATAAGTGCTTCAGAACTGGGGTCTATCATCGCTTACCGATTGGGCTTGAGCAAGGAAATGAATTTTACTACGCAACAAGAAGCGGTTTTTTTTACACTGCGGCTGCCAAGAGTAATTTTGGGTGTATTGGTAGGCAGCACGTTGGCAATTGCCGGGGCCACTATGCAAGGTTTGTTTCGCAATCCGCTTGCAGAGCCCGGATTAATCGGTATTTCTTCAGGGGCCTCGTTATTTGCAGTGACTATGATTGTATTGGAAGCTAAATTCTTCAGTTTTATGACCGCGGCTTTTGGTTACTATGCTTTATCTATTGCGGCATTTATTGGGGCCTGTATAACCACTTTTATTGTGTACCGATTAGCAATGCGCAAGGGGAAAGCAGATATTACCACACTCTTGTTGGCAGGTATTGCCATTAATGCTCTGGCTGGTTCATTCACAGGTTTACTTACCTATGTAGCCAGCGATGATCAATTGCGAAATATCACTTTCTGGAGCATGGGAAGTTTAGGGGGTGCAAGCTGGAAAACGATCAGTGCTATTTTACCTTTCGTGCTTATTCCTTTAATTGCGTTACCCTTTTTTAGCAAGGCATTAAATGCGTTGGCTTTAGGAGAATCCCAGGCAGGGCATATGGGTATAAATGTGGGTCTAATTAAAAAAATGGCTATCGTCCTGGCAACCCTTGGCGTTGGTGCTTCCGTAGCGGTTTCCGGGATGATTGGCTTTATAGGATTAGTTATCCCACATATTCTACGCATGGCTTTTTCAGCAGATAACCGCCTTGTCATCCCAGGATCCGCTGTCTTAGGTGCTGCCGTATTGGTACTGGCCGATTTGATCGCACGTACACTGGTTACTCCGGCAGAGTTGCCAATCGGTATATTAACAGCTATCATTGGAACTCCGGTATTCATTTACATTATTATGGTAGAGAGGCGAAAACGTGGTTTTGGATAGGGTAAAAAGAATTAAAATCTTAAAAAAATGATTGAAGCAAGAGACATTAGTTATTCCATAGGCAAAAAAAATTTAGTAAGTAAAGTCAGCTTTCATGTTCAGCCAGGTGAATTGTTAGCTATTATCGGCGCCAATGGAGCTGGTAAAAGTACATTGCTAAAACTTCTTTGTAAGGAGATTCAAAGCAGTTCTGGTAATATTTTGATACGTAATAAGCCCATTGAGAAGTATAAGTTGGATGAACTCGCTAAATTCCGCTCTGTTTTGGCTCAGAGCAATACCATTTCCGTTTCTTTCAGAGTTCAGGAATTGATTATGATGGGGCGCTATCCTCATTTTGAAAACCACCCTACAGAAGAAGATGCACGCATTGTAAAAGCCGTGATGGAAGAAACCGGGGTCACCCAATTTTCTAATCGCGATTATAATACGCTTTCAGGCGGCGAGCAGCAACGGGTGCAACTGGCCCGGGTCATTGCTCAGATATATGATCAGCCGAATGGGCTTTTATTTTTGGATGAGCCAACCAATGGTTTAGATTTACTCTATCAACAACAAATCCTTTCTCTTGCACGCAATTTAGCAGACCGCGGATATTGTGTAGTAAGCATCCTTCATGATATCAACTTTGCTTCGCGATATGCACATAAAGTACTCATGCTTAAACAAGGGAAGAGCATTGCTTTTGGAGAACCGCGTGAAGTTATCAATTGTGAAAACATCCATGAAGCATTTAATATCCATGTGAAATTATTGAATGATGAGGAATTTAAGTGTCCGTTTATCATTCCATCAATGAAATTAACCATTTAACAGCTATAAAATAGAATATTATGAACAACACCACCTTAACATTAAAAGAACAGTATGCGGCTTTCAAAGCCGAGAACCCTAAAATACGTACCCGTGACGCTGCTAAACAATTAGGAGTTTCAGAAGCGGATTTAGTGGCAACAGGCGAAAATAATATCGCTCTAAAGGCTGAATTTGAAAGTATTTTAAAAGAAATACAATCCTTGGGCTATGTAATGGCCTTAACACGCAATGACCATGCGGTCCATGAGCGCAAAGGTATTTATACAAAAGCAAGCTTCAACGGGCATGTTGGCTTGGTTGTCAATCCAGACATCGACCTCCGTTTATTTATGAACGCCTGGCATTTCGGATTTGCAGTTCATGAAGGTGAAAGACAAAGCCTCCAATTCTTCGATCAAAATGGCGAAGCAGTGCATAAAATATACCTTACAGAACAAAGTGATAAGCAAGCTTTTGATACACTGGTATCAAAATATAAAGCAGATCTGCAGGGCCAACCATTGCAAACCTCTCCGGTGAACAAGTCTATTGTTGAAAAACCGGATGATTCACTTGATGTAAGTGGCTTTCAACAAGCCTGGCTTGCTTTGAAAGATACGCATGAGTTTTTTGGTCTGCTTAACAAATTTGGGATTGCAAGAAGACAGGCGATGCGCCTGGCGCCAGAAGGCTATGCTTCAAAAATCTCCTTAGCTTCCTTAAAACGAACATTGGAAGGTGTATCAGACCGAGACCTGGATATTATGGTGTTTATCGGTAGTCGTGGCTGTATACAAATACACACCGGTAAGGCTAAAAAATTAGTGCAGACAGGCCCTTGGTTTAATATCCTTGACCCTGAGTTTAACATGCACTTACGTGAAGATGCCATTGAGAGTGTATGGCTGGTCAAAAAACCGACAAGCGACGGCATTGTTACTAGCCTCGAAGCTTTTGATGCCGAAGGCAATGTAATTGTTCAGTTTTTTGGTAAACGCAAACCACGTATTCCGGAAAGAGAAGATTGGAGACAGGTGGTTCAGGATTTTGCAGTGAAAGAATAAAAATAAATTCATATTCAACAAATAAAAATATGAGATCCAATACTAAGCATTTTGAATCTCATATTTTTTACTACTATCTTATGAGAAAGAATCTATACTACCAGCTTGTTTTTATTTTATGTTTATCGGGTCTTACAATTCAAGCACAGGCTCAACAAGCCTATACAATTTTTAATAAATCAGGGAAGGAGGTAAGTCTAAAAAAGCTAATGGCTGAGACTCAAGGAAAATCGCATATCTTTTTCGGAGAACTTCATAACAATGCAATTGCTCATTGGCTGCAGCTTGAAATAACAAAAACATTGAATGAAAGGCATGGAGAGAATTTAGTGATTGGCGCAGAAATGTTTGAATCAGATAACCAGTTGCTGATTGATGAGTATTTCTCGGATCAGATAAAACAGAAAAGCTTTGAAGAAGAAGCAAGGATATGGAAAAACTATAAAACCGATTACAAACCCATTCTTGAATTTGCAAAGAAAAATAAATTAAAATTTATTGCAACGAACATTCCCAGACGTTATGCCAATTCTGTTTTTTATAATGGACTAGATATCCTTCAACAGTTATCTCCTGAGGCAAAATCATACATGGCACCTTTGCCAATCGTAATTGACACGAACCTGGTTTCATACAAAGAGATCAGAAAAATGGCAGGTAATCATAACGGAGAGTTTATGATGGAAGCCCAAGCTATAAAAGACGCTACCATGGCTCATTTTATTCTCTTGAATTCTTCTGAAAACACAGTATTCCTACACTTAAATGGTTCCTATCATAGCAACAACTATGAAGGCATAATTCCTTTTTTAGTATCCAAGATCCAGGCAGAAAAAATTCTGACCTTAGCTACTGTTACTCAAGAACAAGTAGATCATCTAGAAAAGGAGAACTATCAGCTAGCAGATTTTATAATCTGTGTAGATTCTGATATGACGCTAACTCATTAAGACATCAAACGTTATTCTATACTATCGTTTGATGTAATTTCCTATGTATCATTAATTCTTGCAGATAAAGGATTTAAGCTATGAGATCCAAGTTTAATAGTATATTAAATCTATGATACTACTATAATAGTTCGACGTTAGTCTGCACTTAGTGTGTAGTCAGTCTGTACTAAGTCCGTACTTTTTGGCAATAATACAGAGTTAGTACAGAGAAATAGAGGATTAATTATAAAGTAAAGTCAAAGCAATTAGGAATAATTATAAGACTGATATACTTATAAAGTGATGCTAGTTACCGGCATGAATTGTGTACATATCCACTATGTGAGTATCTGTTTTAAATCAGATTAAAGTTGATTTTCTGACAATAAGCGAAGTCTCTAATGTTCGGGTTTCTGGTTTGTAAGCAGAACCCTGCTCAATGTGGTTCAAGAGCAATTCTGTAGCAATCTGACCGATAGCGAAGGTTGGTTGCACGATGGAAGTTATAGGCGGATCTACAAAGGAGCTATGAGGAGCATTGGAAAAACCCACCAAAGCAATATGGCCAGGAATATCCAGCTGATTTTCTTTTATACAAATCAATGCCTGTATTGCGGTAGGGTCATTAACGGCAAATATTGCGTCAGGAGGATCGGGCAAGTCAATTAGTTCTTGCGTACACGTTTTTGCCCGTACATCAATAAAATCTGCATATTTAATGTATTGATCTTTTACTGGCAAACCATATTTTTTTAATGCATCCAAGTAACCTGCCAATCGGTTTTCACACATCGTTAAATTTTTTGGGCCAGTAAGATGCGCAATTTTTCTACGGCCAATCGTTATTAAGTGCTCCACAGCTTTAAAGGCACCTCCATAATCGTCCACGAGTACTTTTGAACCAAAAAGCTCATCAGTTATTCGGTTAAAAAACACGATTGGGGTTTTTTTCTGTACTTTTTTGATATGCTCATAATGATCAGTTTCCCGGCTTAAGGCCATGATTAATCCGTCTACTCGGCTAGAAACCATGGCCTGTAAGTTTTTCTCTTCCAGATCAAGCGACTCACCAGACTGACAGATCATGACTTTATAACCAGCTTGGTTAGCTACTTCTTGCACACCAAGTATTACACTTGGAAAGTAGGCCTGTATGAATTCCGGGACGATAATGCCAATGATGTTAGTTTTATTTTTGCGCAAACTAGAAGCAACAGTGTTTGGTTCGTAGCCAATTTTTTCCGCCATATTCAATACAGCTTGTTTGGTAAATGCGCTTACATCTGGTGAATCGTGCAACGCTCTTGAAACAGTAGAAACTGAAATGTTCAGCCTTACTGCAATATCAACTATTGTAGGTTGCTTCGCTTGCATTTATTTGATTAAAATTGGTTACATCTTAAAAGATCTGCCTTAAAGATAACAAAAAAAGTGAAAATATCTAATTTGCTTTCTTCTATATAAGGAGCGTTCATTTGCAGCAGGTTTCCAATGAAAACGTTCCCGGAAACGTTTTCATTGGAAACAGTTTTTCTTTTTAGGATATTCTCTCTATCATTGACTGAGTTTAATGAAAAAGCTGGTACTTGTTTTTTCCATAGACAAATACCATTTATAACTAACCACATTAATTAAATTATGATAATGATGAAAAGACAGGGACTTTTATCTACGGTAGCCAAAATGCCAGAGAAGATAGGTTTTTTAATTTTAGGGAGTTCTGGTATGCCCCGATTTTGTAATAGCGCGCTTATCCAAAGAATTTCATTTTTGGCAAACAGATTTTGTTAAACTAATAATTATAAAGATATGAAGAACCTTATTTATAAGTGGAAAAATCTGTGCCTGTATTCTCTTTTAATTATACTCGTTCTTGGATTACCTAACCTCTCGCTATTTGGACAGGAGCGTAAAACAGTTTTTGGAAAAGTTACCGATGAAGTGGGAATGCCAATTTCTGGAGTAAATATTATCCTTAAGGGCGCAATGGTGCAAAGTAGCACGGATTCAGCCGGTAACTATGCTATAGAAGTTCAAGGAACTAACCCCATTCTAGTATTCAGCTCAGTTGGCTTTCTACCTCAAGAATATCCAGTGGTCAATGCCTCAAAAATAGATATCAGAATGACTACTGATATAGCGGCATTAGATGAGGTTATCGTGGTTGGCTACGGTACACAAAGAAAGCGAGATCTTACGGGTGCAATTAGCCAAATTAAAGGAGAATCGATAAAAAATCAGCCACATGCCAATATGGCCTCTCTTTTTAGCGGGCGTTTATCCGGTATACAGGTAACTACCAATTCGGGAACCCCAGGGGGAAGTGTTACATTAAGGATTAGAGGTAATACTTCCTTAAATTCGGGGAATGATCCGCTTTATGTGATAGATGGTATTCCTACAGAGGACATTACAGCATTTAATGCCAATGACATTGAGTCGATAGAAATTCTAAAAGATGCCTCTGCTTCCGCCATATATGGAGCCAGAGCAGCAAATGGTGTTGTCTTAATAACCACAAAACGAGGAGTAGCCGGAGAAACAGCATTCTCTTTCAATGCCTATTCGGGCATTCAGGAGGTTGCTAAACGGATTCCCATGATGAATGCCCAGCAGCAATATGACTACGTTGTTAAAGGTACCGAAAATTATAATAGGATATACCCTGAAACACCTATGGTTATAAGGCCAAGTACACTTGAAGACTTTGGTGCAGGCTATGATACCGATTGGCAAGACGAAATCTTCCGGCTAGCACCCATGCAAAATTACGATTTGGGAATAAACGGAGGTTCAGAAAAAGCACGGTTTTCTGTTGGATTGAATTATTATGATCAGGATGGAGTTATTATAAGCTCTGGGTATAAACGAATCAATGGACGTTTCAATATCGATGCAGACCTTTCTGATAGAATACGGTTAGGGGCTTCGTTGATAGCAAGTAGAGAAATCCGCGACCGCGTCCCTGAAAATGACAGTCCGGAATCAGTTTTAGGCAATGCCCTCCGGAAACTGGCTTATGAACCGGTTTATGAACCCGACGGAAGTTATGCGATACGAGAAAGGCCAAATCCTGTAGCACAAGCTAATGAAACCTATGATTTCGGATACAGTACAAAATTACTTGGGAGCGCCTACCTTGAAGCAGACCTGCTGGAGGGCCTGACTTTTAGAACCTTTATCGCTGTTGATCAGCGTAGTTACCGAGATGATTTTTTTAAACCATCTTTCATACTTGGCGGAACAAATCGCCCTGCGACAGCCTCCGGTGGTGAAAATAGTAGCTGGTTAAGTGAGAATACGCTATCTTATAAATACAAAATAAATGATACACATAACTTCTTAATATTGGCAGGGGCCAGTTTTCAGGAAAATAAAAGTTATTCACACCGTGCGCGGGGCAGCTTGGGTGCCACCGATATTATCCCAACGTTGAACGCAAGTGCTCAACGGGATGAAGTGTTTAGTAACATCACTTCTTGGGGTATCGCTTCGTTATTTGGCAGAATTAATTACGCAATGAAGGACCGGTATCTATTAACGTTTAATCTAAGACAGGACGGATCATCAAGATTTGGCAAGGACAATAAGTACGCCATATTTCCAGCGGGTTCAATAGGGTGGAGGATATCTGAAGAACCATTTTTCCAGAATGTACCCTTTGTGAACGATTTTAAAATACGGGGTAGCTATGGAAGGACTGGAAATCAGTCTATTGGAAATTTTGTCGCCCAGGGGGTATACAATACGGGTGCAAATTATGCAGGAGATCCTGGGGTGAGTATAGGCGGAATACCCGTTAACAACCTGAGCTGGGAAACCACGGATCAGAGCGACATTGGGTTGGATGTTGAACTCTTTAATTCACGATTAACCTTTAATTTTGATTACTACAATAAAAAGACGACCGGGCTGTTATTCAGTGTTCCTTTGCCAAGCACAACAGGTTTTGGCAGCACTCTTCAAAATCTGGGAGAAATAGAAAATAAAGGCATCGAAATGATACTCAGTGGCAGGATTATTCAGGAAAAAGCCTTTAACTGGTCCAGCGATTTTAATATTTCATTTAATAAGAACAAGGTCGTTTCCCTTCCGGGCGGAAATTCACTGATCAATTCTTATTCAACAGGAACCTATTATTCCGTAAACGCTTCCTATATTACCCAGGAGGGGGCACCTATCGGTGCGTTTTATGGTTACAAATGGACGGGAGAAGTTTATCCAACAGAAGAGGCTGCCAAGGAACATGTTTCGACAATTATCGGTAGAGAACCCCTTGCCGGAACCATAAAATATGAAGACATATCAGGTACTAAAGGCGTTCCTGATGGCAAAATTGATGCCAACGATAGGCAAATAATCGGTAGTCCGCATCCCGATTTTTCCGGAGGTTTCAACAACACATTTCAGTATCGGGATTTTGACCTTTCTGTCCTTTGCCAATTTGTTTATGGCAACGATATATTTAATCAGAACAGGACCTCTTCTGACCGAGGGTTTATTTACAATGCAGCTACCACTGACATGATCGATGCTTGGGGGGAACCAGGACAAATTACAAAGCGTCATAAAGCGTTCTCTGTTTCGGATGAGATGGACAATCAGTTTTCAAGCGTATGGATTGAAGACGGGAGCTATTTTAGAATAAAGAATGTGACTTTAGGGTATAATCTATCTTCTTCGTTTTTATCGAAGTGGAAGATTAGGCGTGCAAGAATATACTTGACCGCACAGAATCTTTTCACATTTACTGATTATAAAGGTTTCGACCCAGAGGTTAATTCAATGACCGGTAATGTCCGGACATTAGGTGTTGATATAGGTGCATTTCCCCAGGTACGCACCTATATGGCAGGGATTAATTTAAGCTTTTAATTTTAAATGACAGATATTATGAAAAAATTAACCATATATTCTCTTTTGATATTCATCTGCGCCTGCAAAGTGGTAGACCAAGTTCCCATAAGCGAGCTAACCGGCCAGAATTTTTGGAAAAATGAAGGGGACGCAGAAGCAGGTTTGGTCGCCGTTTATGATCAGCTGCAATCTTTAGCAAACGACCGCCTAATGTTTTTAGGGGATGGAAGAGCCGACAATTTTGAAGTACCGGCTGATCTAGGTTGGAATGTTGCCATTGCTTCCATGATCGACTGGAAAAAGAATCTTTTCAATCCTACGCACGGACAAGCTAGTTGGTCTGCCTTTTATAGTGGAATAACAAGGGCCAATAATGTTATTGACCAGGGTCCCACCATTACGTTTAATAATGAGAATGAGCGGAACAGAATTATAGGAGAGGCACTTTTTTTACGCGCTTATTTTTATTTTACATTAGTCCGGAATTGGGGAGACGTGCCCCTAATTTTAAAGCCCTATACCGCTGTCAGTGATGAAATGAAAGTACAAAGAGATCCCGAAGAGAACGTTTATCAGCAAATTATTGCTGATCTTCAGGAAGCAGAGAACTTATTGCCAGTACAGTATGACAGTGACTTAAAGACGCGTATACGGGCTACTAAAGGTGCTGCACAAGCCTTACTCGCCAATGCTTTCTTAGAAAGGGGATATAAAGCGTATGGTAGTATTGAAGATTTTGAACAGTCAGCAGAAGCGGCACGGCGGGTTATGGATAACAATCTTTATCACTTAGTTGATGGAGCTGATTATGCCAACATCTTTAAAAATGGTCCGGTAAGCGAGAGTATTTTTGAAGTTTACTATGATAACTCGCTTGGAGAAACCAATACGTTAACGTTCAATCTTATGCCTAGAGCATTTAACAAATCACGACCGTATGGAGGTGATTTCAATATGATGCCCTCCAAGAAAATTACGGAAGAATACGAAACAGGCGATTTAAGGACCGCAGCAAATTTCCAGGTAGTCCCTAATCCTACGCAATATTTTGATAATGAATTTGCCGGAGCACCTTATGTAGCCAAATATCCGGGAACGGTTGTCACTGAGGGCATTTTAAGAGTCGGCGACTCTGACTTTATACTGTATAGGTTGGCCGATGTAATTTTAATGCGTGCGGAAGCCTTGGTTAAACTGGATAAAGTATCAGAAGCCATCCCCTTGCTGAACGAGATCAGGCACAGGGCCGGTTTAGATGATACGGATGCCAAGGATCCAGAGACGGTTTTCAAAGCTATACAAAAAGAGCGCTTTTATGAACTCTGTTTTGAAGGTAAGAGATGGTACGACTTGATCCGTACCGGGTTGTTGTTAGAAGCGTTACCTGGGCATAATAACAGGATCCTACTTCCAGTTCCACAAACGGATATTGATATTAATCCTAATCTGTTGCCACAAAATCCTGGCTATTAAAACTGTTGCACACTAGCTGTTCACGTTTACTGACGTTTAAAGCATTATCATGAAAAAAACTGCTTTCTTTATCTTAATCCTTGTTTTTGGAATGACGCAAATTGAATTATTTGCTCAAAACAAGGATTGGCGGGATATCAGAAATGGCGTGGCCGAGATACCTGACGAAGGGTATTGTGATCAACCCTATGTGGTTAAAACTGGAACAGGAAAGTGGTTATGTGTGCTGACCACCGGACCGGGCACTGAAAGTCAGGCCGGCCAGCATATTGTTGCATCGATCAGCTCAGACCAGGGCAAAACTTGGTCTGAGCTGATCGATATTGAACCTTCATCAGATGTGATTTCATCTTGGGCAACTCCTTATGTAACCCCATATGGACGTATTTATGTGTTTTATAATTATAATGGGAACCATATTGCTTCAATAAAAGGAAAACCCATAAGCAATGCGGCATTACTGGGTTGGTATTGCTATAAATATTCTGATGATGAAGGTAAAAGCTGGTCAGCGCGTTTTCGGTTACCATTACAAAAAACAGCCGTTGATTTTATCAATGACTGGAACGGTGAAGTACAACACTTCTGGGGAATCTCAAAGCCCGTAAATGTGCATGGATCGATGTATTTTGCCTTCACTAAAATGGGAAAATATCACCAGGAATTGGGTGAAGGTTGGTTTTTCAAATCAGATAATATAAACGAAGAACGGGATGTTGAAAAACTGAGCTGGGTGTCGCTCCCCGATGGCGAACAGGGTTTAAGCACGGCCGCTTTGGGATCTGTACAGGAAGAACATAACCTAGTGGGTTTAAATAACGGGGATTTGTACTGTGTTTTGCGCACCGGTGAAGGTTTTCCTGCGCACAGCTATAGCAGGGATGGCGGCCGTAACTGGGATCGCCCGGTGTATATGACCTATGCAGCGGATGGCGACGAAATGAAAAATCCAAGGGCATGCCCACGGGTATTTAAATGTGACAATGGTAAGTACCTATTGTGGTACCATAATCATCAGAAGGTGGATCACTGGCAGTACAGAAATCCGGCCTGGATCAGTGGTGGTATCGAGATTGATGGCGTTATTAATTGGTCACAGCCGGAAATTTTGCTTTACGCTACCGATACTACCGAACGGATGAGCTATCCGGATCTGGTGGAGGAAAACGGAGAATACTGGATCACCGAGACGCAAAAAGAAGTGGCTAGGCTGCATGTCATCGATCCTGCCTTGTTGGAAGGTATGTGGAGCCAAGGGCAGCGGAATAACATAATTAGCAAGGGGTTATTGCCTACAGGTTATAAACCCGGCAACCGCAGTGTAGTCCTTTCCGAAGAACATCGAGTTGGACCAGAAGAAGGTTTTTCCATCGATTTATGGCTCGAAACGGACGAACTTATTCCGAACCAGGTAATTTTCGATAACCGGAATGAATCCGGAAATGGCTTTTGGCTTACCGTGTCTGATCAGCATACATTGAAACTGTTTTTAAGTAAAGGACAAACCATTCAAGGCTGGGATACTGATCCAGGAAGCTTGAAGATGGGACAATTACAGCATGTGGTGTTCATTGTAGACGGTATGGCAGGCATAATGACCACGGTAGTTAACGGAAAATTGTGTGACGGCGGGCGCTATCGGCCTTTTGGCTGGGCATGGCTAAAGACGGCTTTACGTACACCATCCAGAAATAATGAAATTCGGATTTCTGAAGCATGGGCAGACCGTATTAAAAACATCCGGTTCTATAACCGGTATTTAACAACCTCGGAAGCCATTAGTAATTATCGATCAGGATTAAACTAACGAATGTTTTTTTGCTATCTCATAAAGGACTATTTGAGTACAATGAAAAAATAAACTCCAGATAAACGGGTTAGTGCTGTTAGCTTGTACGACCATTAAATCCATATTCCACTGTGGTGGGGTAGGATTAACCGATTTTTAAATAAATGAATTAATTACTCATATTGAATTATAATTTATATGCATCTCAAACGCTCAATGATTAATAATAGCATTTTTATTGCTAAAGAAGTAACTAACCATTTTGGAGTTCATCTTCCTCCATTTGCACACTGGACCGCTGCTGACTGGGAGGTTGCAGGCGAAGAATATAACGAAATCAGAGATTGTATGTTGGGCTGGGATGTTACAGATTTTGGAAGTAAAGATTTTTATCATATCGGTAGGACTTTGTTTACTCTTCGTAATGGGCGGAAAGGAGTTGCCGGTTATCCTAAAGAATATGCAGAAAAGTTGTTAATTGACCCAGAGGGCCAACGGGCACCTGCGCATTTTCATCTTTCCAAACGAGAAGACCTTATCTGCCTAGCAGGAGGTAATATCTTAGTGCAGCTTACTAAAGCTGATCCAGAAGGTTATCCATCCAGTGAAGCTTTCACTATTCAGGTGGATGGTGGTTTGGTTAAGCTGAAGCCGAAAGAAATTGTGCGATTAAAGCCAGGTATGAGCATATGTGTACCTCCTCGTACGATCCACCAGTTTTGGGGAGAAGAAGGCACCGGCTATCAAATAGATGGAACAGGTTACACATTGAGCAGTGAAGTATCCAGCGTATGCGATGACTTTAATGACAATGTTTTTTTAGTAGATTACGGTGTCCGATTTCCTGAAATAAAAGAGGATGAGCCTAAGACGCACTATTTGTGTCATGAATATCCCCTAGCAAAATTTAATCGCTAATTATTTAATCAAGTATTATGAAGTTATCCTGTATTCAAAAATTCACCCTCTGGTTATTGTTTGCATTGCTAGGGTTGTATACCGTCGGATATTGTCAGATAAACGATTCCCGGAATATTACAACAGGTTCTATTATTCCGGATGAAAGTTATAGTGATCAACCTTATGTAGTTAAAACAGATGATGGCGCTTGGCTATGTGTACTTACCACAGCCCAGGGGCATGAAGGAGCATCCGGTCAGCATATTATAGCACAGCGCAGTTTTAATAAGGGCAAAACCTGGCAAGATCAGGTGGCTATTGAACCGTCTGATGGACCGGAAGCGTCATATGCAGTGTTGTTGAAAGCTCCGAGCGGCCGCATATTTGTGTTTTATAATCATAACACGGATAATATCAGGAGCGTATTGGGCGATAATCCTCCGTATAAAGATGGTTTGGTTAAAAGAGTGGACAGCCAAGGATATTTTGTATTTAAATATTCCGATGATGGTGGAAAAACCTGGTCATCACAGCGGTATACAATACCGGTCCGCGCTTTTGAGATTGATAAAAAAAATCCCTATCAAGGTCGCATCCGTTTTTTCTGGAATGTAGGAAAAGCATTTAGTCATCAGGGTGCTGCCTATGTTCCCTTGATTAAAGTAGGTGGATTTGGAGATGGTTTTTTTACTTCCAGCGAAGGATCGCTGTTATATAGTAAGGATCTGCTCAGTATTAAAGATCCTGCGCGCGCATCATGGACCACATTGCCAGATGGAGAAATCGGATTACGTACACCGATAGGTGAGGGCGGGCCTATTGCAGAAGAACAAAGCTTTACCGTACTTAGCGACGGTAGTTTTTTCTGTGTTTATCGTACAATTGATGGATATTCCGTTTATACATATAGCCGTGATGTAGGACATACCTGGGAGCCGCCCCAATATATGCGTTATGCTGATGGTAGATTAATGAAGCATCCACGTGCAGCCAATTTTGTTTGGAAATGTAAAAATGGGAAATACTTATACTGGTTTCACAATCATGGCGGCAGATTCATAAAAGAAAATCCAGAAAGGAGAAGCATGAGTTATAACGACCGGAATCCAGTATGGTTGGCAGGAGGTATCGAAACTGATTCACCACAAGGTAAAATCATTAAATGGACTCAACCAGAAATTCTGTTTTATGACGACGATCCCTTAATCAGGATGAGCTATCCGGATCTTATTGAAGATGACGGAGCTCATTACATTACTGAAACGCAGAAAGATCTTGCACGAGTGCATCGAGTAGATGAAAAATTATTGACCGGTTTATGGGCACAGTTTGATAACCGTATCAAGACAAAGACCGGAATTCTTTTAGAATGGAAAAATACAAAGGGAGACAGCAGCATAAAGGCAGTTGATCTGCCAGATTTATATCAAAGAGATCAAACCCAATTAGATCAATCCGGTATAACTACCGGCAAAGGTTTTACCATTGACCTATCTTTTTGTCTGGCTGAATATCGGCAAGGAGAAAGGTTGCTTGATGCACGTGATGCATCAGGCAAAGGTTGGCTCGTCCGGCTCACTGAAAAGCAGGCGCTCGAATTAATAATTAATGATGGGCAGACCCAGGCGGTATGGTCATGTGATCCAAATCTATTGCAAGAAAATAAAGAACATACTGTCAGCATCATTGTGGATGGTGGTCCAAAGATCATTTCCTTTGTCGTAGATGGGGTACTCAATGATGGCGGCAATATGCGGCAGTTCGGTTGGGGGCGTTTTAGCCCTTTTTTGAAATCGGCCAACGGCGCACATGAAATTAGTATTGTGCCGAATCTGCCTGGAGCTATAAAAGAATTTACAATTTATGACAGAGCCTTAACTATTTCAGAAGCCATCAGTAATTTTCGGGCGAACATGAATGAAGAAGAGTGATTAACCAAGATTAAACGATAATGAAGAATTTAACAAAAGTAATTTTGATTGCAGCTCTGTTGCTGATTGTTCTCTCTGCCGCGTTGTTTTTCAGCGGCGAAAATAGCACCATTGGCTTTATTACCGGTCTGATATTACTCGCGCTTGTATTTCGCAAAATTAAACGATTGAAAGGCTTTTCATATACTGTTTGGATTTTGGTGGCCGTAGCGGCGGCTATGTTTTATCCGGAAGCATTTGACCGAATTGGTAATTTCGAGCTGAAGCGAGTGATTGTTCCCTTTGTGCAGTTAACCATGTTCGGCATGGGAGCACACATGAGCTTTAATGATTTTAAAGGGATAGTTAAAATGCCAAAAGGTGTTCTAATTGGTGTAGGCTGTCATTTTATGGTGATGCCATTGGTTGCTTTTGGCTTATCTCATCTTTTCAATTTTACGCCGGAAATAGCCGGTGGTATTATTCTTATTGGTTGTGTATCTAGTGCCATGGCATCTAACGTGATGTCATATTTAGCGGGAGCTAATTTAGCACTGGCAGTAACCATTGGCGCAGTTTCTACAATTATTTCGCCATTCGTTACGCCTTTTCTCATGCGAGGATTAGGCGGGCAATATGTGGAAATTGACGTTGCTCATATGATGATCGATATTACTAATATGATTATTATACCGATCGTGGCAGGATTTATATTCAACATGTTTTATTACGGAAATACAACTAAGAAATCCGCCATCTTGCAACTCGTATTTTATGCGCTGATCATTATTATAACCAATATTTTTTTATGGTTTATTACACAATATAATACCGCTGAGTTTTTTAGCGCTACAGGTTTTTCCTTCGTTTGGTTTTATATACTGCCTATGTTGGCTGCTATATGGTTTAAGCGGTCACGTCGGATCAATAGGGATATGCTTGAAAGTGCTCTTTCTTTCGTTGCAATGCTAGGTATTGTAATCAATACTGTCGTGATAACGGCATCCGGACGTGATAACCTACTTCAAGTAGGCGGATTGCTAATTATCACTTGTTTTCTTCATAATATTACTGGATTTACTCTAGGGTATTTAATTGCAAAATTGCTGGGGCTTCCGGAAAAAGACCGGCGTACCATTGCTTTTGAGGTGGGTATGCAGAATGGCGGAGTAGCTACAGGTTTGGCATTGCAAATGGGGAAGGTAGCCACTGTAGGATTAGCTTCCGCCATTTTTGGACCCTTGCAGAACCTAACAGGTTCAGCCTTGGCAAATTGGTTCAGAAGTTTGGATAAAAAGCAACTTCAGATGGAAGAGAAAAAGAAGAACGCTGATAGTAGCTATAGCAAAGGTAAGTCGTACGTTTGAACTATGCTGAGTAAATTAAATTAAAGAAACGCATGGAGTAAACTTAATACAACAAAAAAAGGAAAGGTTCTGATTTAAGAACCTTTCCTTTTTTTGTTGTATTAAGTTAGTATAATAACATCAACAATGTAATTGTACTATTGATAGCCAGGATTTTGTTTGAACTCATCTTTATTGGTAATGGCATCCAATTGTGGTTGTGGAATTGGACGAATGGTATGATAGTCCTTAATGTTGTTTTTTGCATCAGGATTATAAAGTTTTACATATTCAACAAGTTTGCCTGTACGTTTCAAATCAAACCATCTTATTTGCTCTCCAGCCAATTCTCTTGCCCTTTCCTCTAATATAAAATCTATATTTAAAGCAGATTGGGTAATTTTCATTGCGTCCTCTTTTCCAGGGATCGCTCTTTTGGTTCTTAATACGTTTATATAGTCTACAGCTTCTGCTGGGTTGGTGTTCATTTCTGCTTCTGCTACTATCAAATACAATTCTGCAATTCTAATAACAAACATATCCCTCGAACTCCATTCCTGGGCAACGGTTAACCTGGTAGGATCCATGAATTTAGATAGTTGTATATACTGTGATCGCAATGATGGTGTTTCATCGCTTCTGTACATACTGTTTCTGTCAAATATTTTATATCTGTTTTTTGCTTTGCTAACTTGTTCAGGGCTTGCTACTGTTTTTAACGTAACAATTGCAGTATCTCCAAAGCTCATTTCTGGATAGGAGGGGTTATCTCCTTTCTTTAAACCAGTTTTATTTGCATACCAAACTGTTTGGAAACTGCCATCATAGCGTTGGTCTATAGTTTCATCAAACAAATTAAGTGCATGAAGAGAAGGCATATAACGTTGGAAAGGTCTTCCATAATCAATTGTACGCTCCATTCCCTCTTGTTTATCGTAAACCATAATGAAGTGTAAGTGTGTATTATTACCCTTACCGCCTACGGCTTCATAATCACCGTTCATCGTATCATCGTTGGTATAATTAACATAGAAAACAGCTTCGCTATTTGTTCCACCTTCACTGTTTGCCATATCCCATAATGATTTGTAATTATCGAACAGTTGGTAACGTCCGCTAGCAATTACTTCTTTAGCTAATGTTGCCGCTTCGCTGTATAAAGCAGCATCATTTGTTTCGCTGGCACGTGTAAGACAGGCTCTGGCCTTAAATGCTTTTGCTGCATCCTGTGTAACGCGGCCATCGATAGATTTTTTGGGATCCAGGTTAGCAATGGCAAAATCGAGATCTTCAAAGATTACTTTATAAAAATCTTCTACAGATGAACGGGTTGCCGTTGTAACAGCTCCTACAGTAGGTTCTGTGTTTAAAACCACACCTCCCCAGATTTCAACAATATGGAATAAATAAAAGGCTCTCAAATACCTCACTTCGCCTTCATATTGTTTTTTCAAGGCATCATTTAGAGGAGAATTAGGTAAACCTTCCAATGCTGTATTACAAACATTAAGGGCTTTATAAAAATTATCCCAATTATCCTTTATGTTCGTTTGACCACCATTTAAATCAACGGTATAATCTGATATTTGATTGGCTTTATTATCTCCGCCCCTCAAGAAAAGATCTGTACCTGTTTCGGTTAAAGCGGTTCCAAATTCTTTTCCATACCATAAGCGCAATCCTGAATAACTGGCATTTACTACACTTGTCATCCCCAGCTCGGTTTTATAAAACACATCTTCGGTTAATCCGCTTTGATTGGTTTCTTCAAGAAACTTTTTGCAAGATTGAAAGCCAGAAGCAACGCAAATTATAAATACAAAAAAAATGATTTTCGTTTTTACAGTAATATTTTTCATAGTCTTATTTTATTATTTATTTAGATAGCCTAGAAGTCAAAGTTTACACCAAATACTATTGATTTGGTCATAGGAAAACTTAAGTCTCCGCCACGCTCCGGATCATAATCATCAATTTTACTGAATACAAAGTAATTTTGCAGTGTACCATAAATACGCGCTCTACTAATGGAAAGCTTATCCATAATCGATTTCGGTAATGTATAACCCAATGTAATATCACGCACTTTTACAAAAGACCCATCAACATATCTCAGTGATGATTGGAAAAGGTAACTAGTGGTTGAGTAGCCGCTATTAGGTCGAGGGAAAGCGTTCGTAGGATTCTCAGGTGTCCAGTAATCTGCTTTTGATCCATTTTCAAGAGCACTAGGTTTGTAATTAGCACCATACTCATAATCAATAGTTTGTCCTATACGACCATAAACAAAAACGGTAAGGTCAAGGTTCTTATAAGAGAAATTATTGTTAAAACCGAAAGAATACTTAGGAACCCTTGAAAAAGCGACACGATCATCCGGATCACTAATGCCATTCTTATTGGCATCTAAGATCTTGATATCGCCGGGCTTATAACCACCAAATTCAGTAGCGGCAGCCTCTTCTCCCAATTGCCAGATTCCTATTTTATCGTAATCATAAAAGATCTGTGTAGGTTCTCCAACAATCCATAAATTCGCTACATTCCTGCTTACACCTTGGTTTAGGGCAACAATTTTTTCACGGTTTAAGGTATATGTCCAATCCGTGCTCCAACTGAAATTGGTACCTCTAACATTCATGGTTGTTAAAGACACTTCAATACCTTTATTTTCAGTTTCACCAACATTTTGCATTACGGAAGCATATCCGGTAGAAGTAGGCAATAAACTAGGTAATAGCAGATCACTGGTTTTTGAACGATAAACATCGATCATACCGGAAATTCTATTGTTTAAGATACTGAAATCTAATCCAAGGTCCCAGGTAGCAGTGGTTTCCCATGTAAGTTCAGGGTTTCTTAAACCACTTGGCCAGTAACCAAATGCTGCAGAGGAACCAAAAGCATAAGCAGATTTTGATAATCCACCAAGTGTTCCGTAAGGATCAATAGCACTATTTCCTGCTTTTCCCCAACTGGCTCTCAGTTTTAAATCATTTATAACTTCACTGCCGCTTAAGAAAGGTTCATCAATCATTCTCCATGCTCCAGATAAAGATGGGAAATAACCCCATTTATTACCTTCAGCTAAAACAGAAGAACCATCACCACGTAAAGAAGCCTGGAAAAGATAACGATCTTTAAATTTATAGTTTATACGTCCGAAGAATGAGGCCAAGGATGTTTCTTGTAATAAAGAGCCAATTTCTTTTGAGGCGGTGTTGGCTCCAAGATCATAAAAACCGGTAAGCGATGAAGCCTGGTTGTTTCCATAACCTTCAAACGTTTCAAACTTGGATTGAATTGTACTTGTACCAACAAGGGCTGTTAAATCATGTTCGCCGAAGCTTTTGGTATAATTTAATGTGTTTTCCCAAGTGTATTTAAATAAATTAGTAGATTCATGACCCGAAGTCGAATTTCTTCCAACATTTGCTAAAGTATTATACCCACGGTAATAGCCATTTCTGAAATCTTGGATATCCAATCCAATTGTTGATTTGAACAAAAAATCTTTGTGGAATTTTATATCCAGATAGCCAGATGTAAATAGACGTTTATCAATGATATTGTTAATAAATTCGCCTGGTACCTCATCGGCTAAAGGATTAAATTGAGTACTATATCCAGGTGCCGGATAAATATTTAATGTGCCATCATCATTGTATGCTTTTGCGATAGGCAATATCTTATTTGCCATGTTTAAAGGATTGTCTCTTTTGTCCTGATCACGGAAAGTGTAAATGGTATTGATCCCCAATCTGAAAATATCATTGATTTTGTGATCTAAACTCACCCTTCCATTATATCTTTTAAAAAGATCATCCAGTAAAAGCCCTTTGTCGTGTTGATAACCTAAGGATGCTGAATACATCGTTTTCTCATTCCCACCCCGCATACTCACCTCATAGTTCTGGTTTAAACCGGTGTGGAATATATAATCTTGCCAATCTTCAAATTGGCCGTCATTCAGGTATGCTAGCTCAGTTCCGTTGAAAATATCGGCATCGTTACGGTATTCACCATTATTTGTAGTACGGTAAGCTTCCCTTTTAAGCTGTGCATACTCATTTCCATCCATTACCTTAGGATATAAAGATTTGGTATTTATAGATGCGTATGAGTTCAGGGATATGGTAGTTTTTCCTGTATTACTTCCTTTTTTAGTTGTAACTATAATTACTCCGTTCGCTCCGCGCGTACCATAGATAGCTGTTGAAGAAACATCTTTTAATACTTCTATAGATTCTATATCAGTAGGATTAATGTCCAGGAATGAGCCATAAGCAACGCCATCTACTAGTACAAGTGGTTTATTATCGGCATTCAGCGATCTGTTTCCTCGCATTACGATGTTTATGTCTGCCCCAGGTTGTCCAGAGGTTTGAGTGATATCAAGTCCGGAAACCTTGCCTTGCAATGAACGCAGTGCGTTAGACGTTGGGATGGCTGTAATATCTTTCGCTTTAACGGAACTTACGGCTCCGGTAAGATCCCTCTTTTTCATTACTCCATACCCAATTACAACTACTTCATCAAGAGCAGAATCTTCTTTTTCAAGAGAAACTGTGAAATTGGTTTCTGTACCTGTAATAATCTCTTTAGACTGATACCCTAAATAGCTAAAAACTAAAGTAGAAGTTTTAGGGGGTAGAGTTAATCTGAATTCACCATTTAAGCCACTTTGTGTGGAAAGATCGGTGTCTTTAACTTTAACTGTTACGCCAGGCAGCAACTCTGCAGTTTCGTTATCGCGTACGGTTCCAGTTATTGTTGTTGTTTGAGCATTGGTGAATTCAATAGAAAAGCCAAACAAGAGCAAAAATAGTAGAATTTTATTTTTCATAATAAGAATAAGGGTTTTTGATAATAAGTTGTTCTAAGGTTAACCACCATAATGATGATTCTCATAATTATAGATGTATACAATAATAGTTATATAATTATTTAATTTATTTTTTTGCCTCTTAAATATTTGCGCAATCGATACCGGTATCGATTGCATGATGTATTTCTGGAACTAAAGTCATGCAGATATGAGATTCTGCTATGGCAAAATTTGGGGTTGGAAAAATTAAAAGAATGTGAAATATTGTTTTATAGAAGTTTAGGGTTTATTTATAGGCTCAAGTTTAAAATAGAAAAGACAGGAGAATGAATTTACTGGTATAGCTTAAGATAACATTATTGGTATTGTTTTTGAATGTTAGAAATTATCAATTAGGACCGTAGTATACCAATGAATTATGATGATAAAAAAAATACCTTTTTATGCTAAGTTAGCTTATCTCTTAATTAGTATAATTTCGTTAGTATACATAGCTATTGTAGGGCAAACTATAATAGCTCCTATTGTTTTTGCATTTTTATTCGCATTTCTATTATTGCCTTTCGCCGACTTTCTTGAAAACAAATGCCAATTGTCAAGAACATTATCCTCTTTTGTGGCTATATTAACTCTTGTAATTGCCATTTTTACAATATTGATTTTGCTTGGTTCGCAGATGTCCGATTTAGCCCAGGATTGGCCTGCTTTTAAACTACAGTTAATGGGCGTCGTTACCAATTTCCAAAATTGGATTTCAGACACCTTTCATATCAATGCTAAAGAACAACTTGATTACATAAGCAGTTCGGCAACAAGAGCCTTTAGTACCGGAACTACGCTTATTGGACATACCATACTATCAATTTCATCGGTATTGCTATTTCTTGTTTTAATATTCCTTTATTCCTTTTTTATTCTATTACATCGCAGGCTGTTATTGCGTTTTGTTGTTGCTGTATTCCCAGAAAAACATAGTGTTACCGTATATGAAGTGGTAAGGCAAATACAATTTATAGTAAAAAGATACATCTTTGGAATTTTTCTTCAAATGGCTATTGTTACTATTGTTGCTTGTGTAAGTTTTAGCATTATTGGAATTAAATATGCATTCTTATTAGGGCTCATAACAGGAATTTTCAATGTCATTCCATACATTGGTATTTTTACGGCCCTTTTAATAGCGGTGTTGATAACGTTTGCAACGATGGGCCTTAGCCAGGTTTTGCTTGTTATTCTTATAATGGTCTCTATTCATTTAATAGACGGTAATTTTATTATGCCTAAAATCGTTGGTTCCAAAGTGAAAATTAATACACTTATTGCTTTATTGGGATTAGTAATCGGCGAAATGGTTTGGGGCATTACCGGCATGATTCTTTCCATTCCAGTAATTGCTATTTTTAAAGTGATTTTTGACAGGATAGAAGATTTAAAACCCTGGGGTATGCTTCTGGGTGAAGATGATAGTGAGCCTGAACGTAAACCAGCAATTAAAGAAGTGAAAGAGGATGAAATTAACCTGGAAAAAGGGAACGATATCTGACAGAATAAATCAATTTAACTCAATAAAGAGACTATTTTACAAGCTTTTTAAGTGCCTTAATGCAGCCAAGGTGCATTCCTTCATGAAAAGGCAGGAATAGAATGGCATCTTCTATAGTTGATATCGTATTACCGTAAGAGGTTGTCCATTGTTCATAGCTTGTGAACATGTTCTTTTTTAAATCCAGTTCAAATTTTTCTATAGAATGTAAGAGCAGCTTTTTGATTTCACTGGCTTCCGTATTTTCAATATACTCATCAGGCCGTGTGCCTTTTTGGTATTTGGCGATAAAGTCGGCGGAAACAATGGGTGTTTGTCCGGTTCTTAAATAAAACATTCGTTGATCCGAAGCTACCAGATGACCCATATTCCAAACAATATTATTATTAAAACCAGGTGGAACGGTATTCAGCTGATCAACAGATAAGTCCTGTATCTCCTGAATTATAGTGGCTCGAATGCATTTGAGAAAACTGGTATCTTTCATAGATAATAATTTATAGATTCTTTTTATTTGGGATGTTTAATGTCTTTTTTCCGATATCAAATGTCTTAAAAATTATTGTATTCTTACAGCGAAATATACTTACTTTAATTTAACCATAACCCGCGATATCGATTCAATTGTTTAGACTATTTATTATCTTAGCAGTATTCAAATTATGAAATTATGAAAAAAATATTGATCGTTTTTACAGTTTTTGCGCTGTTATGTACTGCTGCTATGGCTCAGAAGCCTAATACGCTGAGTAATAAAGAAAAAAAGGAAGGTTGGAAATTATTATTTGACGGTAAAAGCACTGAAGGCTGGCATACCTATCTTAGAGATACAGTAGGTTCAAAATGGCAGGTAAAGGATGGAACGTTAGTCTTTGATCCAACCCAGCCAAAAGCAGGTGGTGGAGATATTGTAACCGATGAGGAATACGAAAATTATGAACTTAGCTTGGAATGGAAGATCTCAAAAGGAGGAAACAGCGGAATTATTTTTAATATTCAGGAAGACCCTAAATTTCAAGCTACCTATCTAACCGGTCCTGAAATGCAAGTACTGGATAATATTGATGCTGCAGACAATAAAAAAGAAAATCATTTGGCCGGTTCCTTATATGATATGTCTGGAAGTGCTGCAATTTCAAAACCTAAGCAAGTAGGCGAATGGAATCAGGTAAGGATTCTGCAAAAAGACGGTCACCTTACTTTCTGGCTCAATGGTATAAAGACCTTTGAAGGACAGATAGGAAGTGAAGAGTGGAATAATATGGTCGCTAACAGCAAATTCAAAAACAAGGAATTT
>Ga0160445_100291_pt1 | contig 32332 bp, 27 predicted proteins | sample HID1972M_E1MG_FD_108215 | JGI IMG/M metagenome (GOLD analysis project Ga0160445, IMG submission 108215) | Enriched pill bug-associated microbial communities from UW Madison campus, WI, USA - HID1972M_E1 MG | ecosystem: Host-associated > Arthropoda: Insects > Digestive system > Unclassified ... | reverse complement strand
TTCGCCCATTAAAGTGGCACGCGAGCTGGGTTCAGAACGTCGCGAGACAGTTCGGTCCCTATCTGTTGTGGGCGTTGGAAGTTTGAGTGGGGCTGACCTTAGTACGAGAGGACCGGGTTGGACTAACCTCTGGTGAATCTGTTATGGCGCCAGCTGTACTGCAGAGTAGCTACGTTGGGAATAGATAAGCGCTGAAAGCATCTAAGTGCGAAACTAGCCACGAGATGAGACTTCCATTGAGGGTCGTTGTAGACTACGACGTTGATAGGCTGTAGGTGTAAAGGTAGAGATACCATAGCCGAGCAGTACTAATTGCCCGAAGCTTTCTCAAGCAGATAGAACTGTTGTCTTCCTCTTTCTTTTTTTCTTCCAATCCTTGTCATTGTTTTCTGCGCAGGCAAAAAACATATAAAACATTTAGGTGCCTATATCGGCGGTGTCCACCTCTTCCCATACCGAACAGAGAAGTTAAGCCCGCCAGAGCCGATGGTACTGCCGTAACAGGTGGGAGAGTAGGTCGGCGCCCAATCCTACAGGAACCCCGTCTCGGGTAGAGACGGGGTTTTTTGCGTTTGGCGCTTTTTTTTCTTTGCGGCCCCCTCCGCCAAGCGGCCGGATAATGCTATATTTGTGTATGGACAGAGACCGAGCACCCATCGCGGGCACCCCATTCCCCGCCGCCCCGCGCATCGACGCGCACCAGCACTTCTGGAAGTTTAACCCCATTAAAGACGGGTGGATAACTGATGAGATGAATAATATAAAAATGGATTTTATGCCATCTGATTTGCAACCTATCCTTAGTGCAAATAATGTTTCTGGCTGCATTGCCATACAAGCAGATCAGTCGTTAGAAGAGACAGCATTCTTATTGGATTTGGCCGCTGATTATCCTTTTATATATGGAGTAGTCGGATGGATTGACTTGCAAAGTAAGGAATTAGAAAGCTACTTGGAACAATATTCCAGTAAGAATAGATTAAAGGGTTTCCGACATATTGTTCAAGCTGAAACTGATCCTGAATTCTTAATCCGTTCTTCATTTTTATCAGGAATTAATAAATTAAAAAAAAATGGATATACTTATGATTTATTGATTACACACGATCAATTGCCACAAGCTGTTGCTTTTGCAAAATTAATAAATGACCAACCAGTAGTTATTGATCATTTGGCTAAACCTGATATCATTAATAAGAAATTTAAAGTTTGGGCTGCAGAAATTGAAAAGCTATCAAAATTTGAAAATTTCTATTGTAAAATTTCAGGTCTTGTCACTGAAGCCGATTGGAAAAATTGGAAAATAGAAGATTTTGAGCCTTATATTGAACATGTATTGAACTGTTTTGGTACAGAAAGAATAATGTTTGGTTCTGATTGGCCAGTTTGCAATGTAGCGGCCAATTATGAACAGACAGTTACGATATTGGACACCTATGTGAAAAAACTTTCTTTAAATGAGCAAAGAAATATTTGGTACCAGAATGCTGCAAACTTTTATCATATTAAGCAATGAAGAAATTGAGTTGTGCTATTCCCGGTATATTTGAATATCAGGAAACCATTATACCTGAATGGGTTCCTGGCTATACACTATTAAAGATCAAACAAATAGGTGTATGTGGCACAGATATACATGCATTTGAGGGAACACAACCATTCTTTAATTATCCGCGTATACTTGGTCACGAGCTTGCGGCCGATATAGTAAAAACGTCTCCAAACAATGGCTTTACTATTGGAGAAACAGTAACAGTTATTCCCTATTTCCATTGTGGTATGTGCATAGCTTGCAGATCTGGCAAAACCAATTGCTGTACGGATATTAAGGTATGTGGTGTCCATATTGACGGTGCCATGCAAGAATATTTCTTGGTCCCAGATTGTTCTTTGATTCATGGGAAGGGTTTGAATTATGATGAGCTTTCACTTGTTGAACCCTTAGCTATTGGTGCACATGGCGTGCGGCGTGCAGGCATAGTTCCCGGAGAGTTTGCGTTGATTATTGGAGCAGGTCCTATTGGCTTAGGAGCAATGGAGTTTGCAAGAATAGCTGGTGCAGAAGTGATTGCCTTAGATGTAAATGAAAAAAGACTCTTATTCGGCAGAGAGAAATTAGGAGTTAAGTATAGTATTAATGCCCTTGATTCAAATGTACAGGATCAAATTGAAGAGATTACCAAAGGCGATATGCCAATAGTAGTTATTGATTGCACTGGAAACCTTAATGCAATTAATAATGCTTTTAAATATATGGCACACGGTGCCCGATATGTACTAATTGGTTTACAAAAAGATAATATTACTTTTAATCATCCAGAGTTCCATAAACGCGAAGGTACTCTCATGAGCAGTAGAAATGCGACAATGGAAGACTTTATGCATGTTATCTCTTGTATGAAGGAAAAAAAGGTAAATCCATTAAATTATATTACCCACAGAATTCCTTTTGAATATGTGAGCAAAGAATTTACTAACATCTCCGATCCTAAAAACGGAGTAATAAAAGCTATGATTACGATGTAAATGATAATGTGTTCATTTTTCTTGTGTTCACTCCGTAAACTCGACTGAAATTGAAGAATCTGGTACCTTTATTCATTCGGATAGAGAGTAAAGGTAGATAGTAATTGTTGCACTCCAGTCTCATTATTGTATATATGAGAATTTATTATTTATATTTAGCCATTATAAACTTAAAGAGAGAAAGCTTTAAATTATTAAATAATATATTCGAATAAATTTACCTGATCCATGTTGTTGATAAGTCTAAAGGATGAAAAGGATTTATTACAAAAAGTTGCCAAAGATGATGAAATAGCATTTAAGCGTTTATTTTCAGCTTATCACCAAGAGCTCGGCGTTTTTGTGAACTCCTTATTAAATGACAAGGAAACTACAGTAGAGGTGGTACAGGATATTTATTTGAAAATTTGGCAGAATCGAAAAGATATGCCTGAAGTGGTTAATTTTACCTCTTATCTTTTCATCACGGCTCGAAATCATACTTTAAATAAGATTCGTCAAATCGTGATGGAAAAGAAGCGATTTGAATTATATAAAGAAACCATCGATTCAAATTCGGAGTTTTTTAACGTTGTTGAAGATGAAAAAGAAAAGCTCTATGATCTAATTGAAAATGCAATTGAAAAGCTTCCATTACAGCAACAAAAGGTTTTTGTAATGAGACAACAAGGTTTAAAAAACCCTGAAATTGCAAGAAAATTAAATATTTCCACTAATTCCGTAACTAAATATCAACAATTAGCCTTACGCTTTGTTATTGAGCATGTTAAGATATGCGCAATTTTATCTCCAATCATTTATATTCTCTTCAAATTATAAAATAGTAATAGCTGTTTTATATCATTTATATTTTTTTGCCGGGTTTTTTATACATCTAGTAAAAAGATATAAATATTTCTCAATTTTTCCATCCATAAATTGATCTATCCTGTGTCTTTATAGATAATTAACCAAAAGGCTTGAGTATGATTTGTTTTATACGGGTCAATGTAGAACATGCAAAATAAGAGACTTACATTTTTATTTAGAAAGGCTATTACACAACAAGCTACTGAAGAAGAAAGGAATGAATTGTTCTTTCTAATGGATGACAACGTAAATAAACAGCAAACGGAAAAGCTTTTTGAAGAGATGCGGTCAGAATGGAGCACACGTGAAGAGTTCTTTTCACAAGGAGAAAGTCATGATTTAGAACAAGAAATCATGACTAAGATACGCCGAAAAAAAATACATCCTTTGAAAAGCGTGCTTTTTAAAAGGTGGTCCTTTGCTGCTGCGATTGTAATTTTCTTAGGATTCGTTTTTTATTTTTATCAAAATGTGGAAATTAATAACAATGAACAATATTCAAAATTGACAAAAGAAGTTATTGTTCCTGGTAAAGATAAAGCAACCCTAACTTTGGGAAATGGTGATATTATTAATCTTGATGATATTTCCTCAAATCAATCAATTGAACAGAATGGAATTACGATAAATAAAACCAAAGATGGAGAGTTGTTTTATGAGATTAATAATCCATCAGCCATTAAAGAAGACGAAGTACGAATGAATGTACTAGCTACTCCACGTGGTGGTCAGTTTCGAATAGTATTGCCAGACGGCACAAAAGTTTGGTTAAATGCGGAATCTCAACTTAATTTCCCATCAAGATTTATAGGGAATGAAAGAAATGTTACTTTACAAGGCGAAGCCTATTTTGAAGTTGCAAAAGATAAGGTTCATCCCTTTCTATTAACAGCTAATGGAACAGAAGTTAAGGTGCTAGGCACCCATTTCTCAGTAAGTGCTTATGACGATGAAGAAGTAGTTAAAACTACACTAGTTGAAGGTAGTGTTAGCGTTGGTCCTAAACAAAGTAGTATATTTTCTTCAAACTCCTTTAAAGAGGAACATGCCGTTCTTAAACCTGGGCAACAGGCCATCACAAATAATAAGACTAACCGGATCAATGTTCGAAAGATAGAAATAGAAGATGCTTTGGCATGGAAAAATGGATATTTTGTTTTTCAGAATGATGACATTAAAACGGTTATGCAAACGATTGCCCGTTGGTATGATATTAATGTTATTTATAAAGGAGACTTAAGTAAAGAAACTTTTATTGGAACCATTTCTAAGTTTGAAAGTATAGAGAAACTATTACAAACGGTTGAATTAACGGGTGGAGTGCATTTTAATATTGAAAGGAGGAACATTATTGTTATGAAATAAATGAAAAGAGATAAAAATAAAATAATTGCGACGATCGATTATGATATTAACTATTGATAATCAAAACTATATACTAAATTAAAATCTTAATAAACATGTATAAAAATTACATACTTAGGCACGGTAGTCAGAACTGTGTATTATTTAAACCTATCTTGATCATGAAACTATCTATCATTCTGATCTTAGTTGGTGTATTGAAAGTTAGCGCTTTTGCTGTTGCTCAAACTATAACTCTTCATAAAAAAGAAGTTCTTTTAGGTGAAGTGTTCCAAGAGATCAGAAAGCAAAGTGGATACAATATTCTATATACAGCTGGGGTAATTAAAAACGCGAATCCAGTAAGCGTAAATCTTGAAAACGCTTCTGTAAAAGAAGCGATGGAAATGAGTTTGGAAGGGCAATCGTTAACCTATAAAATTGTTGAAAACAACATCATTATAGCAAAAAAAGCGGAGTCACCTAAAATGGTTCAGGATTTCACTGTTTCAGGAACAGTTACAGATGAAAACGGCAATAGACTGACTGGCGTATCAATCGGTGTTAAAGGTGTTGCTAACAGAGGAACAAGTACTAATGAAACAGGTTCTTTTACCCTAGCTGTACCTCCTAATTCTATTCTTGTAGCAAGTTATGTGGGTTTTCAGAATCAGGAAATCCGTGTTAACTCTAATCAAAGTAACCTTACAATAACTTTGAAACAAGATGAGGAAGAACTTGAGGAAGTAGTAGTTATTGGTTACGGTACCCAACGTAAAAGTGATTTAACCGGTGCTGTTTCATCCGTTTCATCCAAAGAATTATCGGCATATCCGGTAGCTGGAGCTGCTCAAGCTTTACAAGGAAGAGCGGCAGGAGTTTCCGTAACAAGTACAAATGGTGAACCTGGAAAGGCACCTCGGGTTCGTGTAAGAGGTGGTACTTCCATTAACGCAAGTAGTGAGCCTTTATACGTGGTAGATGGTTTTGCAGGAAGTGTTGCTCCTCCCGCAGAAGATGTTGCATCTATCGAAATTCTGAAAGATGCTTCTGCAACGGCAATCTACGGTTCTCGCGGTGCAAATGGAGTAATCATGATTACTACTAAAAAGGGTCGTTCTGGTAAACCTGTAGTAGAATTTAATAATTCATATTCCTTTCAACAAATTGGAAAAAAACTAGATCTGCTTAATGGTCAGGAGTTTGCCGAATACATCAATGAAATTTATGTAAATAGTGGTAAAACAGAAATTCCATATCCCAATCCGCCATCTTATGGGGCAGGTACAGATTGGCAAGACCTTATTTTTCGTGAAGGAGCTTTATTTAATAACCAGTTATCTATTTCTGGCGGAAGCGATGACATTCGTTATTATACTTCACTTAGTCATTTCGACCAAAAAGGCACAATTATCAATTCTGATTTCAACAGATTGTCCGGAACAGCGAATTTAGATATAAAAGTTTCTGACCGTGTTAAGGCAGGTACAAGAATGTTTTTTATACGCAATACTTTAGACGGTGTTAGAACTCAAGAATCTAGTAGCGGAACAACAGGTGCAGGAGTAGTTTCAGGTGCTTTAAGATTCGATCCGATACAAGGTGTGTATGACGAAAACGGTGATTATACATTGAAACAGGTAGGGGATCCACATGATAATCCAATAGCGATTGCCAACGAACGTGAGAATCAAACAGTAACTGATCTTTTTCAAGGAAATGCTTTTGGGGAAATTGAGTTACTTCAAGGTTTGAAATTCAGAAGTACTTTAGGTGTGCAAATAAGTAACCAGAGGCAAGGAAGCTACGTCTCGACAAAATTGATTGAAGGAAGAAATACGAATGGAACGGGATCTATCAACTCTCATAAGAACACCAATATTATCAATGAGAACTTTCTTACTTATACTACAACAATAAATGATGATCACAATTTAGAAGCGTTGGGAGGATATTCTTATCAAACATCAAGGAATGAAAGCTGGACAGCGAGCAATCGTGATTTTATTTCAGATAGCTTTTCTTATTGGAACTTAGGAGGAGGGTCTAATTACCAAAATGCAGCCTCCGAGTTAACAGATTGGATTATGTCGTCTTTTTACGGAAGGTTAAATTATAATTATAAAGGAAAGTATTATGCAACAGTAACTGGTCGTTATGATGGTTCTTCCCGTTTTGGTAATAACAATAAATGGGCATTCTTCCCTTCTGGGGCATTAGCTTGGAATATTTCTCAAGAACCGTTTATGCAGCCTGTTGAAGCAATCAGTAACTTGAAGCTTCGTGCAAGTTATGGTGAAACAGGTAATACTGAAATCGGTTCTTATCAATCTTTAGCCAGATTCTCATCTACCCTATCAACCATAGATGGCGTTCCAGTAAATGCCGTTCGTCCTACAAATGTGGCTAATGAAAACTTGACTTGGGAAACAACTAAACAAATTGATGCAGGTTTAGACATTGGATTTTTACAAGGTCGTGTAAATTTGGCGGTTGATTATTACCATAAAAAAACTATCGATTTGCTGTATGAAGTTCCTTTGCCCATATATTCTGGGTATACTACCTCATTGCAAAATATAGGAAGTGTACAAAATAAGGGATGGGAATTTACTTTAAGTACAAACAATCTGAATGGTAACTTTACTTGGAATAGCGATTTTAATATTACTTTTAATAGAAATAAAATATTATCCTTGCCAGGTGGAGACATTCCTTACAATACTATTCCTGGTCATATGCTATCTACTGATTCTCAAATGCTGCGCGTAGGAGAAGTTGTAGGTGCATTTTATGGTTGGATATTTGACGGACTATATCAAGAAGGTGATGATTTCAGTGCACAGCCTAGCAAAAAACCAGGAGAAGTTAAATACAGAGATATTTACGGCAGAGATAGTGATAACAACTTAACTGTTGGTCCGGATGGCGTAGTAAATGCAGATGATAGAACCATCATTGGAAATCCTCATCCTGATTTTACCTACGGATTTAATAATAGTTTTACTTACAAAAGCTTTGATTTGAACGTTTTCTTTCAGGGATCGCAAGGCAATGATATGTTGAACATTACTAGAATGGAGTTAGATTGGATGGCAGGTAAGGGTAATGCAACCAAAGATGCATTGAACCGTTGGACTCCTCAAAATACAAACACAGATGTTCCGCGTGCAAGTGCATCGAATAATCCAGAAGTTTCGTCCAGATGGGTAGAAAATGGCTCTTATCTAAGATTGAAAAATATCACGCTAGGTTATAATTTTCCCAAACTTAAATTGGGACAGTTAAATATAAACAGTCTGCGTTTATACGCAAGTGCTCAAAATATTTTAACGATAACAAATTATACAGGTTATGATCCAGAAGTGAGTTTTCAGGATTCAAACCGGAATGTAGGTTTAGACTATATGGGTTATCCAAATGTGAAATCATTTACCTTGGGACTTAACATAGGGTTTTAAATTATAAAAACATGAAAATGAAAACGATATCAATAAAATTTATTATCATAGGAATTCTAAGTTTGTCTGTTTTTTCCTGTACAAAATTAGACGAAGAACCTATCGGGATTTTAGTTCCTGAGCAATACTTCAATACAGAAGCCGATGCGGTAGCAGCAGTTATGGGCACATATGGTGTATTAAGCAGTGCCGATTATTATGGCAGACGCCTTACAATGGTACTGCAATTATTAGGCGATGATATTGACATTGCTGATATTGGAACACAATCTAGCCGCATTCAATTAAATAATTTCACCCATGATGCTAGTAATCAAGATCTATTGGCAATTTGGAAAAACGCCTATTTAGGGATAGGTGCCGCAAATTCAGCAATAAGCGGTATACCGAATATTGATATGGATGAAACGAAGAAGGCGGCTTTAATTGCTGAAGCCCGTGTTGTTAGAGCGTTAAACTATTATCATTTAGTTCAATTGTTTGGAGACGTACCCTATATTGGCGATTTTGTAACTGATCCGAATAGCATAAAAGACATTAGTAGAACTCCTGCTGCGGAAATTTATCAAAAGATCGTTGAAGATTGTGAAGCCGGTATAGCTAGTTTGCCTGATACCTACGCGAATAATATAAAATCGCGTCCAAGTAAAGGCTCTGCACATACATTGCTTGCATCTACTTATATGATTATGGGTGAATGGGCTAAAGCGGCTGAACACGCTGAAATGGTAATCAACAATGCAGCTCAGTTTCACTATGGTTTGGATGCTGACTTTCAGGATCTATGGAAAGCTGATTTAGGGCATCAACTGGAACATGTGTGGGTTGTGGATTTCTTAGGTGGTATTACTGGTGAAAATGCTTCCAATCAAGATTATACTGCTCCTATGACAGGGGTTAGAGATGCTGATATGCAAGGATGGAGTGTTCTTGTGCCATCAAATGGAATGTATGGAAGCTTTAATGATAATGATTATCGCAAACAAGTTAGTTTCTTAACAGAAACTCCTATTAAAGGTGTAATGACTCCTTATCAAAACTGGAAATGGCCAAAAATTCATACTGCCAAATGGTGTTTATACCCCGGTGAAAATGCCAATGCAGAAGGTGCTGATTCAGATATCAAGCACGTAATATTCCGCTATGCGGAAGTATTACTTATTGCTGCTGAATCTTTAAATGAAAGTAACGGCGGCCCTACTGCCAAAGCCTACGAATATATTAATGAAGTAAGAAAGCGAGCCAGAAACAAGGGTGGAGTCGAATCTACTACTCCTGCAAATTTAACTCCAGGAATGAGCCAAGCCGATTTCCGTCAAGCTGTAAGGGATGAGAGAAGGGTTGAACTGGCATTTGAATGGAAACGCTGGTATGATATAAAAAGATGGAATGTTGTGGTAGAGTCATTTACTGGTCCTGATGCATATGAATCAGAACCAAATGTAAAGGAATTTCATAAGTTAATGCCAATTCCACAAAATGAGATATTGAGAAATTCTAATTTGCTGCCTCAAAACCCGGGGTATTAAGAAATATTTTTAAGAAATAAATGATATGAATACAAAACTAATGTTAGGAGCGCTGAGTTTAGGTCTTGCTCTTTTTACTTCTAATATTGCTCAGGGGCAGTACACTTTAGATAAGAATTTTATCTCTAAAAATTTAGATGATGCCGTTGAGCAAATAAGCTATCTGGATAAAAATGTAGAAGCTGATAAGCTCCCACGAAGTTTTGAAAATGGTAAACCCATTAGCTCCGGTACTTCATGGTGGACTTCGGGGTTCTATCCCGGCACTCTACTTTATTTATATGAGTATTCTGGTAATAATGATTTACTTGATAAAGCTCAGGCTAAATTAAAAATTCTGGAAAAGGAAAAACTAAACACAACTACTCATGATTTGGGTTTTATGCTCTTTTGTAGCTTTGGAAATGCTTTGCGTTTAACAGGTGATACAGATAATTATAAAGACATATTAGTAACAGGTGCAGAATCTCTAATTTCAAGATACAATCCTAATGTCAAGGCTATTCGCTCATGGGAAGGATCTAGTTTTCCCGTTATTATTGATAATATGATGAACCTTGAATACTTAACACAAGCCAGTAAGCTTAGTGGAGATAAAAGGTTTTATGATATTGCAGTAGCACATGCCAATACTACGATGAAGAACCACTTTAGAAAAGACATGAGTTCTTACCACTTGGTTGATTATGATCCCAACACGGGTGCTGTAATCGCAAAGAAAACGCATCAAGGTGCTTATGACGAATCAGCTTGGGCTCGTGGTCAGGCATGGGGTCTCTATGGCTATACAATGATGTATCGTGAAACAAAAGATAAAAAATACTTGAAATTTGCCGAACGAATTGCAGATTATATGCTAAATCATCCCAATATGCCAGAGGATCTTGTCCCTTATTGGGACTTTGATGCGCCAAACTTACCAAGTAATAGTCCGTATGCAGCCAAATTTAAGCAAAACCGCGATGCATCTGCTGCTTCAATTACTGCCTCTGCACTAATTGAACTAAGTACTTATGTGGATAATAAAAAGGGTAAATATTATTTAGGAAAGGCTGAAAAGATGTTGCGTAGCTTAGCTTCTGATAGTTATAAAGCTGAAATTGGTACAAATGGAGGATTCATATTGAAAAATAGTGTCGGATCTATTCCTCATAACAGCGAAGTTGATGTTCCACTTACTTATGCAGACTATTATTATGTTGAAGCTTTATTACGTTATAAAAACTTATTAGAAGCTATATAGTAGTACTTTAATTAAGAATGATTTTCTTAAAGGAATTCATAAACGCCAATCATTTACGATTGGCGTTTATTGTAAATACTAATTTTTAGGAATAAGCTGTACGCTGAAACGTTTTGAATCCTTATTTTTAATCGGACAAAGGCCATAATAACCACCTCCTGTTATAACTGTTTCAATTGCGTATTTACGAATATTGATATCATTTTTTAACCAAAGTTTATAAACACTTAAAGCCCGATCGTAACTAGTTCTATATGACCAGGTATTATTTCGATCAAATTCTGGAGCCCATTCATTCACTAAATTGCCTTCGAGTACAAGAATATATCCATCTGTTCTATGTTTTTCTTCTAATTGACTTAAAAATGCTTCTAATTTTTTGCCAGCCTGAATTACCCCTGAAACGGAGTTAGCCTTTAAATCTGTTTTGTTCTTTTCAAAAATATCCTCTTTTAAGAAATCTTTTAAAAGATATTTTCTACAAGAATCTAAATACTTAAAATTGCTCATAGAAATTTGTGAATCATTTTCTTCACTTATTTCCATAGCTGAAGAATCAATCTTGGGATTTTTGAAATGGAGATCGGTTTTTTCAAACAGAAGCAGGCCTATAAATAGAATTATTCCAACCATTAGAATTAAACTGGCAATAAAAGCTGCTTTCATATCATATTCCCTTCTTCAATCTAATAATTCAAACTGTAAGCGTACAAAAATATTCATTTGCTTTAAATTACTGTTGCAATTGCTTACTCTTTTACGTTTCTATAAAAGAGGCATGGTTTTTTCTTTAGACAATATACATTAAATAACTTAATTCATATCGGTATGAACACATTGAGTATTTTATATTTTAGTATTTTTAGCCTTTTTTTAATTTCTCCTATGGCTTGTAATGAAGTAAAACCTGATTTCACTGAAGAGCAGCAAACACTAAGTCTAACTCCGGCTGAAGAAAAGAAGGTGCATCAAGATAATTCTTTCAGTTTAAATCTTTTTCGCGAAGCTATAGCGGAAATGGATCCGAGCGATAATGTGCTATTGTCTCCTATTAGTGCAAGTATTGCTTTAGGAATGTTGAATAATGGAGCTAAAGGACAAACAAAAGATTCCATCCATAAAGCATTGGAATTTGGAGAGTTTAATGAAGGTCAGCTCAATTCTTATTATCAAAAAATAATTAAAATCTTACCTAATTTAGATCCACAAACGAAATTGGAAATAGCTAACTCGATATGGTACCGACAAGGATTGAATGTCTTACCTGCGTTTCTTAACCAGAATAAAGTTTTTTATCATGCAGAAATCGAAGGTTTAAATTTTGAAAATGCAACAGCTTCTAATAGAATCAACAATTGGGTAAGTGAAAGTACAAACGGTAAAATACCTACCATTGTAGACCAGATTCCACGTGATATGATGATGTATCTAATTAATGCTATTTATTTTAAAGGTAGTTGGCAAGAAAAATTCGATGCTTCAAAAACCACTAAAATGCCCTTTTACAGGCTTAACGCAGCGGCATTAAACACTGATTTCATGAATATTGAAAAAGATTTTAATATTCTAAATAATGATGACATTCAGGGTATTGAACTTCCTTATGGGAATGGTCAATATAGTATGTTCGTTTTATTGCCATCAGAAAAAACTACAGCAATAGATTTTGTAAAAAGTTTAACTGATATGGATCGACTAGGTGAGATATATAATGGGTTTGCTAAGAGAAAGGTGAATCTATTTTTTCCAAAGTTTAAGTTTAGTTATCAAAATAAATTAAACGATGAGTTGAGTAAATTAGGAATGGGTATTGCTTTTACCAACCAAGCAGATTTTACTGGAATAGCAAACGCAGATTTGATGGTGGATGAAGTTAAACAAAAAGCCTTTATTGAAGTAAATGAAGAAGGGACTGAAGCTGCGGCAGTTACATCTGTAGGCGTTACAATGACATCCATGCCAATAATGCATACTTTAAAATTTGACCGTCCTTTTGTTTTTTTAATACGTGAAAATAATTGTGGATTAATATTGTTTACAGGTATTATCAATGATCCTTCTCGAGAAGCAAATGGTGATTAGAGCGTACTTGTAAGGCTATCTTAATGTCCGTATAACTAAAATTCGCTCCTAATTCATTCTTTATTTCGGAAGTTGATCGATTGGGGTTAAGCTCCAAATAAGCTAGTATTTCATTAAGCTTTTTTAGGTCAATTAATTGATCTACTTCTACACCATCTCCAATAAAAAATAGTAAATGATTGGTAATCGTTCCTTCTGTTAAGCCACGAATCTCTGCAATCTCTTGGATGCTTTTTCCTTCTTTAAAAAAGTTAAGGCTAATATTCCTTGTTTCTCCCTTCGGCGTTTTTTGGGCCTTTGCCTCCAAGGGAGAATCAATCTCAATTTTTATCGTATGGAATTCTTTTGCATGATTTAAAATAGCAGGTATCTCAATTTCTTCAGCCAAAGCAGTGCTTATTGCTTTGCATTTTTTTAACCGGTCTAATTTTCTGTAACAATCAATCAATAACTCTTTAAGTGTTTCAATGTATTTTTTTGTCCGTTTCTTTGCAGACCATAATTTAATATGATTTTCTAAGGGATTGATTGTTTGTATTTCTATTTTATTTATAAACCAATCTGCTGCTTTTTGAGTACGGTCCTCAATTTTTAAATAATCTATATTAGCAAGATTAGTAATTAAATTGCTCAACTGTATTCTAAATTTATCAGCTACTTCTTTATGCATGCTGTTTGCAATCATTAACACATTTAAGAATTCGGCCGCAGTAGCTTTATCAGCTATATTCCCAGCCTTTAAATTTTCTTGAAGTGATTTTGTTTTTTCGTTTAGATCATTCCAGTCAAAAGTGTCTAAAAGTAAATTGAAGAGATATTGCTGTTGTGACGCCATTAAAACACGATCAAATTCTTCTTTTGGAAGTGTATTTTTTGAATAGTGTACTACATTTTTGTTTGTAAAGATGTTATTTGCGTTTATTCGTGACTTCAAAACTAAGCCATTTAAGCTTCGAACTCTACTTAAAGCAACATACACTTGTCCGGGGGCAAAAGCTGAGCCTGCATCTATTATAGCCCGATCAAAAGTTAAACCCTGGCTTTTATGTATGGTAACTGCCCAAGCTAAACGTAATGGAAATTGGTTGAAAGTACCAAGTGTTTCTTCTTTTATTTTGTCCTCTGTTTTGTCATAGTTATATTTTACGTTTTTCCATTCTTCTTTTAGCACTTTAACATCCTCTGTGTCATCAATAAAACCTACTGTAATTTCCTTTTTATCAGCACTGATTCTTTTTATGAACCCAATCTTACCATTATAATAGCGCTTCTCCACACCTTTGTCATTCTTGATAAACATTACTTGTGCACCTTCTTTCAATTGTAAAATATTTTCAGTAGGATAGGCAGGTTCTGAATAGTCTCCCTTTACCAGCGCTTCAAGGGCTACCATTCTTCCAGACAGCTCACTTAATTTTTGCTGATTGATAGTATCGGCCTGTGCATTATGCGAACATAACGTTATAAAAGCCTCTTTGTCATCTGGTTTAAAATCAGCATGGTAGTGGCTGTTTAAAAGATCCATTTGCTCACTCGTACAACAGTTGTTACGGATATTATTCAAAAGGTTGATAAAGATGGTATCTTTTTGGCGGTATATTTTTTTGAGCTCAATTTGGACAAGCTGAACTTCATTCATGATCATAGCATCAAAGAAAAAGGGACTTGCATAATGTTCTTGCATAAATGTCCATTCGTGTTGCTTTACTACCGGCGGCAATTGATAAAGGTCACCAATAAATAAAACTTGTAGTCCTCCAAATGGACGCATATCCCGCCGTACCGATTTTAATATATCGTCAATAGCGTCTAACATATCAGCACGGAGCATAGAAACTTCATCAATAACAAGTAATTCAAGCCCTTGCAACAAACTCCGTTTCTCTCCAGAAAGTTTTATCTTTGCTAATAACCGATGACGGTTATAAATATGATTATCGTGTTCATTCCATTTTAACTGATAATTTTTTATATAAGTGCCAAAGGGTAGGTGGAATAAAGAATGAAGCGTATTACCTCCAGCGTTTATTGCTGCAACACCTGTGGGGGCGGCAATTGCCGTTTTTTTAAGGCAATTTTGTTGAATATACTTTAGAAAGGTGGTTTTGCCGGTGCCTGCTTTTCCTGTTAGAAAAACAGACCTGTCTGTATGAATTACGAAGGATACGGCTTTTAAAAAAACTTCATTGGGCTGAATATCTATTTCCATGTTCATGTATTTGGCTAAAAATAAAAGTAGACAAATAATTGGATTTCTTTAAAACTACGGTCTTTTTACCATAAGAAAAAATATCTCGTTATCTTAGCACAAAAAATCAAGAAAATGGTAAGTAGTTCAAAAGAAGATCTGTTTAAAAAGATTGAAAACTCGTTGATTCATCAAGGTTTTTCCATTGTCGAGCGCGATGACTCACGTCCATGGGGTGGGTTTTTTGTAATTGATGAAGATCAGGCTCAGCAATTTGCTGATACTTTTTTTGATGGAGTAAATGTTAAAAGTTTAATGATCTCAGGGAAATTAAGTCCAAAGATCTTAATCGTAGCACCTCAAAAAAAGCTATCTTGGCAGTATCATCACCGTCGCGCTGAAATCTGGCAAGTTTATCAAGGTGAGGTAGGTGTCATTACAAGTGATACCGATATTGAAGGAGATATGGAAACACTTACACCTGGAGATGTTATTAAGTTGGAGCAAGGAGAACGGCACCGATTGGTTGGTCTCAATGATTGGAGTGTTTTAGCAGAGATATGGCAACATACAAATCCAGAGAACCCTTCGGATGAAGAAGATATTATTCGGGTTCAGGATGATTTTGGGAGATAGATAAAAAATGACAAATTATAACGAAGATAGTATACGGTCGCTTGACTGGAAAGAGCATATAAGGCTAAGACCAGGAATGTATATTGGGAAACTGGGAGATGGAGCGGCTTATGACGATGGTATTTACGTGCTTTTAAAAGAGGTTGTCGATAACTGTATTGATGAATTTGTAATGGGCGCTGGTAAAACAATCGATATCAGTGTTAGTGAGTCAAAAGTTTCAATACGTGATTACGGACGCGGTATACCTTTGGGCAGTGTGGTTGATGTCGTTTCAAAAATAAATACTGGGGGTAAATATGATAGCAAGGCTTTCCAAAAATCTGTCGGATTAAACGGGGTAGGATCTAAGGCAGTAAACGCACTTTCAAATTCTTTTGTCGTGCAATCGTATCGTGGTGGAAAAACACGTATAGCAGAATTTAGTAAAGGGATATTATTGAATGATCAGGAAAAAGAAACGACACAGCGGAATGGAACTGCGGTAACTTTTATTCCTGACGAAAGTATTTTCCGGAATTATAAATACCGTACGGAGTTTATTGAAAACATGATTTGGAATTATGTTTTTCTTAATTCCGGTTTGACGATAAATTTCAATGGAACAAAATACATTTCAGAGAATGGACTTAAAGATCTATTAGAACGAAATGTGGATCACGAAGCGATGCGTTATCCAATTATTCACTTAAAAGGTGAAGACATTGAAATTGCATTAACTCACGGACAAACTTATGGTGAAGAGTATTATTCTTTTGTAAATGGCCAGCATACTACACAGGGAGGAACTCATCAAGCCGCATTTAGAGAAGCGGTAGTGAAAACGGTACGTGAGTTTTTCAGGAAAGACTTTGATGCTTCAGATGTACGGTCTTCATTTATTGCTGCTATTGCCATTAAGGTACAAGAGCCGGTTTTTGAATCGCAGACGAAAACAAAATTGGGTTCCCAAAGTATGGGACCGGAAGGTCCTACGGTACGAACTTTCATCAATGATTTTGTTAAAAAAGCACTGGATGATTATTTGCACAAAACTCCGGATACGGCTGATGCTTTATTAAAAAGGATTTTACAATCTGAACGTGAGCGAAAGGATATTGCTGGAATTAAGAAACTGGCTAATGAAAGAGCCAAGAAAGCTTCACTGCATAATCGTAAATTAAGAGATTGTAAAATTCATTATGATGATAAGCATGAACGGAATCAGGAAACTACTTTATTTATAACTGAGGGAGATTCAGCAAGTGGATCAATAACAAAATCCAGAGATGTTCATACCCAAGCTGTATTTAGTTTAAAAGGTAAGCCATTAAATGTTTTTGGCCTTACAAAGAAAGTAGTATATGAAAATGAAGAGTTCAATTTATTACAGCATGCCTTAAATATTGAAGATGGAATAGATGGGCTCCGGTATAATAATATTGTTGTTGCAACGGATGCCGATGTTGATGGTATGCATATTCGTTTGCTGTTAATGACCTTTTTCTTACAATTTTTTCCGGATTTGGTTAAAGCTGGTCATATTTCCATATTACAAACCCCTTTATTTCGGGTAAGAAATAAAAAGGAAACTATTTATTGTTATAGCGAAGAGGAAAGGTTGAATGCAATTCAAAAACTTGGAGTAAAACCGGAGATTACCCGATTTAAAGGATTAGGTGAAATTTCTCCAGACGAGTTTGGTCTTTTTATTGGTAAGGACATACGTCTAGAATCTGTAATGTTAGCAAAAGACAATAAGATACAACAATTACTAGGTTACTATATGGGTAAGAATACGCCTGACCGACAAAAGCATATTGTTAATAATTTGAGAGTTGAGCTAGATACTGAAGAAGTATTGCTTGCTTAATAATTGTCGTTTTAGAAACCGAATCAAATTTTAATTTTTTATTCCATTATGTTGAAAGTGAATCACTTCATTTTGAATTGGTTTTATTGTTTTTAAGTAAGAAAAGATTGCTTGTAAATCGTGTGTTTCCATTCCAGCGTACATTGTCCACGGCATTATGGTATTAACCTGTTCATTTGTGATAGGTTTAAAATTTTCGGGATGGCTAAACGCTTTAAACCGATTGATAAATAACGAATCAGGCCAACTTCCAATCCCGGTTTTTTTATCAGGCGTAATATTTGCTGAACGAGCTATTCCATTTGGCAGAATGAATTCACGTCCGCCAGCGAAAGCCTTATCCAATATCAATTGTCCTTTGTCTGCTTGTGTATGGCAATCCATACATGCTGCGGTATTAATTAAATATTCGCCATATTTAATGCTATCCATTCGGTCTGGTTGATTTGAAAAAATGGGTTTCTTTGGAAATGTGTTCATAATGAAATTCATTGGAAATTGAATCTCTGATGTTGGAATTTCATTTTCAATTGGCGAAAGCGAACGAAGATAAGCGATTATATCAAGGACATCGTTTTTATCCATCCTATTATAATAAGGGTAAGGCATAACCGGAAATAAAGCCTTGCCATCTTTATTTACTCCTGAGGTTATCGCCCGGAATATTTCCCCATCTGTCCAATCGCCTAAATTTGTAGGAGTAAGGTTTCTTGCATAAAATTTGCCTGGGAAGCCCATTTCTGGACCAAAGTATTCTCCACCCATTCCCAAGGTGCCATTTTTAAGCGGCCCCGAAAAGCGTGTCCAATCTCGTGAAGAATGGCAGTCCATGCATGCGGCAACATTAGTCGCAAGGTATTCTCCATGTTTAATGCTTTCAGTGGTAGCCAATACCTTGAGTTTTGGTGCAGGATCAACATCAGGTAAAAAAAGTGTTAGGTAGCTAGCCAAACCAACTGTCGCTACAACAAGGATGAGCAGGGTAATTAAAATAATTTTCTTCATTCTATAGGTTATATAATTGTACAATTCAATGACTAATCTGGATCAATGAACAATGCGATAAATTTCTTTTATATTCTAGTGAAAATCAATCCCCTAAAATTGGTATTTTTGATATGCTTGATATCTATTCATTTTTAAATAATTTTTATAATGACAAAGATTTTTATAGTAGACGATCATCCAATGGTGGTAGTAGGTTTAAAATTTTTGCTTGGACAAATGAAAGATACAATTGTTATTGGTTCTGCTGCAAGTGCTACTGAAACCATTCCATTTTTAAAGGAACATATTGTTGATATAATGCTTCTGGATATCAATTTGCCAGATATCAGTGGTATGGACTTATGCAAAAAAGTGAAAAAAGAATTTCCAGCAGTAAAAATATTGGCCATTAGTACATATAGCGAACGCAGTTACATTTCAAGAATGATAGAAAACGGGGCATCAGGCTATCTTGTAAAAAGCGCTTCTTCTGAAGAGATAGTAAATGCTGTTCAATCTGTTTTGAAAGGAAAACTATACCTGAGCTCTATTATAGAAGAAATAATGTGGCCATCATCGCTTACCTCTCTAGACGGTTTGCTAACTATCACTAAAAGGGAAAGGGAAGTGTTACAGCTTATTTCAGAGGGTTTTACCAATAATCAAATTGCGGAAAAGCTTTTTATTAGTCACTTAACTGTTGACAGTCATCGTAAAAATTTACTCACTAAATTAAAAGTAAACAATACTGCGGCTTTAATACGCTTAGCGGTTGAGCACCATTTGCTTTAAGTCAAGAATTAACTTGATAATTGATCTATTTCTATTTCCTTTTTTCCCCTGCTTCCTTAAATTCTGATCCTTCTTTCCATTTAGGGAAACTTTTCTCCATGCTTAGCGTATATCCAATCTGATAAAATAATTTTATATCATTCATAATGCCATCTAATTGCCAATAGGCCGGGTCATATTCGTCTTTCTGCGTATGATATCTTCCCGCAAATTCCTCTCTTTTGCTTTTGGCTTCTTCACTTTGATCAATAAATTCAACTCCTCCGCCAGCATAAATTGCAGGAACTCCAACTTTTGCGAAGTTGAAATGATCTGAACGGAAAAAGGCCCCTGAGGAAGGGTGTGGATCTGGTTTAATAACCCGATTTTGTGTTTTCAACGCTTGCTCCATATAATCATCCAATTCAGATTGTCCGTAACCGAATACGGTGATGTCTTTTGTGGCACCTGTTGCTCCCATTGCATCAATATTAATGTTGGCAACTGTTTTTGACAAAGGGTAAATCGGGTTGGCTGCATAATATTCAGAACCCAATAAGCCTTGCTCTTCAGCGGTAAGTCCAATGAACAGCATTGTCCTTTCAGGTGGTACTTCCGCATGCTTAAACGCCTTCGCAATTTCAAGAATTGCCGCAATTCCTGTAGCATTGTCAATTGCCCCATTATAAATAGAATCGCCATCCAAAGATTCTCCTACTCCTAAATGATCCCAATGGCCCGAATAAATAATAACCTCATCTGGGCGTTTTGTTCCTTCTATTTTGCCAATTATATTGTGAGATGTTGATTTTTTAATTTCGTTCCTTATATCCACGCTGGTTTTCAGACCTAGGTCTACCGCTTTAAATCCTGTTGTTTTAGCCTGGGCAATTACATTGGTATCAATACCCGCTAAATCGAACATCTTTTTTGCAGCGTCTGCGCTAATCCAACCTTCAAAATTTGCTAAAGATGCACCATCATCGTCTGATAATAAGCTCATTTGCGGCCCGTTCCAACCAGTGCGCACAACATTCCATCCATAGCTTGCCGCACCTGTGTCATGAATAATCAGCAATCCCGATGCCCCTTGGCGTGCTGCTTCCTCAAATTTGTAAGTCCACCGCCCATAATAAGTCATGGTTTTGCCTTTGAACAAATTTTTATCATAATATCCAGGATCGTTAACCATTACTACAACAGTTTTGCCTTTTACATCCAATCCTTCATAGTCATTCCAGTTGTATTCAGGAGCTACAATCCCAAATCCGGCAAAGATCAATTCGCTGTCTTTAATCTGGATAATTTCTTTAACCTTCCGGCTTCCCAAAACAAAGTCATCAGGATGGTTTAAACTTATTTTCCCATTCTTTCCTTGAAATACCAATACCTTATTTGGCGAAGAAGTAATTTCAACCATTGGTACCTCTTGAAAAAAACTAGTTCCATTACCCGGTTGTAAACCTATATTTTCAAAATTTTCCTTTATGAAATTGATAGTTTTAGTTTCCCCTTCAGTAAAAGGCATTCTACCTTGAAACTCATCGGAAGATAGAGTTTTGACGGTATTAATAAAACTATCTTCACTAATACTGTTTAACGCTAAAGAATCAATAGTTGCATCCGATTTGTTTTCCGCATGGTTACAAGCAGTAAAATATATAGCAGTGATTAAAAGAAGAGGGGCGAATGTTTTCATTTGATAATTTTATAGCCTATTAAAAGACAAATTGCACATAGATGGCTAAAAATAATATAAATAAACCGAAAGCAATAGAAAAGAAGAATGTTTTGTCATAAAAGGAAATTCATTTGTATTTTTACGGCAATTGCTGTAAATTTTACGGTAATGCTATTAAAATGCATCGTATAGAAATATGAGTGAAGAAATAAATCAAAATAAAGGATTGTCAGAGGGTGATGAAAATGAAGAAGAATTAACAAGCAGCAGTGTAATCCCTCTTTCCGGTTTATATGAACGTTGGTTTTTAGATTATGCATCTTATGTTATTCTTGACCGTGCTGTCCCCTATATTAATGATGGGTTCAAACCCGTTCAGCGTCGGATTTTACATTCTTTAAAAGAATTAGATGATGGAAGATTTAACAAAGCCGCAAACGTAATTGGTAATACCATGAAGTACCATCCACATGGAGATGCTTCAATAGGCGATGCGATGGTTCAAATCGGGCAGAAGAATCTTTTGATTGATACCCAAGGGAACTGGGGAGACCCTATTACTGGAGACTCTGCAGCTGCACCGCGGTATATAGAAGCCCGCTTGTCCAAATTTGCGATTGAAGTCGTTTTTAATCCAGATACTACTATTTGGCAGTTAAGCTATGATGGCAGAAATAGAGAGCCGGTAACTTTACCAGTTAAATTTCCATTGTTGTTGGCTCAAGGAGCGGAAGGTATTGCGGTAGGTTTGGCTACCAAAATTATGCCTCATAATTTTATTGAGCTAATTGATGCTTCTATACAATCACTACGTGGAGAAAGACCTAATTTAATGCCTGATTTTCCTACAGGCGGATTGGCAGATTGTTCGGCCTATAATGAAGGCATGCGGGGAGGCAAAATTAAAGTCAGGGCTAAAATTGAAGAACGTGATCGAAAAACGCTGGCCATTACTGAGATTCCCTATGGAACAACTACGGGTGGAATTATTGATAATGTTATTGCCGCCAACGATAAAGGGAAAATCAAGATTAAAAAGATCGAAGATAATACAGCCCAAGATGTTGAAATTATTGTCCATTTAGCGGCGGGCGTATCGCCGGATGTAACCATTGATGCATTGTATGCTTTTACTGATTGCGAAACCTCGATATCCCCAAATACCTGTGTAATTAAAGACAATAAGCCGTTTTTCATGAGTGTGAATGATGTGCTTATTGAAAACACGAATATTACCAAGGATCTTTTAAAGCAGGAACTGGAAATACGGTTAAATGAATTAATGGAGAAAATTTTCTTTAGTTCATTATTAAAGATCTTTATTCAAGAGGGAATGTATAAGCATCCCGACTACGAGAATGCTGGGGAATTTGAATCTGTTGTCAGCGTATTAAATGGTTTATTTGAACCGTTTTTCCCTCAATTTTATAGAACCATCCTTCCTGATGATTATAAAAAGCTTATTGATAAGCCAATGAGTAGCATTACCCGCTTTGATGTTAAAAAGGCTGATGAGCAAATGAAGGGTCATGAAAATGAGATTAAAGAAGTAAAGCATCATTTAAGGCATTTAACAGATTATGCAATTGCCTGGTTTGAAAAATTAAAAGTGAAATACGGTGCTGGCAGAGAACGGAAAACTGAACTCAGAGCTTTTGAAAAGGTTACTGCAGCTGAAGTAGCATTAGCCAATATTAAATTTTATGTTAACCGTCAAGATGGCTTTATTGGTACTGGTTTAAGAAAGGATGAATATGTTGGCGACTGTTCTGATTTAGATGAAATCATTGTTTTTCGTGAAGATGGACAATTTGTTGTAACTAAAATACAAGATAAAGTATTTGTTGGTAAAGGAATTATTCATGTTGCCGTATTCCGAAAGGGTGACGATAGAACCGTATATAATTTAATTTATAGAGACGGGAAAACGGGCGTATCGTATGTAAAACGCTTTTCTATTTTGGGTGTAACCCGTGATAAAGAATATGATCTTACCAGCGGGGCTAAGGGTTCAAAAGTTTTGTATTTCACTGCTAATTCAAATGGCGAAGCTGAAGTTATAAATTTACAGTTACGCCCTCATTCAAAACTCAGAAAAACTCAGTTTGATCTTGATTTAGCTGAAGTTGCAATTAAAGGAAGAGGATCAAAAGGAAATATTGTTACTAAATACCCAATCAAGAAAATTAATTTAAAGTCCAAAGGTGTTTCCACCCTTTCTGGAAGGAAAATATGGTTTGATGAAACATTGAATAGACTAAATGTTGATGGAAGAGGTATTTACCTGGGTGAATTTGATGGTGATGATAAAATATTTGTTCTATTGAAGGATGGTAGTTATGAATTACGATCATTTGATTTAAGTACCCATTTCGATAATCAGATCTCTCGGATCGAGAAATACAATCCAGACCATGTGTATACGTTAATCCATCGCGATGGAAAGTCTGGTTCCTACTATGTGAAACGTTTTCTACTTGAAAATACTGCTATTGGAAAACGTACTTCTTTAATTAATGAGGAACCAGGATCAAAAATGGTCTTGATCACAAATGCATTAAACCCGCTGGTAAAAATTGATATTACCAAAGGCAAATCTAAAGTTCCTGAAAGCTACGAAGAGAATTTAGCTGAATTTATTGATGTTAAAGGAATGAAGGCACAAGGTAATCGCTTGAGCCCTCATGATATTGTAAATGTGGAATTACTTTCAGTAGAAAATACAGAAGATTCACCTATTTCCGAACCGGATAATGTTCTTCCTGACGAAGAAGGAAACGATAAAGAAGTAGAAAGTAAAAAAGAGCGCGTAAAGGTAGATTTAGAAATCACCAATCCTGATGAAGTAGAAATTGATGATAAAGGCCAAATAGGCCTCTTCTAGTTACGGTCTCTTCCAGCGTTTATAAAAGACTTTAGGTTATCCAGATAACCCTAAAGTCTTTATAAACTTATCTACTTTGGGTTTAATTACTGCTGCACAATAAGGTTGATTAGGATTTCTAAGAAAGTAATTCGAATGATAATCTTCGGCTTCATAGAATGTACCGGCAGGTGATATTTGAGTTACGATTGGGTCATCAAATACATTCTGGTCTTTTAAATCCTGAACAAATTGTTCTGCCTCTTCTTTTTGTTGGGTATTATGATAAAAGATTTCTGATCGATACTGCGTGCCAATATCGTTTCCTTGTCGGTTTAATGTAGTTGGATCGTGTGTTTTAAAAAATACTCCTAATAAATCCTTATAATTCAATACATTTTCGTCATAATCAATTTGAATAACTTCCGCATGTCCCGAATTACCTGTACAAACCTCTTCGTAGGTGGGGTTTTCAGTATGACCACCCATATATCCGGGTAAAATTTCATTTATTCCATTTAGTTTTTGAAATACGGCTTCAGTGCACCAAAAACACCCGCCAGCTAATGTTGCTTTCATATAAATATATTTAAGATTGTTTAAGTCGTATAAATAATTTAAACATCATACTATTCAATTAGAATATACTATAATAAAACGAAATTGTTTCTATAATAGATATATTGTTTAATTACTGATATTGGATATAAATAGGAATCGGTTTTAATTTTAGCAACTCCAGAGGTGTGAGGAGCCGGTTGGGGGCCTGTTTTATATCATTTTTATAAAAAAGCTTAAAGCCTGTAAATTCAACAGGTTCTTTATGGATATAATGACGATAAGTTCCCTTTTTAAGTTCAGGCGGACCCCATCCATCCATATTCATCACGATTTGAACTTCCGGACGAAGTTTTATATCGCTATAATTTTTTATCATGCCTTGTGTAAAACGATGAATTACCAATACTTTGGGTGGTAAATTATTTTCTTTTACTAATGTGGCTAAATAACTGCTCGCATAATTAATATCATTGGCGTTATAAGAGCCTATCCTCTTTCCCGGTTTTGATCCGTCTTTCATTGAAAATTCCGGATCAATGCCCAAATGAACGTCAGGTAATAGCAAATATTTTTCTAACCGAGGTAATTCCTGTTGAAGCGTGCTTAATGATACCTGAATATCTAAAAATACAAGTGCATTACGCATCTTTGCAATACTGATCACGGAATCTATTTGCTTATCGGGCATGCGTGAGCGGTACATGCCGTCTTTCCCGGCACTGCCCTGGGCCACTACAGCAATATAATGTAAGGCAGGAATTGCTTCAGTTGTACTATCAGCCTCATTCCATTTTTTAATTTCAGCATCTAAATGCTCCAGCATTTTTTCTGGCGGGTGCTCTCCTAAAATACCCATTCGCGTTGAATAAAGGTTTCCATAATAAGCAATGATCCTTTTATTAGGTAAAAGGGCTCCAGCAAGCGGAATTGGCTGATTCTTTGCCGGCCATTTTCCAGTGGTATCTCCGTTTGCCAGTGCTAAAACCTTATCGCGATAAAGGGTTGAATCTATGGTATTAGTTTTTGGAGCAGGTTCTTCTTTCGCCTTCTCAACTGCTTCTATAGCTTGTAGTGAATCGGTGCCAACTGAATTGTTATTTGCCTGGCTTGTAGTTTGTGTACAGGAAGCGCAGAAAACAAGAAAGAAAAATAAATTAAATATGGATTTCAATGAAATTCCTTTTTTCATATATTAAAGATAGTTAAAGAGCCTTTCGGAATCTTCCATAGGCACTAATTGGTAATTTTTTTCCTGTGCTTGCTTGCAAATACAGTTCTCCCGTTTCTAAGTTCTTAATCAAGGGAAAGGCTTTTTTTAGTAAAAATTCAATATTATCAGAGAAAAAGCCAGTGGTGTAGGTATTCAAAATCAAGAAGTGTTCATTAGGGTCAAGGAGTTTAATAACGTCTTTAATCATCTCTTCAATTTGATTTTCTAGTTTCCACTTTTCTCCTTTCGGGCCATGACCATACGCAGGAGGGTCAAGAATGATGCCATTATAAGTGTTTCCCCTTTTAATCTCCCGCTTAACAAATTTTAAGGCATCTTCTACAATCCATCGAATGTTTTTTAAACCAGATAATTCCTGGTTTTTATTGGCCCATGTTATTATTTGCTTTATAGAATCAACATGTGTTGTTTCTGCACCACAAGCCCTGGCCATAAGTGAGGCACCTCCCGTATAGGCAAATAAATTCAATACTTTAGGTGCAGGATTTTTAAAAGAGCGAATTGAAGAGGCAATATAATCCCAATTTGCAGCTTGTTCAGGGAATATGCCAATATGCTTAAAAGCAGTTAAAGCAAGTCGTAATTTGATATTAATATCTCGATTTTGGAAATCGATAACCCATTCATCTGGAATCAGTTTAGATTTCTTTACCCATTCACCCTTGGTATTGGAATGACTGATAAATTTAATGTCATGCTGTTTAATCCATTCTTCATCCAACAATGTTTTTGGCCATATAGCCGAGGGTTCTGGGCGTATTAAAATTATATTCCCAAATCGTTCTAGCTTTTCAGAATCGCCGCAGTCAATTAATTCATAATCCTTCCACGTAGAAGGAACTGTGATAAGTTTTGAGGGAATTTGGTCCATTCGTTTAAAAACTTTTCTTTGCTACTTTCATAAAAGGACTGGCAAATACAAAGTCATTAAGTTCCTTAATATCGGTATGAGCTATTTCTTTATTTGAACCTTCCCAGTTTTTCTTACCCTGATAAAGAAACAAGATATAATCACCTATCCCCATTACCGAGCTCATATCATGAGTAACTACAACGGTGGTGGTTTTAAATTCTTCTGTTAAGTCTTGTATTAACTCATCAATAAGGATGGAGGTTTGCGGGTCAAGGCCAGAGTTCGGTTCATCGCAGAACAAATACTTGGGGTTCATTGAAATTGCCCGTGCAATTCCTACCCGTTTTTTCATTCCCCCAGAAAGCTCAGCCGGATAAAGATCATTTTTCCCTGCCAGATCTACTCGTTCCAAACAAAAATTCGCACGGTCAATTTTCTCACTTTTACTCATCTCGGTAAACATTTCCAAGGAGAAAATGATATTTTGCTGAACCGTCATGGAATCAAAAAGGGCAGAGTTTTGAAAAAGCATCCCTATTTCCTTCCGAATCGGAATGCGGTCCTCAAAAGATAGTCTTGTAAAATCTGTTCCGTTATAAATAACTCTTCCAGAATTCGGTTGATGAAGCCCTACCATACATTTTAAAAGTGTGCTTTTTCCAGATCCCGAACCGCCTATTATTAAGCTTATTTTTCCAGGTTCAAAGCTTGCAGAGATGCCTTTAAGAACCTCATTGTCACCAAAAGATTTGTATATATCAGTTACTTCAATCATTTAATTTAAATTTTATTTTGCCAAAGCACTAAAGCATGATGGCAGTGATTATATAATCGCAAACCAGTATAGCAATACAACTTACTACAACACTTTTTGTACTAGCAAGACCTACCTCTAATGATCCTCCTCTAACATAAAAACCTTGATAGGCAGAAACAGATGTAATGATAAATCCAAAAACAAAAGCCTTAACCAACGCAACTGAAACGGTATATCCATTGAAATCACTTGTAATCCCTGTAATATAATCAGCAGGAGTTACAGCGCCAGATAAAGCACCGCCTGCAAGTCCGCCAAAAATGGCTAAGAAAATAGAAACGATAACTAATAGGGGCACCATGGTAATTCCAGCCAATATTTTTGGCAGAATAAGATAGCCCGGCGCATTTATACCCATAATTTCCAATGCGTCTATTTGTTCTGATACACGCATAGAACCAATTTGCGATGAAATGGATGAACCAACCTTGCCAGCTAAAACCAAGGCCGTTATTGTCGGACTTAATTCCAAAATACTGGAATCACGGTTAATTTGTCCGATAATTGAGGATGGAATTAAATCTGAAACTAATTGGAAAGCAATTTGCATGGTCATTACCGCGCCAATAAAAGTAGATATAATAGCGACTAAGCTTAGTGAGCCTACCCCAATATTATCCATACTTAAAATTATTTCCTTCCAGTATATTTTCCACTTCTCAGGCTTTTTAAAAACCGATTGAATAAGCAGAAGGTATTTGCCGAAATCTGTAAAAAACATAGAATTTAGTTATGTCGTAAATATAACGTTTTATTAGAATATTAAAGGAAGCTAAGACTGTTGGCTTTTTATTTTTGTAATTTAGTTTATTAATTAAACACAAATGGAGAGTAATACGGATAAAACTGCATTGGTAACCGGGGCTACAAAAGGTATGGGAAAAGCTATTTCCCTTGCTTTAGCAAAAGAAGGGCATAAGGTAATTGCATGTGCCAGAGACTGGAACGCATTGCAAACCTTGCAAAAGGACATCACAAACAGCTATCCCAATGCAGAGGTCTTTATTCAAAGCTGCGATTTTTCAATGCCATCTCAAGTTACTGAATTATTAATATGGTTAGAAACAAATTCGTTGGATGTGGATGTACTGGTTAATAATGTCGGTCTTTTTATTCCAGGATCAATTTTAGATGAGTCAGATGATATGTTGGCAAAACATATGCAAATAAATTTATTTGCTCCACATCTTCTATCGGTTCATTTAGGGCGGAAAATGCGTGCAAATAAAAGGGGGCATATCTTTACTATCAGTTCTGTCGCCTCCCGCAATGCCATTGCAACGGCCGGCTCTTATTCTGTAACAAAGTATGCGTTAGCAGGTCTAACAGCAGTATTGCGCGAAGAGTTAAAAGGTCATAACGTTAAGGTTACAGAAATAATACCAGGCTCTACATTAACTGCTTCATGGGAAGGAACAAAGATATCAAAAGATGAATTTGTTTTGCCGGAAGATATAGCACAAGCTTTAATTGCTGTTTTATCGATGAGTGCAGGGGCTAACGTTGATGAAATCATTATTAAACCAATTAGGGGCCAAATTTAATAATAAGCTAAGAATTTAATTTTTAGAGCCATGAATGTCAGAAGAATTAGTTGGGGGTTAATCGTATTATTTGTTGGGCTAATACTTTTGTTTTCCAATTTAGGATATATCAGTTTTAATTGGTTGGCCGTTTTTTCTCTGTGGCCCGTTTTATTAATTTTATTGGGATTGAGTTTTATGCTTCCTGAAAAGCAAGAAAGCAAGTACCTAATGGCTATTGCAACTATTGTAGTTTTAATACTTTTTCTTTATCAGGGAATAAAAACATCAGGAACCATTGCAGATTGGATGTTCAATCAAAGATCAGAGCGTAAATCGAATTCTAACAATTTAAATCGTAATACAAATTTCTCTCAAGATTTAGACTCAACTATAAAATATGCAACTTTAAATATTGAAGGTGGAGCAATAGCCTACCGCATAGGAAAAAGTACCAAAAAGCTATTTCTTGCACAAACAAGTAGCAATTCAAGTAATTTCTCACTTTCTGATAGAAGGAAAGAAGATAAAGTTACACTTGATTTTAAAATGCGAAATCAAAAAGGAATAAAATTTAATAGAAGGGATATACATAATATTGCGGAAATAAATTTGAGTGTCCATCCAATTTGGGAAATCAATCTAGAAATAGGTGCTGGTACAGCTAATTTTGATCTTAGCGATTATAAAATTAAAGAACTTAACATTGACGGGGGTGCTTCTGGCGTTCAAGTAAGAATGGGTATACCAATTGAAAAGGAAACAAAAATTAATCTGGAGGGAGGGTTAGCTAGTTTTGAGCTAAGCATTCCAAAAGAATCTGCTTGTCGCATTGTTTCAGACTCTGCTTTATCGTCCGGAGACTTTGCCGGCTTTATAAAGCAAGAAGATGGCTCTTTCACTACGGAGAATTATAATAATTCTGAGAAGAGGTTCGCTATAAAAATAGACAGTGGTTTATCCAGTTTCAACATTAAGCGCTATTAGGTGAAGGATCCGCATTATTATATAGTACAAGGCGGAAAACCTACGGGCCCTTTTTCTTTAGAGGACCTTAAATTGTTAAATCTAAATTCAACTGATTTTGTCAAAGAAGTAGGTGCAGCAGATTTCAAAGAAATTCATGAACTGCCCGAATTAAGCCGGCTGCTTTCTATTAAATACCAAGCTGCTATACCTCAATATTTCGCGAGTATGGACACCCGCTTGCTAGCTTGGGTAATTGACTTCTTTCTTGCTTTCGCCTTATACTGTATTTTTATACTATTGCCAATATTAGCGTTTACGGTAGCTTCTGAGCGCATACCCTACATACTTCTAGGCTTATTATCAATCTTGCCAATCCAATTTGTTTCCGCTATTTTTCTGGAATGTTCACCATATCAAGGCACAATAGGAAAAATGATCCTTAGACTTAAAGTATGCGATGTTCAGGGTTTACGTATCAGCTTTATAAAGTCTTCATTACGAAATTGTTGTAAACTAACAGGTTTTTTTAGTTTAGGCATTGGGTTTTTAGTAGGCTTTTTTAACCGTAAACAGCAGTGTTGGCACGATAAGCTTGCCAATACACTGGTTATCAAAGATCGGTTAATTTAATTTTAAGCTTCGTCTTTCGTATTTTTAACCAAGCCTATTCCTGAAAAGAAAAAGATTACACCTATTATACCCACAACAATCAGTTGTCTATAGGCTTCACTATGCTGAACAAACTGCACTCCAACATATATTAATCCTATAATTCCTAATACAGTAAGGATGGTTCCAAAAGTTCGTTTTACATTCATGTTAGAATAGTTAAGTATATAAATCCTGAACTTGCAATTACTATGCCTAAAGAATGAGATCGATTTAGATTGTATGTTTTTAATAACGTTGGTATTTAATGATAGTAATTCTATATTTGAATATTAAACTGAGGATATCTATTATGATTCGAATGCTGTCAATGGAGCTATCCTTATGGCAATGGCGGGGGCGCGGCTACAGTGAGCCCCAAATTACGGAATGCCTATCAAGCTGATGATTCCCGTAGAGCTGCTTCCATTATTTCAATCGCTGATGAGGGAATTAATTTTAAAAATGAAAGTAAACAAAGGGAGTATACAGGTTGCTATGTTAAGAAATACACCCCAATGGTAGATGAGGAAGGCAAGAGCACTGCAGAAACAGCGGAAGTACAGATTTAAAATAGGACAGTTTCAGGATTATGTATCCATCCGCTATGCTGATGTATTATTAATGACCGTGGAGCTAGGTAGTCCAAATGCTAAGCAATATTTGAAGTCGTACAAGATCTGGAAAAGGATCCTGGAGGAAATACCGTGATTTTGATAAACAATACACCTCAGACTGTTTCAATATGGGATTATGGTACAGGAAAATCAAATCGTCAACGCGATACGGTTTAGTTTGCCTTCAAGGGCAGTTATATGATTAAATTTTCGGCCATGACGGCAGGAGGCGTGGTAGAACTTGACCCTGTGACTATTGAGGTAACAGATGATAATTTGGAATATGTGCAAGATCCTTTATGGATTGCCCTGTCAAATGGCCCCGGCGCTAAAAAGGAATGGGTACTTGATACTGAAGCTAAACTATTTGAAGGTTCCTTATCTTTTTATGGGGTAATAATGGCTGGCTGCTTGGCGGTAATGCATGGGATGATGGTTCTATAGGTTGTTATGGCGATGATTATTGGACTGTCATCGCCAACAATTCATGGATACGTTTCGATCGCTATGACGGTGAAAATTTACGCGCAGCCAGAATGGAACCATTACAAGCGGTACCTTAAAATTAATGAAGAAACCAATGAAATAACCTTAGTGGGTAATACGCTTATCACCAATGATGATAGTGGGTTGAACCCAATTACTCATGTTGTTAAGGTAGTCAAAGCATTTCCGGAAGAAACAGGAAGCAAGGGTATTTGGTTTGGCACCTCTTACGACGAAAGCAAAGATGAGTGGTTAGCAGCCATTATATTATGCCAATGGAATAATATCGATTTTTCAAAGGGTAAAAGCTATAAAGATTATGCGTTCAATGCATAGTTTTTATAGCTTTTTTTATACATAAAAGCTAAATGCCTTCTCTATTTTAGTCATTGATTCATTAAGGCAATTAAAATATTAAAATATGTATTACCTTTTTATTTTGAGAATGTTATTTATTGTATCCATTCTTACTATTGTTTGTCAACAGTCTGCATATTGCCAGCTTGTTAATTCGAGAGCATTCGAAGAACAGGTTTCTCCGCCGAGCCCTGATTTAGCTATCCTGAGCAGGTATGCAATGTCGCCTCCTAATTACTCCACTGGATTGCCACAGCA